>WNFD01001385.1_pt1 | contig 24449 bp, 27 predicted proteins | sample 5400491 | NCBI WGS metagenome assembly WNFD01 (sample SAMN13153343, study PRJNA577476) | soil metagenome | isolation source: 120 cm saprolite under Douglas fir tree site 2 hole 2 replicate 2 | place: USA:California | collected 2015-04-18
GTAAAGAGGCCTTTGCGGGTCGAAATGAGAATCGTTTCGCTCATGTCAACCTCCCGACAGCGCTTGGAACACGTAGATGCTGCTGGTCTCGCCCACAACGTCGGTGAGGCGTGCGCGGTCGCGGATGATCTGCCCATCGACGAAGATCGTCATGTGCTTGCGCAGTGCGGATTGGTCATCGAGCACATAGCCCGCGCCTGCGGGTGCTCCGCGAAGGCGTTCTCTAGAACCTCGCGGACAGTGCGGCCGACGACCTCGGCCTCCGGGCAGAAGACGTGGCGCTGGATGTTCGCCGTGAAGACGATCTTGGCCATCGGTTGCGCTCGTCGCGGGCAAGCTCAATCCGGTGATGGACGGAGTCGGTTGCCGACTTCAAGGGCTTAATTATGGCGGGGGTCGGCATCCACAAATTCGATGTGGTCGCCTGCAGCTTCGCCCTCCAGACCGAGGGCGTCACATCCCCACACGGATTGCTGGAGCAGGAGGGTTGGCGATACATCATGGCCTCCGCGCCGGATGGCGTGCTCCTTGAATTGTTCGAATTCGACGATCCATCCGCACCCGCGAACGTGAGCAGCGAGCCTAGAACCCCCTTAATGTCGCTTCCTGGCACTTTTCGGACCTGGGCTGACGTCCGCCCCGTGTCCGTAATGCGCTCCAAACCGGACGTCGAAAGCGGGTAAGGAGCTCTTGACAGAACCCCCCACGAGGCACGCTGCGTCTGTCAAGGACTTAGTTGGCGGCAGCCTTGGCGGGCTTCGGCGAAGATTCCGTCGGCGCGAGCGGTTTTAGCTCGCCCATCATCGTGGGCAGCAACTCGGATACCGTCGGGTGGATATGCATGGCCCGCTGCAGCACCGTGCACGGAGCTTTGGCGTACATGAGATCGAGAATGCAATGGATCACCTCGTCGCCCCCGACGCCGAGAATGGACGCTCCCAGGATGCGCTTGTCGCCGGCATCGACCAGGATTTTCATGAATCCCTGGGTCTCGCCCTTTTCGACTGCGCGGCTCACCTTGGTCATCAGCCGCTTCGCGATGAGTGCAGGCTGTTTGCGTTCCCGAACCTGCCGTTCGGTCATCCCCGCGCGCCCCAAGGGGGGATCGATGTAGAGTGCATAGGCGGTCACGCGGTCGGCGATACTGCGCCGATCGTTGTCGAGAACGTTCGCGGCGACGATCTCGAAATCGTTGTAGGCAGTATGCGTGAAGGCGCCTTTGCCGTTGCAGTCCCCGAGTGCCCAGATGCCCGGAACATTGGTGCGCAGCTGATCGTCGACCTGGATGTAGTCGCGCTGGTCGATCCTCACGCCGGCTTTGTCCAGCCCGAGGTCGTCGGTGTTCGGGCGGCGGCCGACCGCCAGCAGCAGATGCGAGCCGGTGACCTGCGGCGGACCTTCCGCGCATTCGACCGCAACCGAGATCCCTTTGTCGTGCCGGGCGGCGCTTATGCACCTGGCGTCGAGGCGGATGTCGATGCCGTCCTGCTCGAGGATTTCGGCAACGGCGGCAGCGACATCTTCGTCTTCTCGTGCAATGAGCCGCGGCTGCATCTCGATGACGGTCACCGCACTGCCGAACCTGCGGTACATCTGAGCGAACTCGAGTCCGACGTAGCTTCCGCCGATGATCACCAGATGCTCCGGCAGGAAATCGACGTCCATCATCGAGCTGTTCGTCAGATAATCAACGCCCTCCAGACCGGGAAACGGCGGCACCGACGCGCGGCCCCCGACATTGATGAAAATGTTTTCGGCCGCCAGTACTTCATTGCCGACCGCGATCTGCCGCGGGGACAGGAACCGCGCGTGACCCTGGTAGACGCTGCAGGATTTCAGGCCCTTCATCCAGTGCTCCACGTCCGTTCTCGACTGTCCGGATATCGCATCCTTGCGAGCCTTGACTGCCTTCATGTCCACAGTTGCCCCACCCTGCAATCGGACACCGAAATCGGCGGCGCGGCGTGCGGTCTTCGCCGCATCGGCGCTTGCGATCAGGGTTTTCGTTGGGATGCAGCCGGTGTTCACGCAGGTCCCGCCGAACAATTTTCGCTCGACCACGGCGATCTTCATGCCGGCATCCACCAAACGCGCGGCGAGCGATGGTCCCGCCTGTCCGGTTCCGATGATGATGGCGTCGAATTTCTGCATCTTTGTGACCTCCACGCGCGCCACCCCCAACGAAGCGGGGTCCTCGGCCGTCTTCTACGGGACAACGTTTTTCAGGGCAACACGGAACACTTGGAAGGATGCGGTGTCTCGTTACAGATCGATAACGATGTCCTCCCGGGGCCGGGAACAGCAGATCAGCACGTTGCCGTCCGCCGGCGCATCGATCGGATCGGGCCGATAGCTGACTGCGCCGGACACAAGTCCGGTCTCACAAGTGTGACAGACCCCGGTGCGGCACGACCATCGCACAGGTATGTCGCACGCCTCGGCCAACTCGAGCAGGCTCTCGAACGCCGGCCCCCACCGAACATTGAGACCGCTGCGGGCGAATGAGACCAGCGGTCCCGCGCCAGGAGGCCCTGCCGGCAAGTGTGCCGGCCGGCGCGGCGACGCAGCGACGCCCGGAGTACGGGACGGAGCTGAGCCGAAAATCTCAGTGCGGATGCAACTTGCAGCGATCCCCCAGGCTGCGAGGCCGGCGGTTAGATCGCGCATGAAAGTGGGCGGTCCACAGATGTAGAAGGCGCCATTGCGCGGCACGGCCAATTCCTGGAGCACTCGCATGTCCAAGCGTCCGGGAGCGTCGAAATCTACACCCAGCCGATCGTCGGGGTCGGGCGAGCTGTAGCGAATGTGGCTATGCCCCTGGACCAGGGCTTTGAGGAGGGTGCGCGTCTCCTCGGCAAAAGGATGCTCTCTGCGGCAGCGAGTTGCGTATAGCCACCAGACTTCCCTCGACGACACCCCGACCGCCAACGCGTGGAGCATTGCGAGCACAGGGGTGGCTCCGATGCCGGCGCTCAGAAGGACGACGGGTTCATCGCCCGACCGAAGGGTGAAGTTGCCCCGCGCCGCGCTCGCGTACAGCACATCGCCAACCTGCAGTTCATCATTGATGTACGCACCGGCCGAGCCGTGGGCTTCCCGCTTGATGCTCACGCGATAGCGCTCGGTGTTGGGTTCGCCCGACAGTGAATAGCTGCGCAGCAGCGCGGGCGCATCGGGCGCCGGGCTCAGCCGAAGCACGATGAATTGGCCGGGCAGGGCTGCGGTCAGAGAGCGCCCATCCGTGGGCTCGAGCATCAGCGAGGTCACGGTGCTGCTGTCGCGAACCTTGCGAGACACCCGCAGCGGACGGAACCCCGGCCACGCCGCAGGTGGACCGGACGCCGGAGCGAGCCCGGCGTTTCCGCTCGTCGCATCGCCGCCGCGCTGCTGCTCGAGCAGCGCCTGGAACGAGGCCCGCCAACCGGGGCTCAGCGCGGGGACGCGCAGCGCCCGCTGCAGCTGGCTGCGAGAATGACCGGGCATGTACAGCAGCGCATTAATCTCGAATACGGTCATGCGCTCGGCGCCCGCCGCGACCTGCACGATCTCATTGCCGGCCTCCACCTCGCCCTCTTCCAGGACGCGGAGATAGAAACCGGGTCTACCGTGGGAGACCAATAGGGCCGCCATCTGCGGCTCATTCATGCGGATGCCCACTCGGTAACAGGTGACTCGCGGCTGCGTAACTTCGAACATTGCGGCGCCGACCCGATAGCGGTCGCCGATACACACCTCTCGGTCGGACAGGCCGTCGACCGTGAAGTTCTCCCCGAACTGGCCATAGACGAAGTCGTTTCGACCAAGCTGCGTTTGCCAATAGCGATAGGAGTCGATCTGATAGACGAAGACGGCCCGGTGCTCGCCGCCGTGCCCGGCCAGATCCCCTTGCCCGTCGCCGTCGATATTGAGCCGACGCACCATGCGCCGGCCTTGAACCGGTGCCTTCCAAATGCCGGTGTGAACGGTCTTTCCTCGCCACGCCACTTCGCGCGGAAGGCCTATGTTGACCGAAAGCAAGTGTGCCGTCACTTTCTCCTCCCGCTCTGACTGAAGTCATGGACCGCTTCCCATCTTAATATCGGTGTCGAACAAGCGCAGGTTCGCCGGGCCGTCGTTGCTTGCAGCGCCGATGAGGTCGTCGAATGATGATGCCGCTTGCTGCGGTGCACGAGTCCGCTACGGGCACGACTCGGAGCTAGCAGCATGTACGACCCCAAGTCAGTTATTGGTGCAAGACGACATGGGAAAGCAGCATCGACCAAACGGCAAGCGCAACCGCTCGGTTGCGCCGTGGGTACGTCGTGAACACGCCTCGATCGCATGGCCGATAGCGTGATGCCTTGCAGGTGGGGTCGCCCATACCGAGGTTGAGGCGTCCATCAGGTCCTCGTTTATGTCTCAGTGTCCCAGTTTATGGCGGAAGCGACCCAATTCGCCCCAAATACAATTTTTTATTTCCCGGGCAGGAACGGCCGAAGCTCGACGGCCGTTGGGTCCCTAAGGCGGCACGGGGTTCGCGCAAAAGGGAAATCCCCATGGGTACGGCAGAGCAATATAGGCGTGCCGCCTGGGACTGCCTGAAATTGGCCGAGACTACCTCGAACCCGCAAACGAGCTCGGCAATGCTGAATTTGGCCCAAGAGTGGGTCAGCCTGGCGGAACAAGCCGAACGCAACGATCAATACCGATTGGCCGGATACCGAGCCAAGGCATGGGAATGCTTGTCACTCGCGGAGAGCGTCAACGATCCGGAGCGGCGGGTCGACCTGCTCCTGTTTGGCCGGATGTGGCTGAGTCTGACGGAACCGATCCAGGACGACCTACGGGCTGCGTATGAGTTGCCGCCTCGGTTGGCGGCCTAGTTCAAGACCCTCGAGTACGCGGCCCAGGCAAAGGTATCCTGGCGACAAGGCCTGCTATTCTTTCACATACCCGAGAAAGCGTTCCATTCTCCCGACGAATTCACGGTTCTCGGCCAGCCTGCGCCAACTCCCGGCCAGGCGCAGGTAGTCGTCCCTGCTTTGAGGCTCCACGGCCAATGCCGCCAGCCGCTCGCATTCGGCGGCTCGGTTCTGGCAATGCTGGACTGCGGGGCTCGACCTCTGCAGCATAGCTCCTGCTCCCGGAGGGAACAACGATTCGAGCGCTACCCATTGATTCGAGCGCTACCCATTAGAGAGTCAATAAGATCGTGTCGCGCCTTGTGGATATCTTCGGCGGCGCGGAGCTTGCGGAGGATTTCACAGGCCCGGCGGGTCCAGCAGCGCATCGCCTCGGACCCCGCTGCTGCCGCCTTCTCCGGAACCGCGCTCATTCTTCTCGGCTCGGCTGGCTAGCCGGAGCCAAGTCTCGGCCATGGCGATGAGGACCGCCTTCGATTCCGGCGTTTCCATCCCGCTGGCAAAATGCAGGCATTCCTGGGCGTAGGATCGATACAATTCGGCATTCACGAACAGCACTCCCCACTACGGCGATCCCCAACCCCTACCCAATACCCGACGTCCGCAGTCGTTCCATGGCAGTGCGGCAAAAGAATGGAGGTATTTGGGTAGACTTGGGCCGAATGCGTGCCATGCGCCGGCGTGGTGCCTAAGCCAACGACCCTCGTGCGGTATCGCCGCATCGTCGGCACTTCAGAGGTAAGTTCCCGAAGAAGCTCTCCCCGTTTCACCTCGCGCTTTGCCGCAGCGATCCGTTGGGAGGCGCGAGCCGATGCAGAGGTCTTCCTCGATATCCTTATATCGTGCGAGCTATATATAGTGCGGGCTGTCCGCTCCGAGGCGGCATCTGGCGTAGGAGGGTCGTATGGGAGGCAAGCATCTCGTCATATGGCCGCGGTTCTGCCTGCAGCCGTATCGGCGCAGGTGCCCGCCGATGCGAAGGCGCTGCTGGACCAAGCCCAGACGGCGCTTTCCGCAAAGCAATGGCAACAGGCAGCCGACGCGCTGAGCGCGCTGGTCATTCTCGATCCGCGGTGGTTCAATTTCCAAAACTTGGGCGCTGCCGAATTCAATCTCGGGCGATATGAGAAGGCGATCGCCGCCTACGACAAAGGCATCAAGGCGGCGCAAGAGGACAGGGATCGCGATAAGATCAAGTCGGCTCTCGGCGAGATGCACAACGACAAGGGCAACGCTCTCCTGAAGCTCAAGCGCAACGACGAAGCGGTCGCCGCCTTCACCAAGGCAGCCGAGCTTTCACCCAATCCGGGCCTCGCTTATTTCAACCTCTGCGCCACCCAATACAATCTCGGGTTAGTTGAAGGCGCGATCGCTGCCTGCGACAGGGCGATCAAGGCAGATCCTACCAAGGCAGACGCATACTTCATCAAGGGATCGGCGCTTTATGGCAACGGCACGCTGGATCAGCGCAACAAGTACGTCGTGCCCCCGGGAACGGTCGAGGCGCTCCAAAAGTATCTGCAGCTTGCGCCCAACGGCGGGCATGTCGAGGATGTGCGGGCGATGCTCGGCGACCTGAAAAGCCCGGTCAAGCCCAAGTGATTCGCAGGTTCCGGTCAGCCACCTCGTCAGACTCGGATCTGGGCAATACCGTTTGTTCCCAAGCAAACACGAATTGGCGGTAAAGGTCCGTTACCGGCACGTTCCCGACGAACTGCTCAGAGTCGCAAGGGCCGCTCCGGGGGGTAGAGCGGACCAAGCCCCCCGTGTTGGAATCGACGACATTCGCCCCGAAGCTGACCTGGAGCGCTTACACCAACCATGATGAGCGTGGTATCTTCGAGGCTGCATTTGCGCGTGCTGCTGAGCCTCGGGCGAGGGCTGAATGAGACGACGCGATTTCATCAAAGTAATTGCTGGCGCAGCAACCGCGTTGCCCGTTGTGGCGCACGCGCAACAGCCGGCGATGCCGGTGATCGGGCTCCTCGGCAGCACCTCGGCACAAGGATACGCCACACACGTGGCGGCGTTTCGGCAGGGCCTCCAGGAAGCCGGCTACCGCGAGGGCCAGAACGCAGCGATCGAATACCGCTGGGCGAACGATCAATACGATCGACTGCCGGCATTGGCGGCCGAACTGGTTCACCGTCAGGTGGCGGTGATTGCGGTGATCGGTGGACTTCTTCCAGCGCTGGCCGCAAAGGCGGCGACCACGAGGATTCCCATTGTCTTCGCGACCAGCGGCGATCCGGTGCAGCTTGGCCTCGTCGCCAGCCTGGCCAAACCGGGCGGCAATCTCACGGGTGCGACGACGTTGAACGTGCAGGTAGTGTCGAAGCGATTGGAGCTGCTGCACGAGATGGTCCCTACCGCCACCATCATCGCCCTGCTCGTCAACCCGACCAATCCTGCTTATGCCGAGGGCTTATCGAGAGACGTGCAGGCGGCTGCCCGCGCCCTCGCGCTGCAAATCCATGTGCTGCATGCCAGCACCGAACGCGACTTCGAAACGGTTTTCGCAACCTTGGTCCAACTGCGCGCAGGCGCGCTCGTGATCGGCCCCGATACCTTCTTCACTGCCCGAAGCGAACAGCTGGCCGCACTGACGGTCCGCCACGCAGTGCCCACGATCTACCAGAATCGTGAGTTCGCAGCGGCCGGCGGCCTGATGAGCTATGGAGGCAGTTTTCCGGACCTATACCGTCAGGCCGGCGTCTACACCGGCCGGATTCTCAAGGGCGCCAAGCCTTCCGACCTGCCGGTCGTTCAATCCACGAAGGTCGAGCTCTTCATCAATCTCAGGACCGCGAAGATGCTCGGGTTGACGATCCCGCTGCCACTGCTCGGCCGCGCCGACGAGGTGATCGAATGAAGCGGCGGGATGTCTCCTTGTGGCACATCTCGGACGCGGCACGATGTCGGACCTGAGTCTGCAATTCGCTCCACGGCAGACATCGACCGATAGGCAAGCCGGCCATCGCAACGGCATAATCGGCGCGCACACGGATTGCGGCCGGGGCCCGGCAAGCGAGCCTGCGCGGTCGGCTCCAAACAAAGGACGCAAACATGCGCGTTCGATCCAAGGCGAGACTCGCCGCCGCCGTGCTCACGATCGTTCTGGTGTCGGCGCCGGGATCGGGCGCGCAAGCGCCGCAGCAGCCCGGGGCCACGACCTATGACGAGCTCGTTGCCCGTGCGAAGACGGGCGATGCGAACGTGGATTACCTCGCGTTGCGCAACGCCTATGCGGAAAGCCCGCACTATGATCCCTACGGCAGCAAGCTCGGCGAACTGCAAAGCGAAATGTTCGAGGCCTACCGGCGCGGGGACTGTGCCGCCGTCATCGCCAAGGCCGAGAGCATCTTTGCCGCCAACTTCGTGCACGTGGATGCGCATCTCCTCGCCGGCGTTTGTCATGGCAAACTCGGCAACGAGGCAGCGATGCGGAGCGAGCGTCAGATCGCGCGCGGCCTGATCGACTCGATCCTGCAGTCGGGTGACGGCAAGAGCGAGGGGACGGCGTTCGTCGTGATCGAAGTCGCCGAGGAGTACAGCTTGCTGAGAGCGCTGGGATTGCGGCCGTCGAACCAGGCGCTCGTCCATGCGCAGGGTCACAGCTACGACCGCTTCGACACCCAGTCGAACGCCACCGGGCAAGAGGTCGTCGTGTTTTTCAACGTCGATCGCCCGCTTGCCGTGCTCGATCGGGAGCTGCGGCCGGAGAAAAAGTGAGACTCCGGCCTCCATCCACGGGGACGTCACGCAGGCCTGAGCGCCTCGGCCGCCACCAGCTCCTGATACGCCTGCGGCAGCAGGCGCGCGAGTAGCGGACCCCACGCCCGTTGCCCCTTGTCGTCGGCGATCAGGTCCTGGCGGACTTCGATCGCAACGTGATGCAGGCCGCGTCGTTCACCGTGCACCGGGATGGTGTAATCCGACGCATCGGTCACTCCGTAGGGCTCGTTGTCGCCGACGACAAGCCCTGCTTCGCGTTTCAGCAGCGCCATGAGGAGACGGGCGAAACGCGGATCGCGATTGTACAGCACGCCGGCATGCCAGGGTCGCGCCACGCCCTCGAAGATCGGCGTGAAACTGTGCATCGCGATCAGCGCCGCCGGCCGGCCGGCTTGCCGCCGCCGCTCGAGCTCGGTTTCGATCCGATCATGGTACGGCCGGAAAATCTCGCGCACACGCGCGGCCTTCTGGGCTTCGCTCAGGCCCATGTTTCCCGGTACGCGGGTCAGCTCGCTGATCCCCGGGATCGACGATTCCGAGCCGGGGGTGCGGTTGCAGTCGATGACGAGGCGCGAATAGTTCTGCTGCACCAGCGTGGCGTCGAGCGCGTCCGCCACCAGGCGGCAGACCGCGGCGATGCCGATGTCCCAGGCGATGTGGCGCTCGCATTCGGTTTCCGGAAGGCCAAGCCGGCCGAGCGCGCGCGGCATGCAATTGCCGGCGTGATCGGCGACGATCAGGAACGGCGACGGGCCGTTTTCGTTATGCACGGTGACCGGCGCCGGCTCGTCGGCGGCCAACAGGCGATCCGGCATGTCATTCATCGGCGCTCACGCTCGTAGAATCAGCGACGGCATGGTAGGGGCACGCGGCCTGTTGTTGGCGCGAAAAATGCATGTCCTTTGGGGCTTGCATCGTTCCGGGGCTCCCATGCCGGTTCTCACCGTCAGGCACGCGACGACCTATCACTACAGGCAACCGGTCGCGTTCGGCGAGCACCGGATGATGCTGCGTCCGCGCGACGACGATGACCAAAAAGTGCTCGAATCCGAGCTCAAAATCACGCCCGAGCCGAGCCGGCTTTCCTGGACACGGGATAGCTTCGACAATCATGTCGCGATCGCCCGTTTCGCGGACCGGGCCTCGGAGCTTCGCTTCGAAAGCACCATGCGTCTCGACTACGCGCCGGCCGAGTTCCGCGCGGCCCATATCGAGGATTTTGCCCGAACCTATCCGTTTGCCCAGGCGGGGGAAGCCGGGCCCCACGTCGCGCGGTTCATGGCGCCGCGGTGCCGGCACCCCGAGCTCGATCGCTGGAGCGCCGGGTTCCTCCGCGAGGACGGATCGGCCGACACCCGCCAGCTTCTCATCGAGTTGACGAAGACCATCAGGGAGACCTTCCAGCACGTGGCGCGGCACGAGAAGGGAACCCAGGATCCGATCCGGACCCTGAAGCTCGCGAGCGGGAGTTGTCGCGACCTTGCGGTGCTGATGATCGCGACGCTGCGCTTGCTGGGAATCGCCGCGCGGTTCGTATCCGGATATCTCAATCTTGCCGATGACGGCGACGAGAGTGTCACCGGCGGCAACACCCATGCCTGGGTCCAGGCCTATGTTCCAGGCCCCGGCTGGGTCGACTTCGATCCGTCGAGGGGGACGGTCGGGAACCAGAACCTGGTGCGGGTCGCGGTGGCGCGCGAGCCGCGCGAGGCGATCCCGCTGCAGGGCACGTGGATCGGGTCCGCGTCGCATCATCTCGCCATGAAGGTCGCGGTCAAGGTCATCCCGGCGGATGCCGGCGCCGTTTGTGGCGCCCGCGCCGGTATGGGACGATGACGCCGGGCTGGAACGGTTGCGGCGGCCCCGTGATCGGTCGCCGCGCGAACGAAGAACGGCGTTTTCTTGCCGCCTCGTTCCTGGCAGGCACCCGGGTGGCCGCCGCTCGCGCGGGCTGAAGCATGTTCCGGTGAAATGGAGTCGTGACACGTACGGTTTGCCTGAGCTCCATACTCGTTTCCCCTCTTCCACAAGGGGAGAGGGAAGAGGAGTATGCCTTACGTCACCTCAACTCCATCGGAGTAGGCGCTAAAGGGTCTTCCATGAAGATTCGCGCAGGCTACGAGATTTCCTATGACTGCCCGCAGCCGACGCCCATGATCCTGGCGCTGAGCGTCCATCCATCGCGCGTTCCCGATTTGTTGACCCCGGATTGCATGCGGCTCGATCCCCCGCTCCACGCCACCGAATATCGCGACGGGTTCGGCAACATCTGCCACGTCATCCGCGCGCCAACGGGCCGCCTGACGATCTCGTCGGACATCCTCATACAGGACAGCGGAGAGCCGGATGCAATGGCCCCGGAAGCGGCGCAGAGTTCGCTGGAGACGCTGCCGGTGGACGTCTTGGTTTATCTGCTCGGCAGCCGTTATTGCGAGACGGATCGCTTGATCAGTTTCGCATGGTCCCGTTTCGGCAAAGTTCGCAAGGGATGGCCTCTGGTTCAGGCGATCTGCGATTACGTCCACGACAGCATGAGGTTCGGTTACGAGCACGCGAGCCGGACCAGAACGGCGTGGGACGCCCATAACGAGCGGTGCGGCGTTTGCCGGGACTTCGCCCACCTCGCCGTCACGCTGTGCCGCTGCATGAACGTTCCGGCGCGCTACTGCACCGGCTATCTCGGCGACATCGGCGTGCCGCCCGAGGATACCCCGATGGATTTCAGCGCCTGGTTCGAAGTCTATCTCGGCGGCGGCTGGTACACGTTCGATGCCCGCCACAACACGCGCCGCATCGGCCGCATCCTGATGGCACGCGGGCGCGATGCCACCGACGTCGCGATCGTGACCTCGTTCGGCCTGTGCACCCTCGCGGGCTTCAAAGTGAGCACCCACGAGGTCACGTCGGCCGCCAACTCGCGTGCGTGACGCACGGCTTGGCTATGTGGGCGGGTTCCGGTGCGGTGTTCGCGGCGAAGCGACGAAGTCGCTCGCGGTTGTCGGCAGCCGCTGCCGCCGCCGGCATCCCAGGCTAACACTGCCGAAGCGTCCCGGCTTCGCGATCGGAGGCGGACGGTGCTAAACTCGGCCCGGAAAGCTCGATCATCCGCGGAATATCGGATGCGACCATCGCGCCCCGAAAGCCGTTGAATGTCCATCTCGCACCCGCAGTTCACGGCGCGGATCGAAGGCTCGCGAGAGACCATTTTCGACCTGATCGCCGACATGCCGAATTATGGTCGCTGGCTGCCCGGTTCCGAAGCGTTCGAAGCGCAACCGAGATCCGCCGATGCCCGGTGAATTTTTCGGCAAGCGCGTCCTGGTCACGGGCGGCACCAAGGGCATCGGCGCGGCCGTCGTCCGCCGGCTGCGCGAGGCCGGCGCGACGGTGCTCGCTGCGGCGCGCACCCGGCCCGCGGATCTGGCCGATGCCGAGCTTTTCGTCGCGGCGGATATCACGACGCTTGCGGGCTGCACGGCCGTGGCCGACGCGGTCCGCGACCGGCTCGGCGGCGTCGACGTCCTCGTTCATGTGCTGGGCGGCTCGTCGGCGCCGGCGGGCGGCTTCGCCGTGCTCGACGACGAGGAATGGCGGCGCGCGCTCGACCTCAACCTGTTGCCGGCGGTCAGGCTCGATCGGGCGCTGCTGCCGGCGATGCTCGAGCGGGGCTCGGGCGTGATCATTCATATCACCTCGATCCAGCGGCAGTTGCCGCTGCCCGAAGCCACCATCGCCTATGCGGCGGCGAAGGCCGCGCTCTCGAACTACAGCAAAAGCCTGTCCAAGGAGGTGAGCCCGAAGGGCATCCGCGTGGTCAGGGTTTCGCCGGGCTGGGTCGAGACCGAAGCCGCCGTGGGGCTGGTCGACGCGCTCGCGAAAAACACCGGCACCGACTACGAGGGCGCCCGCAAGGCTCTGATGGCCTCGCTCGGCGGCATCCCGATCGGACGCCCGGCGCAGCCGCGCGAAGTCGCCGACCTCGTCGCCTTCCTGGCATCCGATCGCGCCGCGTCGATCACCGGCGCCGAATACGTGATCGACGGCGGAACCGTTCCGACCGCCTGAGTGCTTCGACGTCGAACCGGCACTGTCGTCGGGTTACCGGGCGACCGTGTCATTCGCGCCAGGCCGCGAACGCCTCCTGGAACGCGCGTTCGCCGGGCGCGCCCTTCTCGACTGCCAGAATCGCGCGCCTGCCGTTTTCGTACACGAGCGGAATATCGAACCAGGGCTGCTCCTTGAGCATCTGCAGGTTACGCTGCATTTCGCTATCGGCCGCCGAGAGGCCGATGAGGAACGAGCCGGAGGTCACCTTTGCCGTAACCCCGGCGAGGCGCGACCCGTCGGCCTGCTCGCCCGATTTCATCAACAGCGCCGGAATGCTGGTGATCTCGCCAAAGTCGGCGGCAGGCTGAAAGGCAATCTCGATCGTATGGCTCGCAGGCAGCACCTTGTCGGGATTGCGGCGGAGCGACAGAATCATACGCATATGACGCTCCGGTATCTCCAGCTCTGCGCGAATCGCAAGGTCCCGTGGCTCGCCTTCCCGCGACACCATCTCGGTTTTCCAGATCACCGACCCGGCGTAGCGTCTTCCCCGTCGGTCGGCGGGATCTTCCTCGTACAGCGAGGCGCTCTGCGCGCCCGCGGCCCGTAGCGCCTGCTGCCCCGGATCGACGCGGTCGGCGATCTTGGGACGCGAGGCAATGATCTCCCGCTGCCACCCCGCAAGGGGGCTGGTCCCGAGCCAGGCTTTCAACTGATCGCGGTGCCAATACAGCGCAAAAGCGAGCGCAACCGTCCCCAGAACTACCAACCAAGCCGTTGTCAGAGCCATTAGGTGGACGAGTCGGCCCCGGCCCCGGCGTCGGTTGGCATTCTCCGCGGACGGCGCTGAACGGTCCAGTGCAGGGCCGCGCGGGTCGGTGTTTTCGCTTTCGGGCACCAATCCGGGCGCGATCCCCGTTGCGACGAAGGCGCCGTCGAAAGCCGCGACTCGGGTGCGTGGAAATCTCCGGCGCGCCGGGGTCGATTCGCCCGACCGATCGACCACACGCCTCTCGGCATCCGCCTCGACCCTGCGGACTGCATCTTCCAGGGACAGGCGCTCGCGCAGGATCTCCGGCTCTTCAAGGGGCGGATCGAGTTCCCGCAGTTGCTCGACCAGCACAGTCTCGACGCGTTGGTACAGAGCACGCCGAGATTCGGCGGTGTTGTCTTTCAGACCGGCGATGCGCCGGGAGATCACGGGATAGTAATCGGTCATGAGCGTCCAAAACTCCGCGGAACTCTCCTCTCTCGGCCGGCCATCCGGCCTCGCGTCGCGCCGTCGCAAAAGCGCCGCATCAGGAGCGGACGAGCTGCGATTGCATTTCCACCAGTCGTCGGTGACCATTGCCTCGCGGCGCGTTTGGCGGCGCACCCCGAGTGCCTGGCGAAAGCTCGATAATCGCGACCCTCCTGCCGGGAGGAATCACGGCGTCCCAGCACGGGAATCGTGCGCGCGGTTTGTGGCGCGCGTAGGGTAAATTTGTGAAACGACTCCGTTGGAGTTTGTATTTGCTCGACGCCGGTCCTGGTCCTCGGCGGATCGAGGCGGGTCCGCGCGACGTGGATAATCACCTTGACGGTGAACGGCAGTGCAGTCCGCCGAGCCGAGCCATCGGCGATTTCGCCTGCCCATCGTCTCAATTTTTCGCTCGAAACCGGGTCGTCTCGCAAACCTGAAATGTGAACCGATCCAGGTTTGCGCTTGTAACAACGTGCGTATTCATCTTGTTGCCACGCCGCCGGTTCACATCGCAGTGCCCCAATCAGGACTCTTGGGAATCATAAAATCGCCCGAGGATCAGTGAAGCCTCCCGAATCGGAATTTGGGGGACGTTCCGACCGCCGGATTGCCATCGATCCGGTCTCGGCCGGAAATTGCAATCGCGAAGGCGCGTCGTGAAGGTTCAGTGGAGTGCGGCAGATGAGCGATGTCATCAACTTCCAAGGCGATGCAATGGAGTGCCTGCGCATGGCGGAGCGAGCGAAAGGAGTTGAAGAAAAGACCGTGCTTGTCGGCTTGGCACGAGCTTGGGTGCTGCTCGGCGAGCAGTTCAGGGACTTGCACGATGATACCAATTCCGATTTGCCCAGGCCAAGCCCGCTGAATTAGCTCGCTACGGGATCGGATCGGCCGGAGCGGTCTTCAGCCGCGCATTCGGGAGGGCGACGTGTTTCTTGGCGCGCGGGAAGGGCATCACAGGTCCGTGGCGAAAGCAATCAGCTGGCGCGTGACGGGCAGCATCGATACTTTGCTATTGTCGTATTTGGTCACGAAGAATCTTTTGTTCGCGAGCTCGATCGCCAGTGCCGAGACGATCACGAAGATCGTGCTGTATTACGCGCACGAGAGAGCATGGACCGCGATTCCCTGGGGGAGGCGCTCGCGAATGCATCTCGGACGCTTTGGCCGGCGGAGCTGGACCGCCGCCGCAGCGGCTGTTGCGTTGCATCTGCGGCATCCGTCCAATCCGGCCAGGCTGGCCGTAATCGGCGCATTTCTATTTTGTTTCGTCATCGTACTGACCCCGCCGCGGATTCGATTCAATTCTGCCGGCATGGCCGAATCGGTCACGGCGGCGAGGAAGGATAGCTCCAGGTCGGCGGCGACCAATGCGCCGCTCGATCGCGCGGGAACGCCGGCGACCGTCCAAGATCCCGCATCCGGGACGTTCGATCCCGTTCTCGAGCCGGCCCAATGGGCACGGGTGACGGAGGCCGCCCCGCAAGCGCCGAAGGAGGCGCCCCAAGTCGAACCGCCGCGGCGCAACCTGGCCGACCACGATGGCGCCAAGGAGGTTCAGCAGAGGCTGATCCATCTGGGCTACCTGTCGGCATCGGCCACCGGCGTGTGGGGCCCGTTGTCACGCAAGGCGCTCAAGGCGTTCAAGTCGGATCACGACCTGGCGGCGGATGAGATTTGGGACGAAGCCACCGAGCGCAGCCTGTTCGGCGGCAGCGAAGACAAAGCGGAACCGTTCGTGGGAGTCTGGGGAGTCGACGCGAGTGCCTGTTCGCCTCGGCCCGGCCGGAACGGCTTCTTGCCCGCCGTAATCGGCAGCCGTGGAGCCCATGCCGGCGAAACGTCTTGCACGTTCGAGAGCAAGAGGCGGACCGCGCGGGGATGGAGCGTCGTCGCGAATTGCTCCAATGCGCAGGATCGTTGGACTGCGAACGTCCGTCTGATGATCATCGGCGATCAGCTGACTTGGACCAGTGAACGGGGCTCGCAGAGCTACCTGCGTTGTCAGCCGGGACTGGGCTTTGCGGTGGCTTTCTGACGCATCGCGGATCGCTGTCGGGCTCGGCAGAGGCATGATCGCGCATCAGAACAGCGCGTGGCGGATCAGGATCCACAGCAGCAGCGGCTTGTTCAGGCGGACCGGAACGCGCGGCGCGGAGAAGCCGCGCTCCACGAGCCTTGTGAGGATCCGCTTGTAGGCTTCCGCCATGATGCGCGGCGCGCGGATGGCGCCGCGTGGCGAGCGGTCCATGATCGCATCGGCCGCGCGGAAATGGTTTTTTGCGCGCTCGATGACGGGAGCGCAGGCCGCGCCGAGCGCCGGATGCATCAGCACCAGGGCCGGATCGTCGATGCGAATGCCGGCGGCCTCGAGCGCTTCGCGCGGCAGGTAGAGCCGGCCGCGGGCGGCGTCCTCGTCGAGGTCGCGCAGAATGTTGGTGAGCTGCAGCGCGCGCCCGAGCTGGTGGGCCAGCGCCGTTCCGGCCTCGGCCTCCATGCCGAACACGTTTACGCACAAACGTCCCACCGCGCTCGCCACCCGGTCGCAATAGAGATCGAGCGTGGAAAAATCCGGGGCGCGGATGTCGGCGGTAACGTCCATCTCCATGCCGGCGATGATCGCCAGGAAATCCTCGCGACCGAGATCGTAACACCGGACCGGTTCGACGAGGCCGCGCAGACGTGCCGGCGGTTCGCCGGCGTAAAGCGCGTGTACGTCGGCGCGCCATTGCGCGAGCGCCGCGAGCCGCGGCTCGCGCGGCCCGTGCGCGTCGGCGACATCGTCGACCGCGCGGCAGAATCCGTAGATCTCGAAGATCGCTTCCCGCCGCGCTCGCGGCAGGATGCGCATCGCCGCGTAGAACGAGCTGCCCGACGCACGATTATCGGCGTTCCCGGCGGCAATCTCGGCCATCATCCCTCCCGCATTTTCGGCCTTCGCGCCCGCGCCAAAAAACCCGACGCCGCGCGCCGGACGAGGCCCTCGCAGATCCCGAGGAGAGACACGCCGAAGAATCCGGCTTTGGTCAAGTGCACGCGCTCGCTCAACGGATCGCGCTGGCGCAGCGTCCCGGTCAGCGTGCGCGCCAGCCGCTGGATGGCGGCGATCTCCAGTCCGAGCCGCCAATTTTTGACCTGCACGCTCAGCGGTTCGGCGTCGCGCAGCAGGGCGGCGGTGCGTTCCGCAAGCTGGCGCACACAACGCAGGAGCGCCGGCGACGCCTCGGGCCGGCCGAGCGCATCGACCGTCAGCCCTTCGCGCTCCAGCGCATCGAGCGGAACATAGACGCGATCGAGGTTGCGATAATCCGCGCCGCAATCCTGCAGATGATTGATGATCTGCAGCGCGGCGCACAGCGCGTCGTTGGCCGGCCAGGTGTCGCGGCTCTCGCCGTGCACGTCGAGCACGAAGCGGCCGACCGGCATCGCCGAATAGCTGCAATATCCGATCAGATCCTCCCAGTCGCGATAGCGGCGCTTGGTGACGTCGAGACGAAACGCGGTCAGCAGATCCTGGGCGTGGCGTGGCGAGAGCGAGCGCTCGGCGAGCGCGTGGCGCAACGCGGTCGCGTCCGGCTCGGCCTCGTTTTCGCCCAGCAGCCCCTCTTCGAGCTGGTCGAGCAGCGCGAGCTTGTCCGGTTCGATGAGCGAGGCATGGTCCGCGACGTCGTCGGCGGCGCGCACGAAGCGGTAGAACGCGAGAATCAATCCGCGGTGACGGCGAGCGATCAGGCCGGAAGCCACCGGGAAGTTCTCGTCCCGATGGGTCTTGCCGGACTTGACTTCCGCGGCGGTCCTCATCGCGTCTCCGACAGATCGGCCTGGACACGGCCCTTCCACAGCCCGCCCCGGCCGCGCAGATGCTGATAGGCGGAATCGAGCGTGAAGGCGAGGTAAAACGCGGCAATGGCGGGGAGTGCCGCGCCCCACAGCGGCGACACCTGGTAGAACCGCAGAATCGGCTGGAACGCGATCGCCATCAGGGCCCAGGCGGCAAGCCCGAGCGCCTGCGCGACACCCGATCCGAGCACGGCGAGCAGCGGCGGCGCCAAGAACGTCAATGCCAAGCCGGAGATCGTCCCGAGCAGGAGCACCGGCGAATAGCGCAGCTGGTCATAGGCCGAGCGCGAGACCATGCGGCGCACGTCGGCAACGCGCGGGTAGGCCCTCAGACTCCGTGCGCGCTCGGTCAGGGAGAGCCAGATCGGCCCGATGGTCTTGAGTGCTCTGCCGAGCGCGCAATCGTCGATCAGGGCGCCGCGGATTTTTTCGATCCCGCCGATCGCCACGAGCGCGTCGCGGCGCACCAGCATGCAACCGCCTGCCGCGGCGGCGGTGGTGAAACGCGGCCGGTTCACCCGGGAAAACGGATAGAGCATCTGGAAGAACAAAATGAACGCCGGGATCAGCGCCCGCTCGGCCAAACTCTCGCAGCGCAGCTTGGCCATCAGCGAGGTGAGCACCAGATTGCGGGCTTGGGCGCGCGCCACCAGCGTGGTGAGCGCATCCGGCGCGAAGAAGATATCGGCATCGGTGAGCAGCAGGTATGCGGGAGGATTTTTTGCCCGGCTCTCGACGTGATCGATGCCTTGCTTGATGGCAAAAATCTTTCCGCTCCAGCCGGCGGGAAGTTTTCGGCCGGGCACGACGGTCAAGCGATCGGCGGCGCCTTCGCGCGCCGCGCACGCGCGCGCCACGTCCGCGGTGGCGTCCCGGCTCCGGTCATCGACGAGGACGATCGTGAACGGTCCGCGGTAATCCTGCCGCAGCAGGGAACCGAGGCTTTCGGCGACGACGTCGGCCTCGTCGCGCGCCGGGATGACGGCGGCGACCGCGGGCCACGACCGCGGCTCGGCCGATTGCTCATTCTCGTCGCGCTCCGCGGCCAGCCAGAAACCGCCGCGGGCGGCGATCAGGTAGATCCAGACGGCGAGGCTCGCCCCAGCAACGGCGAGACCGGCCGTCATTGCCCTCGTCCATCGATCATGGGTTCCGCGCTGTCGTTGAATCTCATGAGTCGGCTGTGATTCTTGCTGGATGCTTGATTCGCTGAGGAGCGCCCTGTGACCAAGGTGGCCGGGCTCGCGATCACAGCGCCGCTTTTCTAGCCGACGGCGTCGGATCCCACCCGAAACTGCGGAACCAATTTCACCTCGGCCGTGATGGAGTTGGAAATGAAGCAGTTTTTCTCGACCTCGTTCATGATCGTCCGGGCGGCCTCGAGGTCGGCCTGAGATTTCAAGACGACGCTGGGCCGAACGCCGACTTGCGTGATCCGATACCTGCCGTCGACGTTTTCCAGGAGACCTTCAGCGGCGCTTTCATAAGCCGAAAACTCTATGCCTTTGCTTTGGGCCATCGACACGAACGTCAGCATCAGGCAGGCATTCAGCGCGTTGACCAACAGCTCCTCGGGGCTCCAGACGCCCGGCTCCCCCTTGAATTCAGGAGGACTGCCGACGTCCATTTCGGGCTTGCCGGGTGCGGACGTCCTGCCGCGGCGACCGCTATTCCAGGCCAAGCTGTTGTTATAGCGGAAGGACTTGTATGCTTTCTTCGCTTCCACGTGAGCCTCCAAGACTAGAGATGGCCTCCCGGAAGCTAAGATCGTGGATTCCCGGCACAAGAGCCCGCCCCGGACTTGATCCGGGGCCGGGCAGGACGACTCAGAGGTAGCGGCCGTCGGTCTCACACGGCGGCGCCGGCCTTGATCGCCCGGCCCATCAAGGTTCGTCCCAGCGACCACACCGCGCCCGGGACGCGGTGCGCGTCGGCGATGGCCGCCGCGAACGCCCGCTCGATCCACTCGCAATCCGCTTCGGAAATGATCAGGGAGGGCAGAAGTTTGATCGTATGAATGCCGTGCCCGGCGACTTGGATGAGAATGTTGTGGTGCTGGAACAGCGGAATGGTGATGAGCTGGCAGAACAGGCCGGTGTTCACCGCCTCGAGCGCGTTCCAGGACGCCTTGAGCTTGAGCGAGCGCGGCGCTCCGAACTCGATGCCGATCAGCAAGCCCTTGCCGCGGACCGCCTTGATCAGCTCGTGCTGCCGCGCCATTCGGGCGAACGCGGCGAGCAGCCGCTTGCCGAGCCGCGCGGCATGCTCGGTCAGGCGCTCCTGCTCCATCACTTCGAGCGTCGCCAGTCCGGCCGCCATCGCCAGGTCGTTCTTGGCGAAGGTCGAGCCGTGCACGACCGCCCGGTCCATGCGGTCGAACACTTTGTCGAAAATCCACTTCCGGGTCAGCACCGCGCCGACCGGCACGTGCCCGCCGGACAGCGATTTCGCCAGCACCACCATGTCGGGCTCGACGCCCCAGTGCTCGACCGCCAGAAACCGGCCGGTGCGCCCCATCCCGGTCTGAACCTCGTCGGCGATCAGCAAGGTCCCGTGCTTGCGGCAGAGCTCCGCCGCGCCTTGCAGATAGCCGTCTTCCGGCAGATTCACGCCCTTGCCCTGGATCGGCTCGACCACGAAGGCCGCGACGTCGCGCGCGGCGAGCACCCGTTCCAGCGCCGCGAGATCGTTGAACGGGATCTCGATGCAACCCGGCAGCAGCGGTTCGAACCCTTGCCGGAACGTCGCATCGCCGTTGATCGACAGCGCCCCATAGGTGAGGCCGTGGAACGCGTGGCTGCAATACACCAGCCCGGGGCGGCCGGTCGCGGTGCGGGCGAACTTGAGCGCCGCTTCCACGCTCTCCGCGCCGGAGTTGGCGAAGAACACCTTTTGCAGATAGGGCGCGTAGCGGAGCAATCGCTCCGCCAGCACGCCGGCCAGGGTCGAGACCTCCATCTGCACGAGATTGGGCAGGTCGCTGTCGAGCACGCCCTTGAGGGTTTCGCGCAAAGATGGATGATTGCGGCCGATCGCGAACACGCCCCACCCGCTCAGCAGGTCGAGGTAGCGTTTGCCGTCCTGGTCGAACAGGTACTGGCCGCGTCCGGCACGGAAGCGGACGTCGAAGCCGATGGTCTTGAGCACGCGCACCATCTGCCCGTTGAGATGGCGCGTATGCAGCGCGTAGCGCTCCGCTTCCCGCTCGGCGAACAGCGCCGCGGCGTCCAAGGCCATGCTAGTCTCCCCTCGGCGGCCGGACACCCACCGGGGCCGGCCGACGCGAATTAGAGCCGTGACGGGAGGGCGGCGCAAACTTCCCCTCCGGAAGAGGTAAATTCACGAATTCCAGGGCGGGACCGTCCCCCCGCGCGGGTCCGCCCTCTGGCAATAATGCAGCCGGCGATGGATGGAAATAGGGCTTTGGGACTACGGGCGGGGGAATCGGGACAGGACATGCGAAAAGCTTGGTCGATCGCTGCGGCGCTGGCGCTCGTCGGGGGTCCGGCGCTCGCCGCGGATCCCACCGGAAACTGGCTGGTCAAGGACCAGACCGCCGTCATTCGCATCGCGCCCTGCGCCGATGCTCTTTGCGGTACCATCGCCTGGACCTCGCAGCCCGGGCTGGACGAGAACAATCCCGACCCGGGCAAGCGCGATCGCCCGATCGTGGGCACGCAGATCATCGTCGGGATGAAGCCCGCCGGCGGCCCCGGCGGCAATCGCTGGGACGGCGAAATCTACAATCCCGAGAACGGCAAGACCTATTCCGGGCACATCATCCTGCTGAGCCCCGATGTGCTGCGCATCGAGGGCTGCCTGCTGATTTTCTGCGGCGGCGAGAATTGGACGCGCTCACGGTGAGGGCCGGGGCCGTGAAATCCGGGAAACCGTTCCCGGATTACGCGGCGCAGGCCACACGCGGCACGCCCCGCGGCTTGATCGGGAGCAAAGCCCCCATGCCGCCGACGCGACCGGGGACGTCATTCATGTGCCGCGACTTTGATGGGTAGAATGAGGTGAAAACTTGCGCCGCGCGGAGAGTTGTCGGCAGCCCACAGGCGGCCGCTGTGCGATTCAACGATGGAGCGGCTGATGGACAGTCCCATGCCGGTCCCATGAAACTTCGTGGTAAAGAACGCATTGAAGACCTGGTCCGCCTGCTGCGGGGGCAGCCCCCTGCCGGTATCGCTGACGGACACCATAAGCTGCTGGTTTTCCGCTCGCTGCGACTTGATGGCGAGTTCGCGCGACCCATCCAGGTCCTTCATCGCATCGATGCTGTTACTGATGAGGTTCATCATGACCTGCTGCAATTGCACGCGATCTCCCATGACCTGGGGAAGATCCGCCGCCAGCTGCGGCCGGACCGATATGGAGTATCGCGCCAGCTCGCCGCGCAGGAGGACGATCATCTCGCGAATAACTTCGTTTACATCCAACAACTCCCGTTGGGGAGTACCCTTCTTGAAGAGCAGGCGGATCCGGCTGATGATTTCCGCCGCATGCGTTCCGTCCTTCACCATATCCACTGCGGCTGCGCGCGCCTCTTCGAGATTTGGGGTGTCGCCGGCGAGCCAGTGCAGGCAAGCCTGGGCGTTGGTGACGGCGGCGGAAATCGGTTGATTCACTTCGTGCGCCAGGGAGGCGGTCAGCTGCGCCATGGTGGTCACCCGGTTGACGCGTGCGAGATCCGCCCGCGCTTCACGCAGAGCTTCTTCGGCGCGCTTCTGCTCCGACAGGGAGGCGATCGACGCGAAGGCCAGAATGACGAAGGTAATGCCGGCAACCGCCAGCGCCAGGCTGGTTTGATCGAGACTTGCATTGAATTGGGCCTCGCGAACCGGGCCGTGAGCGGCAAAAATGGCCGCTCGCATGGCCGTGTAGTGCATGCCGGAAATGGCTAGGCCCATGACGACCGCCGCAGCGAGCTTTTGCCAAAGATCCGTGGTTCGGAATGCCATCCATAGTGCTGCCATCGACGCGCCGATCGCTATGATCAGAGAGAGCGCGACGAATAGTCGGTCGTAGCTGAGTTCGGCGTGCCCCCGCATTGCTGCCATGCCGGTGTAATGCATGGCGGCAATGCCAAGTCCCATGAAGATGCCGCTGAGAACGAGGCGAAGCGGCGATGCGCTCTGGCGACTGATGACGTAAAAGCCGCCGCCGGTTACGAAGATCGCCACCAGGAGCGAAAGAGTGGTCAGTCCGATGTCGTAGGACATCGGTATCGGCATGACGAAGGCGAGCATGCCGATGAAGTGCATCGACCATATTCCGCCTCCCATTGTGATCGCAGCCGCTACCAGCCAGACGCGACGCGTAAGTCCCCGGGCGGTCCCCACGTGCCCGCTGAGATCGAGGGCGGTGTAAGACGCGAGGGAGGCGACCACAATGGACAGAGCAACGAGATACAGATCGTGTGTTCCGGTAACGACCATCGGGATCGCCCCAAATTTTCGGACCAGAGACCAGCGGGCGACGAAGCCGCCGGCTCACCTGCAAGTGCAGCCGGCAACGTCATTGGGGCGCGTTAAAGGCCGAATTTGGCCGACATTCCCCACGTGACTTGGTTCGCGAGCATCAGGATGCTCCTTCGGCACTTTCCTCGCAAGGTAGGGGCCTGCACGGTCGACTAACTGACCGCGGCGTTGTGGCGCCGGTTTCGCCGCAACAGGAGCGGATCTCAATAGTCCGGCTATTTTCAATAGCCCGGCGACACGACGGCCCGCGCGTTCTGCTTCGGCTCGATCTGCCAGGTACCGTCCGCCTGACGGCACAGCACTGCCGAGGCATGGACAGTCTGCCCACCGATATCGATGGTCTGGGTGATCGTCTGGCATTGCATGCCGAGGGCCGTCACGGTGACGGGGGCGGCGTTGATCCTGCTCGGCACCGTCCCGGCGACACGGCCGAAGACCGAGCTCGACATGAACGCGGACACCGCGCTGTCGTCGCCGGTGTGACTGTTGCCGCCGCCACCGCTCGCCGCGCCGCCGGCACCGCCATTCGCCGCGCTGGTGCCGCCGTTCGCGCTGGCACCACCACCATTCGCTGCACTGGCGCCGCCGGAACTCCCCGCCGCGCCGGCACTGCCCGCCGCGCTACCGCTACTGCCGCCGGTCCCGCCAGCGCCGCTACCGCCGGCGCTCGCACCGACTCCGCCACTGGCGCCAACGCCACCTGCGCCCGCACCGGCACTGGCGCCCGCTCCGGCGCCGACGCCGCCCGCGCTCGCCCCGGCCCCGCCACTGGCGCCAACGCCGCCTGTGCCCGCACCGGCACCGGCGCCCGCTCCGGCGCCGACGCCGCCCGCGCTCGCACCGACCCCGCCGCTGGCGCCAACGCCGCCGGCGCCCGCGCCGACACCGGCGCTCGCACCGGCGCCGACGCCGCCTGCGCCAACGCCGGCGCCCGCGCCGGCACCGACGCCGCCGGCACCTGCGCCGACGCCACCCGCGCCGCCGACGCCAGCGCCTCTCGCGAGGCCGGAATCGGAGCCGAGTTTTACGTCCGCGGGCAGCGCCGCAAGCAGGGCAAACGCCGCGACCGACGAGAGAAGCACGCGCGCGAGAGACATTCGGGGTTCCTCCTCAGAGGACCGCACGACGGCCGCTCCGTGCTAGCCCTATTCGACCAACCGGCGGCCCACAGCGCAGCCGCCATGCAGAGGTCAACGGATC
>WNFD01001387.1_pt1 | contig 24435 bp, 23 predicted proteins | sample 5400491 | NCBI WGS metagenome assembly WNFD01 (sample SAMN13153343, study PRJNA577476) | soil metagenome | isolation source: 120 cm saprolite under Douglas fir tree site 2 hole 2 replicate 2 | place: USA:California | collected 2015-04-18
AGCTCGTGGAAAGAGCGCTCGCCGGCGACGGCGGCCTCTTCCCCTTCTCCGCCGTAGGGCACAAAGGTAACGCGGAAAGCCGCGCCGGTGCCGCCGATGGAGCGATGAATGCGAATTGTTCCTTCATTTGCCATGTTGTCTGTTCCAGTCCTTTACGCAGTTTGCCATTTCATTTTCGAGATATCGATTCCCTCTTTGGCCATTTCATAGAGCGGGGACAGCTCGCGCAGCTTGGTGACGACCTGTACCATCTTCTCGATGACGTAGTCGACTTCCTCCTGCGTGTTGAAACGGCCGAGGCCGAATCGAATTGAGGTGTGGGCGAGGTCTTCGCCGACGCCTAATGCTTTGAGTACGTAGCTGGGCTCAAGGGTTGCCGAAGTGCAGGCAGAACCGCTCGAAACCGCGATGTCGTTAATGCCCATAAGCAGCGATTCGCCTTCCACATAGGCAAAGCTCATGTTCAAGTTGTTCGGCAAACGATGCTCCAGCGAGCCGTTAATGAACACCTCATCCAGCTTGGCTTCCAGGCCCTTTCGGAGGCGTTCGCGCAAACCGAGCAGGCGCGCCGCTTCTTCCGGCATCTCTTTCTGCGCGATTTCGCAGGCCTTGCCGAGGCCAACGATCCCAGGCACGTTCAGGGTGCCGGATCGCATGCCACGCTCGTGCCCGCCGCCGTCGATGATGGCGGAAAGCTGGACGCGGGGATTGCGGCGGCGAACGTACAAAGCGCCAACGCCCTTGGGCCCGTAAATCTTGTGGCCGCTGATAGCCAACAGGTCGATGTTGTCCTTCTGGACGTCGACGGGAATTTTGCCCACGGCCTGAACGCCGTCCACGGCGAAGAAGATACCGTGTTCCTTGGCGATCTTGCCGATTTCCGCGATCGGGTTGAGCACGCCAATTTCGTTGTTGGCGTACATGATGGTGATCAAAATCGTTGTGGGCCTAATCGCCGCCTTCAGATCCTCCAGGCTTACGCGCCCATCCCGCTGGACCGGCAGATAGGTAACTTCAAAGCCGTGCTTCTCCAGGTTCTTGCAGGTGTCCAGCACAGCTTTGTGCTCAATGGCCTGAGTGATGATGTGGTTGCCCTTTTCGCGGAACATCTCCGCGATGCCCTTGATCATGAGATTGTCGGATTCGGTGGCGCCACTCGTGAAGATGATTTCTTTCGGCGTGGCGTTGATCAGCGAAGCAATCTGCTGGCGCGAGGTTTCCACGGCCTCTTCGCCCGCCCAGCCGAACGAATGGTTGCGGCTCGCGGCGTTGCCAAACTTCTCGGTGAAATACGGCAGCATCGTTTCGACCACCCGCGGATCGACCGGGGTGGTCGCGTGATTGTCCATGTAAATCGGTAGCTTGACGGCCATTTTCCCTCTTCTCCTAAGTCGAACTCATGTGCGACCGCGAAGCGGCCGACAACGCAACGAGCGCGGGCTCGTGCGGATCTTCGCTCATCTGGGAAATCGTGACTGCGCTCAGCACATTCAAAATGCTTTCATTCACGCGGCGCAGTGGTTCCTTCACGGAGCACCTCTCCGTGGCGTCGCAATTCCCGTGATTCGTAACGCAAGATGTGATGAGCACCGGCCCATCGATAGCCGAAATCACATCAAGAGCGCTAATCTGTGACGGCTCCTTCGCCAGTTGATACCCGCCGCTGGAGCCGTGCTTCGCGGCGACCAGCGAGCGATGCGCCAGCTTTTGCAGCACCTTGGCCATAAGCGTCGAGGAGATGCCATACTCCTCTGCAATCTCGCTGGCGCTGCAAGCGTGTTGCTTGCGATGCATCGCCAGGTGCTTGACGGCAATCAGACCGTAATCGGCTTTCTTGGAAAGCTTGAACATCGTTCGAGAGACTTTCTGGACGATCCGTTATATGGGACCGAATCAGTCGCACATGAAGTATATCCCCAGGTGCACCCGAAAGTCAACCGAAAGCTGTCCAGCGCGCCAATGCAACCCCTGTATTTCTAGTAATTTACAATAAGACTAAAATAGTCTTAGTTCTACTAAAATTCAGAGAACGGCCTCTTGATGCAGCGAACGGCGGAAATACAGGGATAAAGTGCGATTCGCGGAGTTTGCCTTCGCCACATGGTAGCCTACACTTTGGATGGAGGGGATGAATGCTCGGATACATCAAAAGATGTGGAGAGTTGGGAGGCCAATCCTGCTGCGGGCTGTTCCTGGCGATCCTTCTCGCTCCAACAACTACCCCAGCGCAAACTCCGATGCCTCCGGCGACCGATCGAACCCAGCATGTTCAAGCCAAAGCAAAGAAGAAGCACTCGCCAGAACGGACCTTTGTTCTCGTCGGCGCGGGCGATATCGCGAGTTGCAAGAGCCCGGAGGGCGCCCGGGCGACTGCCAAGCTGATCGAGCAAATCCCCGGAACGGTTTTTGCCGCAGGCGACCTGGCCTACGAAAAGGGGAGCGCGGAAGACTTCAAGAATTGCTATGACCCGACGTGGGGCCGCTTCAGGGACCGGACAAAACCGGCTCTAGGAAATCATGAGTACGCAGATCGTGCGGCATCGGGCTATTTCCAATATTGGGGAACGCAGGCGGGGCCACCGGGCAAGGGCTTCTACAGTTACGACCTGGGCGACTGGCATATCGTCGTGCTGAATACCAACTGCAACGCGAAGGACCTGGGCGGCTGCGCCGCGGGCTCACCCCAAGAGACTTGGCTGAAAGAGGATCTTGCGAAACATCTTAACGCGTGCATTCTGGCGTATGGTCATCATGCGCTCTTCAGCAGCGGTGTCTTCAAACAGCACGCAGTCCATCCCGAGCTGAAGCAGCTCTGGGACGACTTGTACGCCGCCCACGCCGACCTGGTCCTTGCAGGACACGAACATTCCTACGAACGTTTTGCACCACAGGACCCGGAGGGTAAAGCCGATCCAACGAACGGAATCCGCGAAATCGTAGCTGGGACCGGCGGACGCAGCCGTGATCTCCTTGGTTTCGCCACGTCGAACAGCGAGGTTCGGAACTGGGAAACGTTCGGCGTGCTGAAGCTCACGCTCTCTCCCGGGAAATACAGCTGGGAATTCATCCCCGAAGAGGGGAAGTCCTTTCATGATTCCGGCAGCGGGGTCTGCCATAACTATCCGACCGAAGCGAACTAAGCAACCGCTACTTCGGTGCAACTCATGCCTAAGTCTTGGGCGTGGAGCAGGTACCTCCCGCAGCAGAGGCCTCAATGAGTTTTTGCACGGCTGGAGCGGGAATCATCAGCAACTGTGCCTTAGGCTTTTTCACTTGTTCTAGGATGGCGAGCTGTTGCGCTTTCCACGCATCGAGGGCTGGCTGCCCCTTGGCGATGGCGTCGAGGGCGGCGAGCCCCGCGGTCCCCAACGCGGACAGATCCTGAGAGTTAGCGGCCACTTCTTTAACCAGGAAGGAGCGCTGCGCGAGCGGCTGGAGTATCGCGTCATTGTCGCGCCAAGTCGTGAGTTGTGCCCGTAGCCGCGCCTCCACCGCCGCATCGTGGCAGGCGGATGCGACGAACTGATCAACGAGCTCACCAAAACGCCTTGCCGCATCGCTTTCTAGAGGAACGGCATCCACGACGCGATTCATTGGCGTGGCACTGGTCGGCTCCGCTGGCGCGGTTCGCTCACGAGTGTAATCCTTCACCGGTTCAATGACATCGGAAAGAGTGCGTAGTGCGGCAAACTCCGCCGCCGATGCTGAACCCGCCAAGCGTTGCAGCATATGCCGCGAAACCGTCCGGTGCGTGAGACCCAGCCACTCCAGCCGGGCACTGACAAAATCCAGCCGCGCATACATGGAAGCGGGATCACGGACTTCCTGCGGGGACCACAGGCGCTCCGCAATCGCGGCATTCCGCGGCCAAATGCGCGAATCCACGTTTTCTGAGCTGACGTACTCAGCCCACATGCATGATTCACCGCCCAGAATTCGCTGCTTCTCCTCGGCGGAGAGAGTCGCCGCATCCCCACTCATGGGATCCACGGCATAGTGGCGCCACGCAGGCCATCCTAAATCCAAGTAATACCCGTTCGACAAAATCCCGCGAAAGCCTTGCTTTGCCGCTTGCGCCAGCGAAGCTTGCCCACGCCAGGACTGAATCACAATATCCTTCGGCACGCCAGGCACCAGCACTTCGTCCCAGCCGATGACGGCTTTGCCATGCTTCAGCACCAGCTTCTGGACGCGCCCGCTGAAATACGCCTGCAGCCCTTGGTTGTTCTTGATCCCATGCGCCTTCATGAACGCCTGAATCTTCGGGTTGGCATCCCACTCTTTGCCGTTCACCTCGTCGCCGCCAATGTGAAAATAGTGATCTGGAAAAATCCTGGCCATCTCGCCGATGAAGTCATCGAGGAACTTGTAAACTTTCTCGCTTGTGGGGTCCATTGCCGGATCGAAGACTCCCCACTTCCGCTCGATTCCGTACGGTCCTTTTCCGCTGGCCAGTTCGGGATGCCCCACGAACCACGCGGTGCTATGCCCGGGCATGTCAAACTCGGGCACCACGCGAATTCCGCGATCCTTCGCGTACACGATCAGATCGCGGATTTCATCCTGCGTGTAGTAAAGGGCATCGGAGCCCAATTCGTGGAGTTTCGGGAATTTCCTGCTCTCGACGCGAAAGCCCTGGTTTTCCGAGAGGTGCCAGTGAAAAACGTTCATCTTCACGGCTTCCATGCCGTCGATATTCCGGCGGATGACGTCGGGCGGGATAAAATGGCGGGCGGAATCGATCATCAAACCGCGCCACGGGAAACGCGGCTTGTCTTGAATCGTGACCGCCGGCGCGGCAAATCCATCGGGCGATACGTCCACGAGTTGCAAAAAGGTTTGTAATCCGTGCATCGTTCCGAGCGGTGTGGATGCTCGGAGCCTTGCGCTCGCCGTGCTTACATCAAGGATGTAGGATTCATCTTCGCCGACTTCCTGAATCTCTTTGCTGGCGTGATCGGTCTGAATCACCAGTGTCGCTTTTCCGGTCTGGTTTCTGGTCTGGGCGGATTTGAGGGCGAGCGGCAGACCTGTTTGGCGCGCGAGTTGCCGCAAGAATCGCTCGGCGGCACGTTCAAGCCGCGGCTCGGTGTAGCCCATGAGCGCAACCGAAAACGACGAGTCCACTCGCAGGCTCCCGGCCCCGGACTGTACGCTTGCGGGAAGCGGCATCAGATTCAACGCGGGCTGTTGAGCTGTAGTCATCGCCGGGTACAACAAAACGCAAGAGACAAGTATGCTAAGGCTTTGCAACCGCGCATTCTGAGCCATTGTCCGAGAAATCCTCCGTCGCAGGGCACCAAAGGCCTGATAGCTGCTATGTAGCACGAGCTTCCGCATACTGTCATATCTTCGGCGTCCTGCGAAGCGGATTCCTTCCGCAACCGAAAGAATCCACATTGGCCTCTCTCGAAATTTGCAAGCCGCGGTTTTCCCCGGCTGAGTTAGAATAAACCGAGACTTGCGGCGCCGATGACTCCACGATGAAAACTTCGATTGCCATCTACCCCGGTTCGTTTGACCCGGTCACTAACGGGCACATCGACCTCATCGAGCGCGGGGAGAAAATGTTTGATTTGCTAATCGTCGCGGTGCTGCGGAACGCCGAGAAGGAACCTCTGTTTTCCGTGACCGAACGCGTCGAAATGCTGCGCGAAGTGACCAAACAGTGGACGAGCGTGGAGATCGACGTTTTCGATGGACTCCTGGTGGACTACGCGCGGAAGCGGGGCGCCGGCGTTATCTTGCGCGGAATCCGCGCCGTTTCCGACTACGAATATGAATTGCAGATGGCGCTGATGAACCGGAAACTTGAGCCGCGGCTGGAGACGGTTTTCATGCTGCCGGGCTTGTCGTACAGCTACTTGAGCTCGAAACTGGTGCGCGAAATTGCGCGGCATGGGGCGTCGCTCAAAGGTCTCGTGCCGGAAGTGGTTGAGCAACGCTTGCGCGCCAAAGTTTCGTAAGCGAATTTGACGTCAACCCTAAACTGTGAACTTTTTTCGAGGAGCCAAGGTGCAACTAACGGACCGCATTAACCGCATACAAATTTCGCCGACTGCGGCGGTGATCGCTGAAGCAGACAAGCTGAAGTCGCGTGGCGTCGATATCGCGGACTTCGGCCCCGGCGAACCGGACTTTCCCACTCCAGACCACATCAAAATGGCGGCGATCCGGGCGATCGAGGAAAACAAATCAAAATACACGCCGGCGGGCGGCATCATGCCGCTGCGTGAGGCGATTTGCGCATGGCATAAGCGCGAACTCGGCTCTTCGTATGAAGGAAAAGAATGCGTCGTCAGCGTTGGCGGCAAACATTCCATCTTTAATGTGATGAGCGTGTTGATTCAGCAGGGCGACGAGGTCGTCATTCCTGCGCCGTATTGGGTGAGTTTCCCGGACATCGTGAAGTATGCAGGCGGAACGCCGGTATTCGTCGAGACGCGGCCGAAAGAAGGCTTCAGCGTAAAGGCTTTGGCCATCGAAAAAGCCATTACTCCGCGGACAAAACTGCTGATCCTGAACTCGCCCAGCAATCCCACGGGAGGTGTCGTCCCTCCGGATGAATATGAGCGCATTCTCGCGGTCTGCAGGAAACACAGAGTTTGGCTGATGGGCGATGAGTGCTACTCGCACTTCACCTACGAACCGCACAAGCCGTACTCCATCGCTAGTGCCGCAGGCTCCAAAGAAAACGTCATCATCATCGGCTCGGTTTCGAAAACGTTTGCCATGACGGGATGGCGCATCGGCTACACGCTGGGGCCGGAAGCGCTGATCCAGGCACTCATCAAGCTGCAAAGCCAGTCCACCTCAAACGCGACCTCCATCGCGCAGTACGCGGCACTGGAGGCCATGCGCGGCTCGATGGAGACCGTTCCTGTGATGCTGGCGGAATACGAAAAACGCCGCAAACGGATCGTCGAGGGATTGCGCGCCATCCCCGGCATCACCTGCGAATGGCCGGGCGGCGCGTTCTATGCGTTCCCGGACATTTCGGCGCACCTTTCGAACGGCGCGGGAAGACCAGCGCTCGCAAAATCCTGCACGGAAATCTCGAAGATGCTGCTGGAGAAGGCCCATGTAGCTGTCGTACCGGGAGAAGCCTTCGGAGCGCCCGGCTATCTGCGCCTCTCTTACGCCACTTCCATCGAACGCATCGAGGAAGGATTGCGCCGCCTCGAACGTTTTTTCTCACGCGCTGAAGCCGCGTCGTAATTCGTGAAACCTGAACCATTTCGCATCGATCCTATATTCGTGCGGCGCATTTGGGGCGCGCGTTCGCTAGCGCCCCTTTATCCTGAAAAGTCAGATTTGCTTGAGCCTATTGGCGAAGCATGGCTTACGGGCGTCGATTGCAAAGTTGCTTCCGGCCCCTTTGCAGACAAGACCTTAGGGGAAGCGTGGCGGGGGATGCCGCCCGAGTGGCGCGGAACACGTTTCACGGAGCCGGGCGATTTTCCGATTCTCGTCAAATTTATTTTCCCGAACGACAAGCTCTCCATCCAGGTGCATCCCGACGACGCCTACGCTGCCGTGCATGAGCAAGCAGCCGGCGGCCATGGAAAAACCGAAATGTGGCACGCTGTTTCCGCCGAAGATGGAGCGCATGTACTTATCGGATTAATTCCCAAGGCAAACAAGGCAAAATTCCTCGAATCGCTCAGCAGCGACGCAATTGAAAATCTCTTCGTTCATTGGCGCGTGCAACCGGGAGACTCCTTCTTCGTGCCTTCGGGCACGCCGCACACGATTGGCGAAGGAATGGTGCTCTGCGAAGTGCAGCAGTATTCTGACCTGACGTACCGCGTCTACGATTACGGTCGCGTGGCCGCGCGAGGTAAGCCGCGCGAGCTACACATCAAAAAAGCGGTGGATGTAATTCAGTTTGGCCGGCCTATCGGCGGGAAAGTTTCTCGAATCTCTTTGCACGCGCGCGGGTTCCAGAAATCGTTGCTCGTGGCATGCCGGTATTTCGCAACTGAAAGATGGAAGAATTTCGCGCAAATTGAACTTGATTCAAACGTGGAGCATTTTGATTTGTTCGTGATTTTGTCCGGAAACGGCCACCTTTCCTGGCCGGGCGGTTCCGCGGAGTATCAACGCGGCGAGTGCTGGCTGATTCCAGCGGGGCTTGAGCCTTTCACACTGCGTTCGAAGATTCCCACAAAACTCCTGAGAACATACGTTCCTGACTTGGAGACGCTGAAAGCGAACCTCCGTCGTCAAGGTTTTTATGAAAGTGAAATTACAAAGACAGTTTTCAGCTAGGCGGGGAGCACATGGCGATGGAAAAACTCACAACCCACGCTGTGATTCTCGCCGGAGGGCGCGGCACGCGCTTCTGGCCGCGCAGCCGCACGCGCACGCCGAAGCAACTGCTGAACATCGTTGGCAAAGACACCATGCTTCAGCAGACCGTCGCGCGTCTGAAGCCGCTGATTTCCGCCGAGCGCATCTGGACGGTCACAAACGTCGAACAGGCCGTGGCCGTCCGCAAGCAAGTACCGGCAGCGGCACGCAAGCGCGTGTTGCTCGAGCCCATGGGAATGAACACCGCGGTAGCGATTGGGCTGGCGGCCATTCATGTTCGCCATGCGGCGCGCGGCGACGCGTTGATGGCGGTGCTTCCCGCCGATCATTACATCGAGCAACCACAGAAGTTTCGCGAGATCGTGAGCGCCGCACTCGATGTCGCTCGCGAACCGGGACGAATGGTGGTGCTTGGCATCCCCCCGACGCGGCCGGAGACGGGCTTCGGCCATATCGAGCGCATGGGGGAAGCTGTCGCCGCCGATGGCTTTCCCGTATTTGCCGTTCGGCGATTCACGGAGAAACCCGAACTGCAGCTCGCGCAAGAATACCTCGCTTCCGGAAGCTATCACTGGAACGCCGGGATGTTTTTCTGGCGGGTATCCACCTTCCTGGAGAATTTGAAAAGTTTTCTGCCGAAAACGCATGCCGCTCTGGAAAAGCTCGCTGGATTCATCGGAACGCGTAGCTATGAGCGCAAGTTGCGCTCCATCTATCCGAAACTCGAGAATATTTCCGTCGACTACGCAGTCCTTGAGCCCGCGACTCGCGTCGAAGGACCGCCGCGCGTTTTCGTGATCCCCGCCGAAGTCGGCTGGAGCGACATCGGCTCTTGGGCAGCCGTCTATCAATTGCTGGCAAAGAAGGGTGGCCAGAATGTCCTCGCCGGGCAAGGTCACACGTTCGACGCGGAAGGCAATTTTCTGTGGAGCCCGTCTAAATTCGTAGCCGCGGTTGGCGTGAGTGATTTGGTTGTCGTGGAAACCCCGGATGCGCTGCTCGTCTGCGCACGCGACCGCGCCCAGGACGTCGGCAAAATCGTGAAATGGCTCGAAGAGCAGCGCCGGAAAGACCTCCTTTAACAGTCCAATCCGGCTGTTTGGCCGGCATGTTGCTTCGCGTATACTTTTCCCCAGCCCTTATGACCTCGATCAAGTTTGGAACCGACGGCTGGCGCGGCGTAATCGCGGAAGATTTTACGTTCGCGAACGCGCGCATCGTGGCGCACGCGATTGCCCGCTACGTGGTGCGCAATGAAGATGCGCGCAAAGGCGTGCTGATCGGCTACGACCATCGTTATGCCGCCGATCGCGTGGCTGCCGCAGTAGCAGAAGTGATCAGCGCCAGCGGCACCCCGGTCTGGCTGGCGGACAAGCCCTGCCCCACGCCCGCGATTTCCTATCTCGTGAGGCATCGCGGCGCAGCCGGCGGCATCGTCATCACCGCAAGCCACAATCCTTATCGATGGAACGGCATCAAGTACAAAGCCAGCTACGGCAGCAGCGCGCTGCCTTCGATCGTTGCGCAGATCGAAAAAGAGCTCGAAGTGGTATTGCAGAAAGGCGTGCCGCCTCTGCCCCCACGCCACGACCTCATCCACCCTCTCGAACCACGCGCGCCGTATCTCGATGCGCTTGAAAAACTGGTGGACTGGAAGCGCTTGCGCAATGCGAAATTCCACTTCGTCTTCGATCCCATGCACGGATCGGCAGCCGGACTACTGCCGGACCTCTTCCGGCGCAACGGAATTTCCTGCGACGAGATTCGCGGCAGGCGCGATCCGCGTTTCGGCGGCGTCCACCCGGAGCCGATCGAGCCGCACATCGAGGCGCTGCGGCAGGCCGTGCGAGCCGGAGAGTGCGACGCCGGCTTCTGCGCCGACGGCGACGGCGACCGCATCGGCGCCATCGACCGCGACGGCGCGTTCATCAACCCCCACCAGATCTTTGCGCTGCTTGTCTGGCACCTCGCGGGAACTCGCAACTTACCAGGAGATGTCGCCAAAACTTTTTCTGTTACCAAACTCATCGACAAGCTCGCCGCAAAATTCGGCCGCAAACTTCACGAAGTTCCCATTGGGTTCAAATACATTTGCGAGCTGATGCTCGAGCAGAACATTTTGATCGGCGGCGAAGAAAGCGGCGGCATTGGCACCAGCCTCTACCTTCCCGAGCGCGACGCCACGGTCTCCGCGCTCTTCCTCGCGGAATTGATGGCCTGGCACGGCAAGTCCCTGGGACAATTGCTCGGTGCGCTCCATGCCGAATTCGGCGAGTATCACTACGGACGCGTCGATCTCGATCTGAGGCCCGGGCAAAAAGAAAAAGCTATCGTTCACTTTTCGAATGGACAGCTGAATCGTATCCTTGATCTGCCGGTAGTGCGCCGCGAGGACATGGACGGCATCAAGGTATATCTGGGCGAGGCCGGATGGGTGATGGTTCGCGCCTCGGGAACCGAAAATCTATTGCGCGTTTACTCCGAAACTGGCAAGCCGGAAATGACTCGCCGCATTCTCGAAGCTGTAACTCAAATTGTTCATAATCTTTAGGTGCGCCCATGGATACGATCAATCTCAAAGAAAAATTCGCGCTTTTCTCCGACTACTGCAACCCGCGCGTCATCGGCGAGGTGAACGACTGCCAAGTCAAAGCCGTCAAGCTAAAAGGCGAGTTCATCTGGCATCACCACGAGAACGAAGACGAGCTATTCCTGGTCGTGAAGGGCACGCTACGGATAAAGTTCCGCGACCGCGAAGCCGTCGTCAACGAAGGCGAATTTGTCGTCGTCCCGCACGGCGTCGAGCACTGCCCCGTCGCGCACGAAGAGGTCCACGTTATCTTGATCGAACCAAAATCGACTTTAAACACCGGGAACATCACCAATGAAAGGACTGTCGCCCAGCTCGAGCGCATCTGAAATCTGCTCCCGCGGCGATCTACGACCAGCCATGGAACACCGCTTTTACACCCTCGATGTTTTTACCAGCAACCGTTTTGAGGGCAACCCGCTCGCCGTATTTACCGACGGCGACGGACTCTCGGACGATCAAATGCTCGCCATCGCGCGCGAAATGAACCTTTCGGAGACGGTCTTTGTGCAAAAGCCCACGAACGAAGAAGCGCTCGCGCGATTGCGTATTTTCACTACAAAAGAAGAACTCCGGCTGGCCGGTCATCCGGTGATCGGAACGTGGTTCTTGCTCGCGGAACTGGGCGTCGTTCCCGCGCAGGACGGCGGCGTTCACATCTTGCAAGAAACCGGAGCGGGGGTCTTGCCGGTGGAAATCCGCTTTAAGGATGGCCGTCCGCAGCGCGTTACCATGACCCAGAAAGAAGCGCTTTTTAAACCCGCAAAAATCAACAAGAAGAAGCTTGCCTCGGCGCTGGGAATTTCTCCGAAAGACTTCGACCCGAAACTGGAACCAGAGTTTGTATCCACCGGCATATTCAACTTGATGGTGCCGCTGCGCAATCGCGCCGCGCTTGGCAAAATCGCTATGAACATGACCGAACTGCGCCGCCTTCAGGGTAAAAACGCGACGATGGCTTACTGCTTCGCTCTCGGCGGCAATGGCACGGCTTTCTCCCGTGGCATGCTGCCCTGGGAACTCTATGAAGACGCCGCGACGGGCTCCGCTGCTGGTTCGCTTGGCGCATATCTTGTGCGAAACGGAAAATTGGCGCCCGGCCACACGCTGACCATTCTTCAAGGCGTGGAAATGGGCCGCCCCAGCCACCTCGAAGTGGAAGTCACGCAAAGCGGAAAGAAACTTGTCCCGCGTGTCAGCGGCGCTGCTGTGAAGGTGTTTGAAGGAACGATTCGCGTCTGAAGAAAATCGTCTCTTGCTAATAAAAATGGCCGCGCAATGTCCACGCGCGGCCATTTCTTTTCGCTTCCGCGAATTTGGCTAGTGCCCGCGCTTATCGTGGCGCAGGTCTTTGCGATCCTTGTGCAGGTCTTTTTTGTCCTTGTTGAGGTCCTTCTGGTCTTGGTTGCGATCCTTGCGGTCCTTGGTCAGGTCCTTTTTGTCGTGGTTGATGTCGCGCTGATCGGCATTGCGGTCCACGCGGTCCTTGTTCAAATCACGCCGGTCGTGATTGATGTCTTTCTGATCCTTGTTCCGGTCGACGCGATCCGCATGAAGGTCCTTGCGATCGGCTTGCGCCTGCGCACTGTTGACGCCGAACTTCTGGTCGTCGCGGGCTAGCTGGGTCTTGTCGCGATTGATGTCGCGCTGATCTTGATTGCGATCCACACGGTCCTTGTTCAGGTCCCTGCGGTCATGGTTAATGTCGCGCTGGTCTGCGTTGCGGTCGGCGCGGTCCTTCCCCAGGTCCCGCTTGTCATGATTGATATCGCGCTGATCCGCGTTGCGATCCGCACGATCCTTCGCCAGATCTTTCTTATCGTTGCGAATGTCCTTCTTGTCGTTCTGAATGTCCTGCTGTTGCGGTGTCGGATCCTGGCTCTGGGCATAGGCACCACCGGCGAGCAAACCGGCAAAAGCAATCGCGAGCACACCTCGACGGACCACGTGTTCTGCGTTCATCGTGTTCTCTCCTGTTAAAAGTGTTCCTGGTGTCACCACCACACTTGCAAAATCAAACACCGCGGGCACCGCAAAGTTTCGCCACCTGTGCAGCGGTTTATAGGGAAGAACTTGAAACAACAAAAGCAGGCTGTAACTAATTTAGTTTCAATGACTTGTGGACGGCGTCAAGGACGCCATTCACAAACGCCCCGGATTCTTCAGAGGAAAATTTCTTCGCCAGCTCGACTGCTTCGTTCAGGATGACCTTAGGCGGCGTGTCCGTGCCGTTCATTTCATGAATGGCCAGCCGCAAAATAGCGCGATCGATCGCGGCGAGCCGCTCGAACCGCCAGTTGTCGGCATGCTTCACGATGATCGCGTCGAGTGCGGTGACGTCGTTCGCCGCGCCCTCAAATAATCTGTTCGCGAACGCGCGCGTCTTGTCCGCCGCCTTCGCGCTTTTCCAGAATTTCACCTCCAGTTTGGTGAAATCCTGCTGGCTCATGTCCCACTGGAACAGCATCTGCATCGCAAACTCACGGGATTTTGTGCGGAGAGACACGTTACTTGCGCCGCGGCTTTCCGGCGGTAGCCGGATCGGAAGAAGAAGCACGAAGCTTGCGTGACAGTTGAGCCATCTCGATGGCCGCCAGACCCGCTTCAAATCCCTTGTTCCCGCCCTTGAGCCCGGCGCGGTCGATGGCTTGTTCCAGCGTGTCGCAGGTCAGCACGCAAAATATAATTGGCAAGCCGCTATCCATCTGCGCGAGCTGCAATCCGCGCGCCGTTTCCGAACACACGTAATCATAATGCGTTGTCTCGCCACGCAGAACACACCCGATAGCGATCAGCGCATCGTATTTCCCCGTCGTGGCCAGTTTTTTCGCCGCAAGCGGCAATTCGAATGCTCCCGGAACATGCACAATATCAACATCCTTGTCGCCCGCCCCCGCCCGCTCCAGCGCATCCACTGCCGCCGCAAGAAGCCGGTCGGTGATAAAACTGTTAAATCGGCTCACGACAACGCCAAATCGTAATCCCGCCGCGCTCAAGGCGCCATCTATCTTCCCGGGCTGTATTTTCCCCGACATCGCCAATCCGCGCCGTTCCTTGTTCCAATCTTTTTTCTTTACTTCCCTTTGAATTGTGGTGGCCTCTTCTCCAAAAACGCCTTCGTCCCTTCACGCATGTCTTCCGTCGCGCAAGCCACTCCGAAAAGCGTCGCCTCCAGGAACAAACCTTCTTCCTGTGCCATTTCCACGCCGCGTTCGATTGCTTCCATGGTGAATTTCACGGCGAGTGGCCCGTTGGCGATAATCTTTTTTGCAATCGCCTCCGCCGCCGGAATCATCTCTGTCGGTTCGTAAATATGATTGACCAACCCGATGCGCAGCGCTTCTTCCGCGGTAATCATTTCGCCAGTCAGGCAAAGTTCGTGCGCCACGCCCTTCCCGCACAGCCGCGCCAGCCGCTGCGAGCCACCATAACCGGGAAGGATCCCGAGTTTCACTTCCGGCTGCCCGAGCTTCGCCGTCTTGCTGGCGATCCGAATCGTGCAGGACAGCGCCAGCTCGCAGCCGCCCCCCAGGGCAAATCCATTGATCGCGCAGATGGATGGCTTCCCCATCGTTTCCAGCAGATGGAAAACGCTCTGCCCGAAGAGCGAAAATTCTTTCCCGTTGACCGGTGTTTGCAACGCCAGCTCGCTGATATCCGCGCCAGCCACGAACGCTTTTTCTCCCGCGCCCGTGAGGATCAACACGCGCAAAGCCTGGTCATCGCGCGCATCAAGCAAGGCACCCTGCAACTCCTCTACTGTTTTGCGGTTCAGCGCATTCAGTACCTTCGGCCGGTTGAAGGTGATGTACGCAATCCCGTCTCTCTTCTCATACAAAATATTCTCGTAACCCATCTCGTCCCCTTCTCGGCTCTGCGTACCTCGGCGTACTCTGCGTCTCTGGGTTATCTTTTTTCTTTTCTTGTTGCGACTAAAACTTCAGCGCCTTCGGATTCCCCGGCTCGGAATAATCATAAAATCCCCGTCCCGACTTCCTCCCGTTCCATCCCGCCAGCACCATGCGCTTGAGCAGCGGCGGCGCGGCAAATCGCCGCTCCTTGAATTCCTCAAACATGATTTGCGATATGTAAAACGTCGTATCCAGCCCCACGAAATCCAGCAGTGTCAGCGGGCCCATCGGATGCCCGCAACCCAGCTTCATGGAATTGTCGATGTCCTCGATGGAGCCGACGCCCTCTTCCAGCGCGCGTATCGCATCCAGAAGATACGGCACCAGCAACCGGTTCACAATAAAACCTGGGCTGTCATTCGCGCGCACCGCCGTTTTACCCAGCTTCACGCCAAACGCCACCATTTCTTCGTACACGGCTACGTCCGTCGCAATCGTTCGCACTACCTCGACCAGTTTCATCACCGGCACAGGATTGAAGAAGTGCAGCCCTACGAAGCGCTGCGGCCGCTTCGTAGCCGTGGCAATTTCCGTGATCGTCAGCGAAGACGTGTTGCTTGCAAAAATCGTCGCCGGCGGACAAATCGCATCCAGCGCGCTGAAGAGTTCGCGCTTCGCCGGAAGCTGCTCGATGATCGCTTCTATAATGACGTCGCAGCTCTTCAAGTCCTCGATGGAAGTAGTGCCCTTCAACCGGCCTCGGATTTCGCCCCGCGCCACTTCGCCGATCGTGCCCTTTTCCACTAGGCGATTCAGATTTTTTTCGATTCCCTTGAGCCCCTTGTCCACTAGCTCCGTGTTGACTTCGCGCACCACAGTTTCGAATCCCGCCGCAGCCGCCACCTGCGCGATCCCCGAACCCATCAACCCACACCCCACGACTCCCACTTTTCGAATCGCCATGCTTTTCCTCTTAGAATGATGTTGCCGGCCAATCGGCAGAAAAAGGCCCGGCAGAAAACCACGAACCCCGAACGCGAAAGTGTAGCAGAAATGGCCGATCCTTGATTCTTCTCTGCGCTAACGCAGCGCACGGCGCCTGCCCGACCTGGTCGGGGCGTCTCTGTGTTATCTTTTCTCTCTTGTCTTCTGTGCGCCCGGTACGCGCCTGCACTCAATCAGTCCCGCAGCGCTTCCACAATCATCGCAATCCCCTGCCCTCCGCCGATGCACGCCGTCGCCAGCCCATATTGCAAGCCATTCCGCCGCAACTCATTCAGAATCGTAATCACCAGCCGCGTGCCTGAAGCGCCGAGCGGATGCCCCAGCGCAATCGCCCCGCCGTTGACATTCGTCTTCTCTCGCCTCAGCCCCAGCACTTTTTCCACCGCAAGATACTGCGCCGCAAACGCTTCATTCACTTCCACGCGATCCATCTGCTCCAGCGTGAGTCCCGCCAGCTTCAGCGCCTTATGCGAAGACGGCACGGGCCCGATACCCATGGCGCTCGGATCCACTCCCGCGACCGCCCACGACACGATGCGCCCCAACGGTTTTAGTCCGCGCTCTTTTGCTGTTTTCTCTCGCGTCACCACTACCGCCGCCGCGCCATCCACGATCCCGCTGGCATTCCCCGCCGTCACAATCCCGTCTCTCTTGAACGACGGCGGCAGCTTCTCCAAGGTCTCCATCGTCGTTTCCGGTCGCCGGTGATCGTCTTCGCTCACCACCATCGTTTTCTTTCCCTGTTTCACTTCTACCGGCACCAGCTCTTCTTTGATCCGGCAGGCCTTGTAAGCTGCGTCCGCCGCCTGCTGGCTGCGCAGCGCGTACGCGTCGGCGTCCTTTCGCGTGATTCCATGTTGCTCCGCCAGCTTTTCCGCCGTCAGTGCCATCGGCAGTCCGCAATAGGTATCCGTTAGCCCTGCCATCAGCGAATCTTCCAGCACTCCGCCGCCCAGCTTCAGTCCGGTCCGCGCTCCGCGAATCACAAACGGCGCCTGCGTCATGTTCTCCATCCCGCCCGCAAGCACCATGTTCGCTTCGCCAAGCAGCAACCGCTGCGCTGCTTGCGCGATTGCCTCAATCCCCGATCCGCACAGCCGGTTCACCGTCACCGCCGGCGTTTCGATTTTCAGCCCGGCCTTCAATCCCACATGCCGCGCGCCGTAGAGCGCATCCGCGCTCGTCTGCATCACATTTCCAAAAATCGCGTGGTCAAACTCTCCCGCATCGACGCCCGACCGGTGGATCGCCTCTTTCGAAGCATGCGTCGCCAGTTCAATCGCGCTCACTTCCGAAAACGCTCCGGTATAACGCGCCATCGGCGTCCGCGCCCCCGCCACAATCACTACATCCGTCGGAAACATAAGTGCCTCACCCTTTTTAGAAATCACCTTCAAAAGTTTACTGTAGCGTTGCAAAACGCGGGAGCGCACGTCCATCCGTCGCTCGCCCAAAGCCTCACGAGCGGTTTCTTCCTACCAGATGGTTTTTACCTGTTTGCAGCTGCGGATATTTCGGTCTTTGGTCACGAGCGCCATGCCCTCGGCCAGAGCCGTAGCACCAATCAGCCGGTCGCACGGATCCGCGGGATAGGTATCCGGCAGTTGAGTCGCAAGCACAGCCACTTTCACCGTAATCGGCCGGACTGCCGTCCGTGCCGCAATCTCCTCCACAAACGCTTCCACTGTTCCGCTGATATCCAATCGCCCATTCGTCATTAGCCACGCCAATTCCCACAGTGTGATCGCGGAGATCGCGGTTCCACCTGCGCGGCTGGCTTGGCGAATCGCGTCACTGGCTGTCCGCGAGAGCTTTCCCGGATCACTCGCCAGCCAAACGACCACGTGCGTGTCTAGCAGGATCACTTCTTGAAGACCTTCCACTGCTTCAGCGGCACGACGGGCGATTCGATGTCACCGATAATCTTCATTCGGCCGGCCATAAATCCGAAGAGGCCGCTTTTTTCCTCCGCCGCGGGGACCACTTTCACAACCGGCTTCCCGCGCTTCGTCACCACCACCGGCTCTCCGGTAGCCTGTACGTCGTCCATCACCGCCAGGCATCGCGCCTTGAATACGCTCGCTCGCATCTGCTTCATGGTACCCTCTTCCTGTCCATGGTCATTTTATCATGACCTATTGAGCTTCGCCAACTCTATGGGCCCTGGCTTTTCAAGTCGTATGACTTTTGTGGAGTCCCGTCTACCCAACTGGTAGACGACCAGGGGCCAGAGGAGGTCTAAAGCTTAGGTGTTTCCAACGCCACCACGGTATCCCCCCCGCGCTTTCTCGCCTCCTCAATGGAAAACTCCGCGCGGTTGATCAAATCCGTCACAATGTCTTCGCTATCGAATTCATGTTTCGGCACGGCCTCGACAATTCCTGCGCTCAGCGTAATCTGCGTCGAGTCCCACGGCGGCCGCAGCCCCGAAGCCGCTCGCCGCAACTTGTCCGCCAAGTTCTGCGCACCGGCCAGCGTCGTATCCGGCAGGATAAATGCCAGCGACCACGAAGTGTATTTCACTGCCACGTCGTTTTGCCGCACAATCGATTGTAGCGACCGCGCCAGTTGCTCTAAAAATCGCTCCAGCGGCGATTCGCCCTGTTGACGCAAAATCTCCGCGCCGCGGTCAATCTGCAAAATCGTCAGCGCCAGCGGCGTTCCCTGCGTCCGCGCGCGGTCCGCTTCCGTCAGCAAACAACTCTGGTACGAGCTGCGGCTTAGCAAACCGGAGCGCTCGTCCGAAACGCCCATGCGCCGCACCAGCGACCGCAGCCGCGTGTGGCTGACGCTCATCAGCATCTGGTCGCCGATAGCCTGCAGGAAATAGGCCTCATTCGGCTTCCACTTATGTTCTTCAGCGTGCCCGACGATCAGCATCCCCGCCGGCATCTGCGTCTCTTTGTCCGTAATCATCACGCCCAGCGCCGTCGCCAGCCCGAGATCGCTCAGAATCGATCCTTCCGTTGCGTGCACCACGAGTCCGCCCAGTTCGTCCGGCTCGGCTTTCTCGATATGCGCGAGAAGCAGGACCACCTGCGCGCCGGGTGCCGGCTTTACTCCATGCGCGCAAAATTCCGCGGCCATTTCCGGCGGCCGCCCTGGTGTGCCCACGACGGCTAGCGCGCGCGTTACGCGCAGATAGGCGCCGACTTCACTAACCGCCGTGTTCAGCATGGCCCGCGGCGTCTGCTGGCGGAATATTTTCTGATTGACCTCGGAAATCTTGGTGAGGTCGCGCAGCGTCTCCGCCGAATAAACTCCCGTCTTCGTGGTGATGGGCGCCGGCGCCTCCGCAACGGACGCAGCCGGCGCAGGCTGTTTGGCAGCAGGTTCCGGCTTCGGCTTGGGCGCTCCCTGGGGCCACCAGTTCGCAATTTGGTAAAGATTGGACAGTCGCGCGTTCCGCTCTTCTTCTCCGGGGTACATCGCCGCGATTTTCTGCAGACGCTCCAGCGCCTTGTTCTGCAGCGAGTACTGCAAAAAAATCTCCGTTTGCACGATCAAATCTTCCAGCGCCTGCAACTGCCGGCCTTCTTCGGTGCCGGGCGAAGCAGCCGCGGGAGCTTGTGCGTGGTGAGTGTGGGAAGCGTGACCCGGAGTCGGAGTGCTCGATTTCAAGAGCCGGCCTGCAATCCGTTTCACCTGAGCCTCATCCACTTTGCCGCGCAGAAGTTCCAGCCGCTCTTGATTGCGATAATCGTATGCATCGATGTCCACGAGCCGCTCGAGAGATTCCGCCGCCCTTTTTACGTTTCCCGATGTCAGGTACACATCGAACAGCTTGATCAGCACTTCGAAATACTGCGATTCGCGGTTCAATTCGTTGTGGATGGACGCCCAGAATTCAAGAATAACCTGCGAATGCGGGTGTTTGGCCCCCACGCCGTCCATCAACGCCACGAAATCGTTTTGCCGTTTGTCGGCAAACATCCGCCGCTTGAGAATTACGAGTATCTCCGTGGCTTTCTGGTCCTGACTTGCGGCCACATATCGGTCCGCAAGTTCGAACAGCTGGGTCGTCCCTTCGTTTTTTTCGCGGAGCAACCGTTCGAGTAAATTGCGCGCGCGCTCAAGGCTTCCCGATCGCATCAGCGCGTCGCTATACGTGGCTAGGAATGCTGGGTCATTTTCCGATCTAGCAAAGGGCTCCAGCAACGCCGCGGCACGCACGGCATTGCCGGCTTGTAGATTGGCCTGGGCGTATAGGAGTCCGACGCTGCGTTCCTGCGGCGCGAGTTTGTACGCGCGGCCAAGAAGGTGGAGCGCATCGGCCGAAGCGCCGCCCGCCGAAGCCAGTTGCCCAGCCCGCAAAAACGCCCTGGCAGCAAGAGCATTCTTGCCGAAGCGTTCGGCGGCTTCCGCAAGACGAAGCTGCCGCGAAAGATTTTCCGGATCGAGCTGTGCAATCCGCTCCCAGCAAAAAAGCGCGTCCTCTTCGCGGTTCGCCGCCGCAAATAGTTCCGCGGCCTTCGTATACTGCTCGATGGCTTCGTCGGGATGATTTTGTTTTTGCTGCAGGAAGGCGTATCGCGCGATGCGCTCAGGCGGGAGCTGGCCGCGGCCTGGGCGCAGAAACCGGTTGTAGATAGCGAGGGCTTTGGTCTCGTCCTTGGGCTCCACAAGTAGATCAAAGAGCAGACCGTAATACACCACCGCCCGGTCCGGCTGATCCATCCGCGCGTAGAGATCGCCCAGCGCCTGCGTGGCTTCCTGATGCTGCGGGGACTCATCCAGCACGGCGAGATACGCCTCGATCGCGTCCTCGACGCGGTTCTTCTCGAGGAAGCGCTTGGCGCGATCCAGATGCTTGCTTATGTCTGCGGCCATCCGTTCAGGTTGCCTTTGCGGTGACTGAAAAGCTGTCGATCCGGTGCCAAACTGGTGCTAAACAATTTTCAAATAGATGACGATCCCGGGCCGCACGTTGCGTCCGGCGCGAACTGCCCTTTTTAACTATATACCCCCATTGAGAAGAGGCAAAACGACCGAAAAACGCTGATGCGGTAAGCATCACCGCATTCGCCGCCGCTCTCCCCATTACTTACGGTTCGCGCGTCGTTTGTTGTTTATTGACTCTATCTTTGCAGGGCAGCCGCAGGCTGCGTCCCTCGCGCCTAGGCTATCTCACCGATTTTTACCCGTGTTTCCACCCAGTCTTTTTGGAAGCAGCAACATCAATGTCGCCGACGCGAACAACGAAACGCCTGCAACCGCCAGGCCGCCATACAAGCTGCCCGTTTTCTGGCTGATCCATCCCGTCGCGTACGGTCCTGCAAATCCCCCAAGATTCGCAAGCGAACTCACCAAGGCAATCCCGGAGGCCGCCGCGAATCCCGTCAGGAAATCACCCGGGAGCGAGTAGAAAGGGCCGTAGACGCTGTAGATGCCGAGAGCGGCGAAGGACAGCAGCACAACCGTTGGAAAAATGGAATGAGTTGCGCCCAGCGACGCCAGAGCGATTCCAGCGGCAATGGCGGGAATCGCCGCATGAAATCTCCGTTCTCGCCTGCGATCGGAACTCCGCGACACCATCACCATCACCGGCAGGCCCACAAGATGCGGAATCATCACCAGAAGTCCGATCAAACTGTTGGAGTATCCGCCGGACAGTGATTTCACCAGCCTTGGCATCCAAAAGTTCATCGTGTACATGCCCGTATTCAAGGTGAAGCCGATCAATCCCAGATGCCAGATCCGCCTGTTTATCAGCGCCTGTAGCGCTGAGATCTTGTGGTTCGCCAGTTTCTCGCGTTCTTCGTTCGCCAGCTCCGCTTCAATCCAGTCTTTTTCTTCCTTGCTAAGAAATTTAGCCTCTGCCGGGCGGCTGGGCAGCAGAAAGTACGTGAGCACCCCGCCAACCACGGCCGGAATTCCCTCCAGAATCAGCAGCCACCGCCAACTACTCACGCTCAGCCAGTGCACGCGGTCCAGGATGAAACCGGAAACTGGAGATCCCAGGATGCTGGTGACAGGTATGCCGGCCAGGAACAGCGCAATAGCCTGCGCCTGGTCCCGTTGCCGAAACCAGTACGTCAGATATAAGGCGATCCCCGGAAAATAACCGGCTTCCGCCAGCCCCAGCAAAAAACGTACTCCATACAACTGTTGCACCGAATGCACCAGGCCCGTCAGCATCGCCAAAATTCCCCAGCTAATCAGGATGCGCGCAATCCAGATCCGCGCTCCAATCTTGTGCAGCATCAGGTTGCTCGGAATTTCAAACAGGAAGTACCCAAAAAAGAAAATCCCCGCCACCAGCCCAAACTGCTTGCTGGTAATCGCCAGCTCCTTGTTCATCGTCAGTGCCGCAAATCCGATGTTGATCCGATCGAGAAAGGAAATGATGTACAGCACAAAGACGAAAGGAATAATCCTCAGCTTCACTTTCTGAATGGTCTTGGCTTCGTCGGGCATAACGGTGGTAACTGTTTCGCTGGCCACGATCACCTCAGTCTGTGTCTGCCCCGATCGAAGCGTTTCCTCGGCCAGCGCCGCTGGCCGACGGCGTGCAACGATTGCCGAGACTCTATGGCGCGAACCTCCACCCGTCAAGGTGCTCCACGGTTGATATAGTGGTCGGTTTCCGAGTGCCCCCTGATCCAGGCACAGCCGCCAGGGGAGGGCGCGGGCCACAATGCTATAGCCCGCCAAGTTCAGCTCTCCTTGGACTTCGAGTTCTGACAACTCGTGCAGTTACACCATTGAGGTCTGGAATGTATCTGAACTTGAGAGGAGTGTGCGACACTATGTTCATGGTCCGAGCTACAAAGGCTTTAAGGCTTTTAGTACAGTCGCTGCTAATCGGTGCTGCTCTAATTTACGGTCAGGGATCAGCGTTTGCTCAGACGCAACAAGAACCTCCGCCGGATCGTGTGGGGGGAGCCCCAACACAAGACCAAGAAGCCACGGCTAAGCCGCAAACCCCACAGACCACTCCGGCGCCGGTTCCAACCCCTGCGGACCAGACGCCAGATAATTCCGAAGGCAAACAGACCAAGCGTATGTTGTGGCTCGTTCCTAATTTTGCGGCGGTAGACGCTAATAAGCAGCTGCCACCAATGTCCACCCGCGAGAAATTCGTACTCGCCGCGAAGGATAGCGTCGTGGATTACTCCTCGTATACTTGGGCCGGAATCTTGGCTGGACAATCCATGGCCTTAAATTCCGATCCGGAACTGGGCCACGGCATCGCCGGATACGGACGCTATTATTGGCGCACCTTCACGGACGGAGTGTCCGGGACTTTTTTCACCGAGGCTATTGTCCCCACGATCGCGCACGAGGACCCACGTTATTACACCATGGAGAAGGGAGGCTTTTTTCGACGCACGGGCTACGCGATATCCCGTGCCTTCGTGACTAAGACAGATTCTGGACGCACGCGCTTCAACTTCTCCGAAGTGGTGGGCAATGCGCTGGAGGCGGGTCTGTCCAACGCTTATTATCCGCCTGAGGAGCGCGGCCTGAGTCAAACGGCCCTGAACTGGGGAACGCAGATGGAATCCGCCGTCCTGAATCACATCTTCCAGGAATTCTGGCCGGATATCCGCCGTCACGTTTTTCGACAGAAATAGGGAAGTCATCCGCGCGGATAAGCTGTGGCAAGAGCTGTCTTTTAGCAACTTTGGGAGTGAAAGAGAGCACTTCGTAGCTATGGTTCGAGGCTAAGCGCACGGAGCGTTGTGTGGTTAAACGGTGGCGAATGCGAGAAACATTGCCGGTTCTCCTTCTACTTGTGAGCCTCGGCCCGGTGGGGTACGCGCAAGAGGCGGTCACAAATACGGGATGCAGTGTCCATGGGTTTGCGCATGAGACGTGGAGTGAAGCTTCCCAATTCGGGCGTGGACTGAGAGCTGTTCCCCGGAGCTCTGTTCGTCCCGACAATCTGAAATGGGAGCTGCCAATCCTGGCAGCCACCGGGGTACTGATCGCAAAGGTAGACCGGCCCGCTGACAATCGTATTCAGTCCATGTCCTTACAGCAGACCGCAGGGCGTTGGTCAAACATCGGTCTTGGCCTCGAGATTGGATCGGCTGCTCTCGCGTATGGCATTGGGTGCGGCAAACACCGTTCCTATTTGCGCGATACTGGATTCAAAGCACTCGCTGCCATGGGAGCGGCTGGCACCGTGGACTTGGCTCTGAAGCTAGCGTTCGACCGCCAGTTTCCTTACACACCCAACAGCACGGGAAAGTTCTGGGGCGGCGGAAGGGCCTTTCCGTCCGGACACTCCGCCACAAGTTTCGCATTTGCGGCGGTGATCGCTCACCGATACCCAAAGAATAAATGGATCAAGTGGGGAGCGTATGCGCTTGCAGCAGGAGTCAGTCTCTCGCGTTACCCGGCGAAAAAGCACTACCCGTCGGACATCCTCATAGGCGCAACTCTAGGATATGTAACAGGAACCTATTTGGCGGGGCATTGATGCAACGGCGAACGGCAGTCAGTCACCATGAGACAAGACGCCGATGTGTCGCGGTGACATTTCGCGCCCGTTAGTCGATTGAAGCGAGTAGTCCTACGGAGCGAAAGAATAAGTCCAATCCCCTGCCTCAATTCTCCTTCTAATGAATTGGAGACATCTCTGCTCGAGCCGTTTGGGGCCTAGAAGTGCCGCTCGCCCCGGGCTGATTCTGGGTGTATCGGCCACTCGGAAACTGAGTTACCACCTCG
>WNFD01002489.1_pt1 | contig 24433 bp, 26 predicted proteins | sample 5400491 | NCBI WGS metagenome assembly WNFD01 (sample SAMN13153343, study PRJNA577476) | soil metagenome | isolation source: 120 cm saprolite under Douglas fir tree site 2 hole 2 replicate 2 | place: USA:California | collected 2015-04-18
GCCCGGCGCGACCTGTTCGCCTATATCGAAGGCTACTACAATCGTCAGCGGATCCACTCTGCCATCGGATACATCACCCCTGAACAGGCAGAGGCGAAATCCGCATAACCCGGTGTCCACTCTTCCGGGGGAAGGTCACCCGCGCCGCGTGGCGGATCACGAACAGCGCGCCGACCAGCGAGCCCAGCGCAGCGCCGATCACATCGAGAGGGCCGGAGAGCCCCAGACCTTGCACGAGAGCGTCAACACCATCGGCGACATCGGCCAAATCAAATGGGCCGACAGGCTTCTCCAAGCGGCCGGCACAGCGGAAATCCACCGCAATTACCCGGCGATCCTCTGCCAAATCCGGGATTACGGCTCGCCAGCTCTCGCTGCTGCGCCCAGTTCGTGGAGGAGCAACACAGGAACTCCGCTCCCAAGGCACCCTCGTAAAACGAACAGATACGGTCGGTATCGCGTTGGCATCGGATCGTCTATTCGCGGCTTGGCATCACGGATGCCTGCCGAATTCGGTTTGCCAAAATGGTCGGTAAGCTATTGATGTCAGGTCGACTTAGTGCGGAGGTTTTGCCCAAAACCGTGTTGAATCTTCGGCGATTCCAGCGGCTTTGAAGCCCGCGCGCCCCACCGGGAGCGGTACTCTTCCGCGGGCGACAATGCCGCGGTTTTGCCGGTGATGAAAGGGGCGAGCGGCGTTGCGCCGCTGACGCGGCCGCAACCGTGCCGTGTAAGCAATGCCTTAACTTCCGCCGCGTAGTCTCTCCGCTCGATTTGGGCACCAAAGGCGACTGACGCCATGGCGGGTGAGAGACCAACCATCCTCGTTGTCGGTGACGATCGAGGCGAGCGCGCGGCAATTGCCGCGGTGCTGCGCGATGCCGGATTTGCCGTCGTAGCGCCAGCGCATGATCGCGGCGCCCGGGCCGCGATCACCCACAAGCGGTTCGCCGCCGCGGTGATCGCCCTACCCGAGGCGGACGGGGTCGCGTTCCAGCGCCACGCACGCCGCCAACAGCCCGGCCTGAAGGCGGTGATCGTCATCGAGCCCACAGCGACTGGTTTTGTCGATCGGAATGACGACACCCTCCTCGTGCGGCCGTTCGACGCTCGCCAGCTGCTGGGCTGCGTGTTCGAGCTGGTGTGCGAGGATGGAGAGAGGACGCCGCATCACAGCCGTGCCGCCGAATTGGGCATTGCCGCGGCCAAGCTCGCCTGCCTCGACAGCCGGCGCACCACGGCCTCCGCCGCCGGCGCCCAAGACCTGGCGCACGATTTGGCACGCCAGATCCGCCAAACCAGGGCGATGCACCGCCGGCTCGCCATTGGCGGCCCCGCCATCATCGGCGCAGCGGCCGATTAGAGTATCATCGCTTCAGATTGAGACATCCATCCGTCAGCCCCGCTGACGCGAGAATGACGAGTCTGAATGATTCAATCTGCCCCGATTGCGCTAATCCCTCCGATCGGTGGTTCGTTTCAGCTGCATCTCGATCATCGCCAGCACATTGCCGGCGCCATGCCGGCGGCACAGCGTGGCCAGGCTCTTCGGGTCGAGCGGCTCGGCGGCGTAGTTGATCGCGTCGCGCAACGGCGCAGGCAGGTCGTCGAACACCGCCATCAGCTCGCGCAGCAAGGGGTTGCGGTCATCCATCACCATCTCCCCTTGCCGCCGGCCTCAGGCGAAGCCCGGCCGGCGCTTTGCCGGAAGCACCGGCAGCGCGCGCAGTGCGCCGGCCGCCGTGACGGCGAGCGCGAGGCCGAGCACGATCACCGCCGGCCGCAACCCGGTGACCAGCGACCAATTGGCCGCGATGACGCGCATCGGATCGACGCCGAAGGCAAGCAAGAAATAAGCCGCCTCGCCCAGCGCCGTCAAAACCGCCGCCACCACCCCGAGCGCGCCGACCCACACAAGCGTCAACCGCCCGCGCACCATGAGCCCGCGGGGGAGATACCAGGCCAACAGGCGATACCCCATCAGCCAGCCGTAAATCCCGGCCATGATCGACGGCTCCCAGAGATCGAGCTTCGACTGCATGCAGAAATGCACAACCGCGAGCAGCGCGATCAGGTAAACCAGCCGATGCAGCCTCTGCCAATTGCGGCCGCCGAGCCGGCGGATCATCCCGTCGGTCGAGGTCGCGGCGAGGGCCGAGAGGCAGAGCACCGCGGCAAAGCCGATCGTCAGATAGATCCGCTGCACGATCTCGCTCACCACTTTGGCGAGATCGAACATCTGGTCGGCGGTGTAGAGGCTCAGATGGGTCAAGGCATAGGCAAAGGCGGCAACGCCGATCATCCGCCGCACCAGGATGAGCCGCGACCATTGCAGGATCTGGCGCAGCGGGGTGATCGCCAGCGCGATGAAAATCAGCCGAATGGTCCACAGCCCGATCTCTCGGATCGCGGCGGTGTACGGCTGCGGCTGGAGCCAGCCCATGGCAAACGACAGCGCGGTCCACAACGCCGGGCCGAACAGCGCGATAAAGATCGCCAGCTTCAGCGGCGAGGTGCGGCCGCTATAATCGATCCACGGGTACACGCATCGCTCCGCGTCGGCGCCGCGTCGGTTACATCGGCGGCTTGATGCCGTCCTTCTCGGCCGTGACCCGGGCCGCGCTCAGGCTGCCATCCGGCGCTTTCTGGGCGACGATGAACACCGCCGCGCCGGGCTTCAACAGGCTGGCATCGCCCTGTGCATAGCCGAATACCGGGCACTCCGGGTCGACGATGTATTCGGATTCGGTGCCCTTATAGGTCACTTTCAAGGTCTGGCCCTTGGGCGCGGCAGCGATGCCCGAAACCGTGGCGTTGGTCATCACGCTGTCCGGCTTCAGGTCCCACGGGTATTGCCCCTCGCCACCGCCGCGCAGCGCTTCGGGAAAAATCCGAACCTCGACCGCATGGATCTTACCGTCCGTTCCTTTGACCCCGGTCGAGGCGACATAATCGCCGGCCTTGACGTCGCCGATGCTCTTTTTGACCAAGCTGGCAACGGCGAAATTTGGCGCGAGCGCGACAGTAAGCGCCACACCGTCACGCGACTTCACGGTTAGCGTTTGGCCGTCGAGCTTGTCGACCGTGCCGCGGATCCTGGTCGGCGCGCCGGCGGGCGGCGTCTGCGCGAGGGCCGGGCCAACCGCCAGAGCAATAAGTGTCGCAGCAATCGCGAATGTTCTCATCGTTCGATCTCCCTGTTCTCGATGTTGTGAGGCGAGGTTACATCGGCGGCTTGATACCGTCCTTCTCCGCGTAGAGCCGGGCGGAGGTCACGGTGCCGTCGGTTTTCTTCAAGGCGATGACGAAGACGGCCGCGCCCGGCTTCAACAGGCTCTTATCGCCGGGAGTGTTGGCCAGGATCGGCACCTCGGGGCCGATGCTGTATTCGGATTCGCCGCCTGTAAAGGTGACGTGAAGCACCGTACCTTGCGGGGCCTTGGTGACGGTGCCGACCGTGGCGTTGGTCATGACGCTGTCCGGCGTCAGATCCCAGGCGAATTGCCTGCCGCCATCGGGCGTCGCCTTGGGGAAGATGCGTGCCTCGATTGCGTGAATCTTTCCGTCCTTGTCCTTGACGCCGGTCGAGGCGACAAAGTCGCCCGGCTTGATGTCGGCGAGGGTCTTCTTGACGAGCGCGAGGACCTCGACATCCGGCGCGAGCGCGACCGACACCGACTGGCCGTCGCGGGATTTGACCGTTAGGTTCTGGCCGTCGAGCTTTTCGACGGTGCCCCGGACGCGGGTCGGCGTGCCGTCGGGCGACGGGGTCTGCGCCAGCGCAGGCATGACAAAAAGGCCGATCACGGCAGTGGCAAGCGCGATCTTTCGCATGGGTCGGATCCTCCCGGTTCATGTTTTCGCGGATGAGTTCCGCAGAAATGGCGCGGCGCACTCGCCTTTTCCGCTCACATTCGAGTGAGCGGCGGAAGGTGAGCGCGCCATGGCGCAACGCTCCCCGCAGCGCTAAGCTCCGCCGCGCCATTATAGCATCGACGAGGGAGCCTCGCCCGTGTTCGCCGCGCCGCCGATCGTCAAGACCGGTATGGCTGTTCAGCCGGCTTGGCCGGCCGCTTTACGAGATCCAATCCACGACTTGCCACGCCACCACCAACGCCGCCTATGGCGGCCCCGACGGCAAGACGCTCTACATCACCGAAAGCGAAACCCGCACGATCCTGTCGAGCCCGGGGATGACGAAAAGCTGAGGAGCAGCCAATGCCGCGACTTGACGGCAAGATCGCCTTCATCACCGGCGCGGGGACCGGGATCGGCCGCGCCACCGCGCTCCTCTTCGCGCGCGAGGGCGCCCGGGTGGCGATCGCCGAGATCAATCCCGCCGCCGGGGAGGAAACCGCGCACCTTGCGGGCAATGACGCCATCGCGCTCCACGCCGACGTGACCGACCCCGAGAGCCTCGAGCGGGCGATCCGCGCCACGGTCGACAAATTCGGTCGGCTCCATGTGCTGCACAACAATGCCGGCGGCTCGACCGCTTCCGACAACACCGCGGTCGAGGCGCCGCTCGACGAATTCTGGCGGGCGATCAAGCTCGACCTCTACGGCACCTTTCTCGGCTGCCGCTTCGGCATCCCCGCGATCATCAAATCGGGCGGCGGCTCGGTCATCAACATGAGCTCGAACGTCGCGCTGATGGGGGTCCCTGGGCGCGACTGCTACACCGCGGCCAAGGGCGGCATCGCCGCGATCACCCGCTCGCTCGCCGTCGCCTATGCGGCGCAGCGGGTGCGGGTCAACGCGATCGCCCCGTCGGCGACGATGACCGAGCGGGTCAAGACGCTGGTGGCGGGCAACACCGCGCTGCAGAAGCTCGCCGACTCGCACCTGCTCGGCCTCATAGAGCCGGGCGACATCGCCCAATGCGCGCTCTATCTGGCCTCAGACGAGTCGCGCATGGTCACCGGGCAGGTCTTGCCAGTGGACAGCGGCGTGACGATTTCGTGATCCAGACCGAGCGAATTTCAGGAAGGGCGCCATGAGCGAACACACCGGCGGCATCGATTGGAAGACCAACGGCGTCAAGGTCATCCCGGGCGACCAACTCGACACCAACACGCCGCAGACCCCGGGGATGAACCGCGCCGCGGCGATCAATTTCGCCCGGGTCGGGGCGCAGAAGATCTGGGCCGGCACGGTCCACATCCACGCCAACGCCAAGACGGGCGCGCACCACCACGGCCCGCTCGAAAGCGTCATCTATGTGCTGAAGGGCCGGGCGCGGATGCGCTGGGGCGAGCACCTCGAATATGTCGCCGAGGCCAACCCCGGCGATTTCATCTTCATCCCACCCTATGTGCCGCACCAGGAAATCAACGCCTCCACCGACGAGACCCTGGAATGCGTCCTGGTGCGCAGCGACAACGAGGCCGTCGTCGTCAACCTCGACATCGAGCCGGTCGAGAAGCCGGAAGAGGTCCGCTGGATCGACCCGATCCACAAGCACGGCTGACGCCGGCCGCGCGACCCGATCGTCGGCGCAATGGCGCAAAATTCCCTGCGCGCAGGGAATTTTTGCGTGTGCGCCGAATGAGCCGACGCCAACATAATGAAATGACGCATTTCTTTGGCAATTTCCCGCGTCGCGAGCAGGGAATTTTATAACGCCTCGCAGGGAATTTTTTGCGTCGAGCAGGGAATTTTCGCGAGCATCAGGGATTTTGAGCAATTTGGTACCATCGCAATAATTGCGGGATACAAATGGGTATGCGGGTCGCGGACGACAACCTCCCGAAGCTGATTTCGGTTATACGTTGAGTCCCAAAAAAATCCGCATTCCCGGCGAAAGCCGGGACCCATTTTTCAACGACTCCGTCGCCGGATGAGTGGATCCCGGCTTTCGCCGGGAATGCGGATTTTCAGGTGGTGACTTCAGCCCGCCTCACCCATCGCGAGGCGCAGGCCCGACAGGAACAGCTCGCGGTCCTCGGGGTTGCGCAAGGGAAAATCGCTCGGCACGACCTCGGGAGTAATCGCGCGCAGCTGGGCGAGGATCGCGTGTGCCTCGTCGAGGATCGCGTGTGCCTCGTCGAGATGCCCCATATGGGCATAGCACGCGGCGAGAAAGCGGTATGAGGGGGGATAGCCTGGCTGGTCTTGAATGTTCAGGAGCAGCTTTGCCGCCGCTTCGTCAAACCGACGTTTGAAGAAATAGGCCATGCCCAGCACGAATAGGGGCTGACCGATACGCTCGCGCGGGCTCAGGCGCAGCGAGATCTCGGTATGCTCGATCGCGAGATCGGGTTGACCGGCCCAGACCCTTAGAGTGCCACTCACATGCCAGCCGCGGGCGAAGCTCGGGTTGAGCCCGAGTGCGCGGTCGACCAGCCCGATCATGGCGCCGATGTCCTCGCCGAAATACGCCAGCATCAGAGCGGCGTCGGCGAGGGTGCCCGGGTCGTTCTGCCCCGTCAGGAGCGCCTGCCGAGCAAGATCGATGGCCTTGCGGCGATTTGTCTCCGGCTCTTCGGTCCAGTCACCTCTGTCGAGGTGCATGTGGCACATCGCCGCAAAGGCCAGTGCCGGACCGTAACGCGGATCGATCGCGATTGCCTGCTCGACCAATCCCAGCGCCGCGAAAATCCGCTCTTTCGTTATTGGGTAGTACGCCGTAAGCGCGCGCAGGTAGAGATCGTAGGCACTGAGGTCGGTCGTCGGCCGCGCGGCGGAGCGGCGCATCTCGGCCGCCTGCAACGCCGGCTCGATGATCCCGGCGACGCTGATCGCGATTTTGTCCTGAAGCTCGAACACGTCTTCGAGCGAACCATCAAAGCGGTCGGCCCACAGATGGGTACCGGCGATTGCATCGATCAGCTGCGCGGTAATCCGCACCCGGTTGCCGCCCTTGCGCACCGAGCCTTCGAGCACGTACCGCACGCCGAGTTCGCGCCCGACCTGTTTCACGTCGACCGCCTGGCCCCTATAGGTGAAGGTCGAATTGCGGGCGATGACGAAGAGCCAGCGGATGCGGGAGAGGGCGGTGATGATCTCCTCGACCATGCCGTCGGCGAAATATTCCTGCTCGGGATCGCCGCTGATGTTCTGGAACGGCAGCACCGCGATCGAGGGCTTGTCGGGCAGCGGCAGGGCGGCGGGTTCGGCAGTCCCCACCCTTCCCTCCCCCGCTTGCGGGGGAGGGTTATAGGCGGATTGCGCGCCGGCGACCCCCTCCCCCGCAAGCGGGGGAGGGTTTGGGTGGGGGCGTTTCGCTCCGACCCGGAACACATGCACCGGCTGGGCGATGTTCTTCAAGGCCTGGTCGCCGAGATCCTCGACCGGAAAATCGAGCTTGCCGCGGGTCTGGGTCAGGACCGCATGCGAGATGCAAATGCCGCCGGGCTCGGCCAAGGCTTCGAGCCGCGCGGCGATGTTGACCCCGTCACCGTGGATGTCGGCCTCGTCGATGATGATGTCGCCGAGATTGACCCCGATGCGCCAGTCGATGCCCGTGTCGGCCCGCTCGACCATCGTATTCTGCCACTGGGTCGCGCAGCGCATCGCGTCGACGACGCTGGCGAATTCGACCAGGAGCCCGTCGCCGGTGGTCTTGACGATGCGCCCGTTATGCCGGGCGATCGTCGGGTCGATCAGTTCGGCGCGCATTGCCTTCAGCCGCGCCAGCGTCCCCTCCTCGTCGGCGCCCATCAGCCGCGAATAGCCGGCGACATCGGCGGCGAGGATCGCGGCGAGCCGGCGCTGAACGGGCGGATTGTCGGGGCGCGCGGTCACTTGACGCTGTCGCGCAGCACGCGCGCCAGGCGCAGGCCGGCTTTGGCGATCTGCAGCCGGACCGCGGCGAGCGCCTTGGTCTCATACTCGGGGCTGACCCGGTAGAGGGCGGCCGAGGGGCAGGAATCGGTTTGCCCGGCACGCGCGGGGAAATTGTGTTTCCCCTCCGGCTGCCCGGCGGCAAAGCTGTAGGTGATGGTCTTGGCGGTCTGATAGGTCTCCAGCGCCCAGGCTTCCGGGGTTCCCTCGGCCCATTTCTGCGCCTCCGCCGCGGGGACCGATGCGGCGATGCGGGCCGCGCCCTTGGCCGGGTCCGAACCGACCACCTCGGCGACCAGCACCTCCTGCCAATAGCTCGACAGCCGAACCGGCGGCTTCGACCCGATCTGCACGGCGATGCACTCGCCGCCCTGGTCGCCGCGATCGATGGCATTGATTGGGTCATTGAGATCGCCGACCAGGTTCAACAGGAACTGCACCGCGGCGAGGCGCTCGCCGGGCGAGGTCTCGGGGTTTTTCAGCTCGGCCGCGAACTGCGTGATCTTGTCGATGCTGCAATTGTCTTTCGGCCCATGGCTGGCCGGATAGCCGGCAGGCAGCGGGGGGCGGCTAAAGCAGGCGCGCGCGAGATCGGGATTGTCCGGCTGGAACCGCGTCGAATGCCAAGCCCCGGTGGCGTGGCGCGCCTCCTCGCTTTTCTCGCGCAGCACATCGGCCCAGGTGGCTTCGCTGGCGATGTCGTTTTTGGTCAGGCCTTTGCCCTTGTCGGTCGCCAGCACCGCCAGGATCTTGGCGCGCACATCGGGGTCGCTTTGCTGCAGCGCGCGATCGGCGATAAGGGCGATGACGCGGTGGCCCTCCGGCCCCCAGGCGAGGCCCGCCCGCATCGGCAGTAGGAGGGCGGCCATTGCCGCGGCGATGAAGCCGACAGGCCCGATCCAACGCCCCATGCTCACCCCCTCCGCCCGTTATCGTTGCCTCGATTGGCTGACCACCCGACGGCATCTCATGCTAGAGCACAATCGGGACGGATTGAATCACTTCGCGGCTCGTCATTCCCGCGCAAGCGGGAATCCAGGGCGACCGCTATACCGCTGCCCCTGGACCCCCGCTTGCGCGGGGGTGACGGGTGGAGTGCTTCAATTAGAGGCGAGGATGCTCTAGCATCGCCACAAACGTAATGTCAGCGCAGGAGGATGGGATGCGCGGGGTTGTCTTTACCGGCGATCGCCAGCTCGAGCTGATGGAATTCCCCGATCCGACACCGGGCGACGGCGAGGTCGTCATCGAGATGAAGGCCTCGGGGATGTGCGGCAGCGACCTCCACCAATACCGCCGGCAGAAGGGCGGCGAGGCGATCGGCGGGCTGCCGGCCGCCACCGAGCCGACCATCGCCGGGCACGAGCCCTGCGGCATCGTCGCCACGATCGGACCCGGGGTCCCCGCGGCGCGAGCCAAGATCGGCGATCGCGTCATGGTGCATCACTACAAGGGCTGCACGGTGTGCAACCAGTGCCGCTCGGGCTGGTCGCAGCTCTGCCAAGAACAGCCGGTGCTGGTTTATGGCAACAACGCTCATGGCGGGCACGCCAGGTACCTGAAGGTGCCGGCCTTCACCCTGGTGCCGCTGCCCGACGAGATGTCGTTCGTGACCGGCGCCGCGGTCTCCTGCGGCACCGGCACGGCCTATGGCGCGCTGCGCCGCATCCGGGTCTCCGGCAACGACACGATCGCGATCTTTGGGCAGGGGCCGGTCGGCCTCTCGGCGACCCAGCTGGCGAGCGCCATGGGGGCGCGCGTCATCGCGCTCGATGTCAGCCCCGAGCGCCTCGAACGCGCCAAGGAATTCGGCGCGGCCGAGACGGTCAACCCGCGCTCGAACGATCCGGTCGGCGCGATCAAGGATCTGACCCATGGCTACGGCGCCGAGTTCACCCTCGACACCTCGAGCCAGCCGGAAGGCCGCATCGCCGCGGTGCGCGCGACAAAGGTGTGGGGCACGACCTGCTTTGTCGGCGAGCGCAACCAGGTGACGATCGACGTCAGCCCCGACATGCTGCGGAAGCAGCTGACGATCGTCGCCTCCTGGACCTTCTCGCAGATGGGCCAGGCCGAATGCGCGCAATTCATCATCGACCGCAAGATCGATGTCGAGCACCTGTTCACTCACCGCTGGGCGCTCGACCAGGCCGCGGAGGCCTACACCCTCTTCGACACCCAAACGACCGGCAAGGGCGTGTTCTTGATGTGATCAAAAAACGCTTCAACGCAGAGGACGCGGAGGATTCGCAAAGGTCACAGAGGAAATTATCCCACTCCGTGCCCTCTGCGTTGCCTCTGCGTCCTCCGCGTTAAAGCGTTCTTTTTCGCGGAAGGAGACAAAATGACCGCAACGACCCCGTTCCTCAGCAACGAAGACATGCTCGGCCCGCTGGCCTCGCGCTATGTCGATGTCGGCAGGCTGCCGTGGAAGCCGACCCCGTGCCCCGGCATCGAGATGAAGGTGCTGCTCGAAGACACGGAGACTGGGCTCCTGACCGCGCTCTTCCGTTGGCAGCCCGGCGCCGAGCTCGCCCTCCACGAGCATGTCGAGGTCGAGCAGACTTTTGTCCTCGAAGGCAGCCTCGAGGACGACGAGGGCGAGGTCACCGCCGGCAATTACGTCTGGCGCCCCAAGGGCAACCGCCACATCGCAAAGTCGCCGAACGGCGCGCTGGTGCTGTCGGTTTTCCTCAAGCCCAACATCTTCCTGCAAGGCCCGGGCGAGGGAACGCAGCTGCGCTAGCCAAGGTCTTGCCACCCCGGCGAAGGCCGGGGTCCATCCCGCCATGGGTACCGGCCTTCGCCGGTATGGATTGAGGGGAGGGTCACATGCCCAAATCCAAGGTTTTCGCCACCTTCGCCGAGGCCGTTCGCGACATCCCCGACGGCTCGGTGATCGGGTTTGGCGGGTTTGCCGTCGTCGGCATGCCGATCAACCTCTACGGGGCGTTGGCCGAGCAGGGCGCGAAGAATCTGACCTGCGTCTCAAACGGCACGCGGGGCGGCGCGACCTTGCCGTCGGACGGTCCCGACATGGGACCCTTGATCACCAACGGCCAGGTCAAGAAGGTGATCTGCTCGTTCACCGCGCCGACCCGCGCCTCGCAAAAACTCGTCTTCAGCGAGTATTACGAGAAGGGCCTCATTGACGCCGAGCTGGTGCCGCAGGGCACGCTTGCCGAGCGCATGCGCGCCGCCGGCGCCGGTATCCCGGCCTTTTATACGCCCGCCGCGGTCGGCACCGAGCTCGCCGAAGGGCGCGAGACGCGCAGCTTTGAGGGCCGCGAATACCTGCTCGAATACGCGCTGCCGCTCGATTACGCCTTCATCCGCGCCTACCAGGCCGACGAGGCGGGCAACCTCCGCTTCCGCCGCTCGCAGCGCAACTTCAACCCGCTGATGGCGATGGCGGCGCGCATAACGATCGTCGAGGTCGAGGAGCCGATCCTGCCGCGCGGCGCGATCGACCCCGACGACGTGCACCTGCCCGGGATCTATGTGCACCGCCTGATCAAGATCCCGCCGGCGCCCGAAGGCTGGTGGCCCCAGCGCCCCGCCGAGGTGGCGAGACAGGAAGCGCGCAAAGGATAGGTAACGCAAAGGACGGGATGGATACGCAAAGGACGCAAAGGTGATCGAGGAGGATATCGGGCACGCAGTCATCGGGGCGGCAATGAAGGTGCATTCGGCCGTCGGTCCCGGGTTGCTGGAGAGCGCGTATGAAATGTGCCTGATATACGAGCTCGAAAAACAGCGCATTAGCGTGCAAAGCCAAATCTCCATCCCAATCCGCTACGAAGAGCTGACGATTGAGAATGGCTACCGGATCGATCTCCTCGTCGGCGGACTTGTCGTAGTCGAACTCAAGGCGGTCCCGGCAATTCTGCCCGTGCATCGCGGACAGCTACTCGGATATCTCAAGCTTGGTGGATTCAAGCTCGGCCTGCTGTTGAATTTTAATGTCGCGCATATGCGCGACGGTATTGTTCGATTGGTCAACGGACTCTGAGCCTTCGCGTCCATCGCGTATCCATCGCGTCCTTTGCGGTAACTATCGAGCATAGAGGGATTTGCAATGAGCGACGGCGCGAAGGGTCTCACCCGCCAGCAGATGTGCGATCGGCTGGCGATGGAGTTCGAGGACGGCTGGATCGTCAACCTCGGCATCGGTATTCCGACGCTGTGCTCGAATTTCGATTTCGGCGACAAGGAGATCATCTTCCATGCCGAAAACGGGGTGATCGGCTATGGCCCGCTGACCGGGGCCGGCAACGAGGATCTGCACCTCGTCAATGCCGGCGGCCAGCACGTGACGCTGCGGCCGGGCGCGGCGATCGTCCATCACGCCGATTCGTTCGGCCTCATTCGCAGCGGGCGCATCGACGTCACCGTGCTCGGCGCCTATGAGGTCGCCGCGAACGGAGATTTCGCCAATTGGAAGATGGCCGGACAGAAAGGCGGCGGCATCGGCGGCGCGATGGATCTGGCGGCCTGCGCCAAGCATGTCTTCGTCGCGATGGAGCAGACGACGCGCCGGGGGGAGCCGCGCCTCGTCGAGCGCTGCGCGATCCCGGCGACCGCGCGCGGCGTCGTCAACCTCGTCATCACCAATTGCGGCCTCTTCGAGATCACCCCCGAGGGCATGGCATTAAAGGAAATCGCCCCCAGCATCTCGATCGACGAGGTGAAGGCGACGACCGGCTGCACCCTCCAGATCCCTCGCGAGGTCCCACCGGTGCGGCTGCGCGCCTAGCCTCAGCCCGCCTCGATCGGCAGCGCGACAAATCGCGTGCTGCCTTCGCGCTCGACCCGCACCAGCGCTTTTTTCTGACCGGCTTTTCTGGCCCCGGCGGCGAGCTGCGACACCTCGTCCGGGCTTGTCACCGCGGCGTGCCCGACGGCGATCACCAGGTCGCCCGGGCGCAGCCCTTGTGACGCGCCGGCGCTGTTCGGCGGCACCTCGGTGACGACCACCCCCTTGGCCGCGTCGGGCAGCGAGAATTGCTTGCGCAATTCGGGGCTGAGCTTGGCGAGCTTGAGGCCGAACGCGTCGATCGCGACGGGCTTGGGTTTTTCCGGCGCGGGCTGCGCGGGTGTCGGGCGATTGGGATTGAGCACCGCGACCTTCAGCTCGGCCTCATGTTCCTTGCCGTCGCGCCAGAAAATCAGCTTGACCTGCTTGTCGGGCGGCGTCTCGGCGACGAGCCGCGGCAGCTGGCGGCTGCGCTCGATGGGCTTCCCGTCATAGCTGAGGATCACGTCGCCCGGCTGCAATTTGGCCTGCACCGCCGGGCTCCCGGGATCGATCGCCGCGATCATCGCGCCGCGGGTCTTGTCGAGCCCGACGCTCTCGGCGATGTCGTCGGTGACCGGCTGGATGCGCGCCCCGATCCAGCCGCGCTCGACCTTTCCAATCGCCTTCAGCTGCTCGATGATCGGCTGCGCAAGGGCCGACGGGATCGCGAAGCCGATGCCGATCGAGCCGCCCGACGGCGAATAGATGACCGTGTTGATGCCGATCACCTCGCCCACCAGATCGAACATCGGCCCGCCGGAATTGCCGCGGTTGATCGAGGCGTCGGTCTGCAGATAGTCGTCATAGGGGCTGGAATGGATGTCGCGCGCGGTCGCCGAGATGATCCCGGCGGTGACCGTGCCGCCGAGACCGAACGGGTTGCCGATCGCCAGCACCCAGTCGCCGACCCGGGCCTTGCTTGAATCGCCCCAGCTGGCCGCCGGCAACGGGGTCTTGGCGTCGACCTTGAGCAATGCCAGATCGGTGACCGCGTCGCGCCCGATGACCTGCGCCTGCAATGCTGTGTCGTCCGATAGCGTCACCGTGATCTGGTCGGCATTGGCGATCACGTGGTTGTTGGTGACGATCAACCCCGACGGGTCGATGACAAAGCCCGAGCCGAGCGAGGCGATCCGCAGCCCGGGCCCGCCCTGCGCGCCCTTGTCGCCGAAGAAGTCGCGGAACACTTCGTCGAGTGTGCTGCCGGGCGAATTGGGCGGTGCCTCTTGCGCGGTCTTGGGGGGCGGCGCGGCCTGGGTCGAGATATTGACGACCACACCGACCACCCGCCCGGCGAGCTGCTCGAACAGTTCGGCGAACGGAGTCCCCGGCGGCTGGGCCCGGCTCGGTGCGGGTCCGCTCTCGCTGGCCTCGGTTGGGGCGGGCGGAGCGGGCGGCGCCGGCGGCGGCTGAGGCTGGCTCGCCGCCTGCGGCTGAGCTTGGTTCGGCGCCGCCTGCGGTTGCGGCTGGCTGGGCGCGGCCTGCGGTTGCGGTTGGCTGGGCGCCGCCTGCGGCTGAGCCTGGCTCCGCGTCCCAATCAGCACGAACGACGCCATCGCGAAAAATGCCAACGAAGCCGCGACAGCGGCGCCACGTCGGCTGAAAACCCTCACCCGCCTTCTCCCCTGCTGCAACGACACACTAGGCCCCTCACCCGGCTGCCGCTACCGCGGCAATTGGGCGCGATGCTGTCAATTTTGCTTAACGCTGGCCTTTCCAGCACGGTCGATATGAAATGGCGTCGCAAATGGCAAGGGCCGATCGAACAGCGCGAATTGACCGAAAGGAATGCGGGTGTGAACACGCGCGAGCCTAGCAGGATTCGCAAGTGCCTGCGCGCGCTGTTTGACGCGGCGCTCGCCGCTGCCGACCCCGCCCGCGCGATCGCCCTGCATCTGCCGCAACCGGTCGCCGGCCGGACGATCGTGGTTGGCGCCGGGAAGGCGTCGGCCGCGATGGCAAGCGCGCTCGAAAAAGCCTGGTCCGGCCCTCTCGAGGGCATCGTCGTCACCCGCCACGGCCATGCCGCCCTGTGCCGCGGCATCGAGATCGTCGAGGCGGCTCACCCGGTTCCCGACCCGGCCGGGCAGGAAGCGGCGCGCCGCATCCTCGACCTGGCTCGCGGGCTCGGCCCCGAGGATCAGCTCGTGTGCCTGATTTCGGGCGGCGGGTCGGCCCTGCTGACCTTGCCGGCGCCGGGGCTGACGCTCGCCGACAAGCAGGCGGTGACCCGGGCGTTGCTGCGCTCCGGCGCGACGATCGGCGAGATCAACACGGTGAGGAAGCATCTCTCGGCGATCAAGGGCGGCCGTCTCGCTGCCGCCGCGGCGCCGGCGCGCATCCTCACCCTGGCGATTTCCGACGTGCCGGGGGATGATCCCGCAGTGATCGCCTCCGGCCCGACTGTCCCCGACCCGACGACATTCGCCGATGCGCAGGCCGTCCTCGCCAAATACCGCATCACCGAACCGCCCGCCGTCATCGCCCATCTGGCCGCCGCGGAAGCGGAGACGCCAAAGCCCGGCGACCCGATCTTCCGCCGGAGCCGCTTCGAGCTGATCGCCAGCCCGCAGCAGGCGCTCGCCGCCGCCGCCGATGCCGCGCTCGCCCACGGCATCACCCCCATCGTGCTGAGCGATCGGATCGAGGGCGAGGCGCGCGATGTCGCAGCGGTGCATGCGGCGATCGCGTTGCAGGTCGGCGCCGGCCGGTTTCGCGTTGGCGCCGACATCGTGTCGCCGCCCGCGGTGCTGCTGTCCGGCGGCGAAACCACGGTCACGGTGCGCGGCAGCGGACGCGGCGGCCGCAACAGCGAATTCCTGCTGGCGCTCGCCAAAATCCTCGGGGGTGCGCCGGAGATCGCGGCGCTGGCCTGCGACACTGACGGAATCGATGGAACGCAGGACAATGCCGGGGCGATTGTTTATCCGGACACGCTTGAGCGTGCCGCCGCGCAGGGCATCGCCATCGATGAGAAGCTGGCGCAGAATGACGGTTATGGATTCTTCGCCGCCCTGGGCGACCTTGTCGTAACCGGTCCGACCTTGACCAATGTCAACGATTTCCGAGCCGTGCTCATCCTCCCCAAGCCACCCGCCGGCTGAGCGGGCGCGAGGGCGGAACCGGGTCATGCGGCGGCGGCGCAGCGCAAAGATCGTGGCGACCTTGGGGCCTGCCAGCGCCGGGGGAGAGCGCATTCGTGCCTTGTTCGATGCCGGCGTCGATGTGTTCCGCCTCAATTTCAGCCATGGCACGCACGACCAGCACCGCGCCAGCTTCGCCGAGATCCGCCAGGTCGAAGCCGATACCGGGCGGCCGATCGGCATCCTCGCCGATATGCAGGGCCCCAAGCTGCGCGTCGGCAATTTCGCCAACGGCCGGGCCGAGCTAGTGACCGGCAAGCGCTTTCGCTTCGATCTCGACCCCAGCCCCGGCAATGCGGCGCGGGCGCCCTTGCCCCATCCCGAGGTGTTCGCGGCGATCGAACCCGGGACCGAGCTCTTGCTCGACGACGGCAAGCTGCGCCTGCGGGTTACCGGTTGCGGCGCAGATTTCGCCGACACCGAGATCCTCGTCGGCGGCACGCTGTCGAACCACAAGGGCGTCAACGTGCCGAACGTCGTGCTGCCGATCTCGGCGATCACCGAAAAGGACCGCGCCGATCTCTCCTTTGCGCTGGCGCAGGGCGCCGATTGGATCGCGCTCTCCTTCGTGCAGCGCCCCGAGGATGTCGCCGAGGCGCGCAAGCTGATCGGCAGCGCCGCCTGGATCATGGTCAAGCTCGAAAAACCGGCGGCGATCCGCCGGCTCGACGAGATCATCGAGCTCTCGGACGCGCTGATGGTGGCGCGCGGCGATCTCGGCGTCGAGATGCCGCCGGAGGATGTGCCGACCGTGCAACGGCAGGTCATCCATGCCTGCCGCGTCGCCGGCAAACCGGTCATCGTCGCGACGCAAATGCTCGAATCGATGATCAGCGCGCCGACCCCGACCCGGGCGGAAGCCTCCGATGTCGCCACGGCGGTCTATGAGGGCGCCGACGCGGTGATGCTGTCGGCCGAAACCGCGGCCGGCCAATACCCGGTCGAGGCGGTCACGATGATGGACCGCATCGCCCGCCGCGTTCAGGAAGACCCGCTCTATTTCACGGCGCTCGACGCCAGCCGCATGCCGCCCGAGCACACCAATTCCGATGCGATCAGCATGGCCGCCTGTCAGGTAGCGGCAACCGTCGGCGCCGCCGCCATCGTCTCGTTCACCAGTTCGGGCGCGACCGCGTTGCGCGCGGCGCGCGAGCGCCCGTCGGTGCCGATCCTCGCCCTGACCCCGAATATGGCGACCGCGCGGCGGCTCGCCCTGTTGTGGGGCGCCCATTGCGTTCACCTCGCCGACATCAAGAGTTTCAACGACATGGTGCGCAAGGCGGTGCACGCCGCCCATCGCGAAGAAATCGCCGGCCCGGGCCAGCGCGTCGTCGTCACCGCCGGCGTGCCGTTCGGCACCCCCGGCTCGACCAACGTCCTGCGCATCGCCTGGATCGACCGCTAAGAGCCCCCACCCCAACCCTCCCCCGCTTGCGGGGGAGGGGGTTACGCAGACGCTGACTTACCCCCTCCCCCGCAAGCGGGGGAGGGTTGGGGTGGGGGCTAGGGCCGCCGCCGAATTAGCCGCCGTGCTCGGTCGTCGGATCGATCATCTTGCGGATTTCGGTGATCTTGGTCGCCGGAAAGCCGCTGATCTCGGCGTGCTTTTTGATGATGTCCTCGTCTTTCGCCAGATAGACGCAGAACGTCTTGTCGGCGGCAACGTAGCTGTCGACCCATTGGATGTCGGGGCCGAGCTGGCGCAACACCTCGTTCGATTTCGCCGCCGCGCCGCGCAGCTGCTCGCGCTCGAGGCTGCCGGCGCCCGGGATGTCGCGCTCGATGATAAATTTGCGCAGTGCCATGCTGTCCTCCCCAGACTGCGGCACGCGATGCGCCGCGCTCGCATGTTATGGATAACGCCAAGGCTTGTCATTCACGGGTGCGTGCATGGAATACACGATTCTCGGGCGCGCCGGGCTCAGGGTCAGCGTTGCCGGGCTCGGCTGCGGCGGGTTCAGCCAGCTGGGGCTCGGCACCGGCAAGAGCGAAGCCGACGCGATCGGCATCATCCGCGCCGCAATCGATCTCGGGGTCAATCTGTTCGATACCGCGGCGGCCTACGGCACCGAGACGGTGTTGGCGAAGGCACTGCGCGGGGTGCCGCGCGACCAGGTGGTGATCTGCACCAAGGCGCCGTTCGGCGTCAGCAACCCGAACTCGACGCCCGAGAGCGCGGTGGCGAGCCTCGACCGCTCATTGAAGGAGCTCGGCACCGATTACATCGACGTCTACCAGCTGCACGGCGTCGCCCCGCGGGCTTACGACCACGCAGTGAGGGTGCTCGCGCCGGCGCTGTTGCGCGAGAGGGAGAAGGGCAAGTTCCGCCATCTCGGGATCAGCGAGACCGCACCGGGCGACCCCGCACACGAGATGGCGACGCGCGCCTGCCGCGACGGCGTGTGGGACGTCGCGATGATCGCCTTTCACATGATGCACCAGAACGCGCGCGAAGCGGTGTTTCCGCTCTCCCGGCAATATCGCGTCGGCACGCTGATGATGTTCGCGGTGCGCAACATCTTCTCGCGGCCCGAGCGCCTCGCCGCGACGATGCGCGAGCTGGCCGCCGACGGCGAGGTGCCGCAAGCGCTCGCCGAGAGCCACGACCCGCTCGGGTTTCTCGTCCATGAGGCCGGCGCCACCAGCGTCATCGACGCCGCCTACCGGTTCGTGCGCCACGAGCCCGGCGTCGATGTCGTGCTGTTCGGCACTGGCGAGCGCGAGCATCTGCGCAGCAACATCGCCTCGATCCTGAAGCCGCCGCTGCCCGACTCCGACCGTGCCCGGCTCGCCCTCTTGTTCGGCCATCTCGTCGGGGTCGGGCTCGACGCGCCGCATCTCTCGCGCACGACCGGCCGCGTCATTACCGGCTAGGCGCGCAGCCCGTTCGTCACGAGCGACATCGCCCTTGCGCCGCGCATATGCGCGCGGGCGCGCGATTGCAGCCGCAGGGTCAGCAAGGTCGCCACCACCGCCAGGCCCAGCGCCAGGCCCGACCACAGGCCGACGGCACCGTACCCGAGCGGAAATGCGAGAACGCAGCCGCCGGCAAACCCGATCACCCAATAGCCGATCGCCGCAATCAGCATGGGCACGGCGGTGTCCGCGTAGCCGCGCAAGGCGCCCACCGCGATCACCTGCACCCCATCGAACACCTGGAACAGCGCCGCAATGAAGAAAAGCCGCAGCGCGATCTCCACCAGACCCCGGTTTGCCGCATCGCCGAGATCGAGATAGAAGCCGATCAGCGTCCGCGGCGCCGCCAGCAGCAACACAGCCATTGCCGCCATAAACGCCGCGCCGAGCGCGAGCGCCACGAACCCGGCCCGGCGGGCCGCCGCAGGCGCGCCGAGCCCGAGTTGGAAGGCGACGCGCACGGTCGCCGCCTGGCCGAGGCCGAGCGGCACCATGAAACACACGCCAGCGACGTTGAAGACCAGTTGGTGTGCCCCGAGCGCGTCGGCGCCGAGCAACCCCATCAGGATCCCGGTCGTGACGAAAAGCCCGATTTCGAGCCCGCGCAAGGCGCCGATCGGCAGCCCGAGCCGCAGGATGCGGGGGATCTCGCGCAGCACAATGCGGCCGATGCTGACCGGTATCCGGGTCGGCGTGAGCAAGAGGTAGCCGGCAAAACCCAACAGCGTCAGCCATTGCACGATCGCGGTCGCGCAGGCCGAGCCGAGAATACCGAGCCCCGGTACGCCGAAATGACCAAAGATCAGCATCCAGTTCAGCGCCGCATTGAGCGGCACCGCGATCAGCGAAATCACCATGACGACACGCGCGCGAAACGCCGCAACCAGCAGGAAGCGTAAGACGGCAATCCCGAGAAAAGCCGGGGCACCCCAGGAAATCGCCCGCAGATAAAGGCCGATCCCCGCGACCAGCTCTGGATCGTAGCCGAGGCCGGCGAGCAGCAGCGGGAATGCGGTCAGGATCGCGATCACCGGGGCGGCGAGCAAGGCCGCGACGATCAGCCCGGCGCCGGCGACCCCGCCGGCGGTCGGGTGATCGTCGGCGCCGATCGCATGCGCGGCCAAGGGCGCCACCGCGGTCAGCACCCCCTGACTGGTCATCAACAGCGTCGCGTAGAGCGCGGCGCCGAGCCCGGCGGCGGCGAGCGAGACCGCACCGAGATGCCCGACCATGACGGCGTTGGTCACATGCATCGCCATCTGCGCGAGGTTCGCAGCCGCCAACGGTGCCGCGACGGTGAATGTCGCGCGAATTTCCGTGGCGAGCGGCGAGCGGTCGGCGGTCATGACCGCCGGACATTACCGAGATTCAGTGTCTCTGGCTGCTTCCAGCGCGGCGATGGTGCTCCGCTTGCCAGATAGACCCCGGCAGAGATGAGGACGATGCCGACCCAATCCGTTTCGTCCGGCCACTCTGCGAGGAGCGGTATCGCAAAAATTGCCGACAGCGCCGGCACCAGAGCGCCAAAGGCCGCGCCCTTTGAGGCGCCAAGTAGCGCAACCGCACGGCCATACAGAAGGAGGGAAACGATGGTCACCAGAACGCCCTGGAAAATCGCCTGAACCGTAATGGCGGAGAGCGGCGCCTGCGCGAGGTGCGTCCCATCGACTGCGAGGTAGATCGGCAGATAAATCACCAGCGATCCGGTGGAGACAAGCGCCGCGGCGTGAAGCGGATCGAGCTTCGCCTGCCGCATGACCACCGTAAAGCACGCCCACATGAATGCCGCGGCGAGGAGGAGCGCGTCGCCGAGACTGCGCGAGGGGCTCCAGGCCGCGGCGTGCCAGAAGACGATGATCAGGGCGCCGGCCAGCATCAGCGAGAGCCCGAACTTGCGCGCGCTCGACACCCGCTCCCCCAGCACGATCGCAGCGATCAGAGCCACAAACAGCGGCATGCAACCCGGATTGAGCGCGCCCCAGGCGGGTGCGAAGCGCAGCCCCTCCGCCGCCACCAGCGCATAAGGCGCGCCGCCGCCGGCAATCACCACGGCCAGCCTGAGCCATCCCAGGCGATCGCGGGCAAGGCCTCGCCGCACAAGGACCGGCAATAGGAGGAGACCGGCGACGCCGAAGCGCAGCGCCGCGATGTCCCAGGCATCGAGGCTGGTCGTTACTGCCAGCCGCGTGACCGCGCTCCACCCCGCCCAGATCGCCGCCGCGGCAACGCCAAAGACGGCTCCCTTCAGGTAGTTGGAGCCGGCAGGCTGCGTCGCCGTTACCGAGGCCGGGCCCATATCATGCCGAATGACGTGCCGCCGACCCGGCCGTTCCGCTCGACAATGAACCCGAAATCCCCAGCCCGCTTCCAGCCCGCGAGATGCCCAGCGACGAACGGCACGGCCTTCGCCGCCGCGACGTCGGCTTCGTAAGCCGCAATCGCCATGAAATCCCAAAGAACGGCCAAATCATCCACGGTCGCCGAGCGGATCCCGAGTTCGGCCTCATGTCTCGACATCGACGACTTCCAGCGACACGATCTTGTCGGGCTCGCCGCGGTAGATGACGAGGCTCACCGTCTCGCTGGCGATAAAGGCGCTGTGCGGCTGGTCCTCGGGGTTGAGCGTATAGCCGCCGGCGGAGCGCGCGGGCTCGCCGGTCTTGGTGGTGCGCCCGCCTTCGAGGTTGAAGACATGCTCGTCGGAGAGCGCGGTGGCGACGATCTTGATCAGCTTGCCCGGCGGCGGCGAGAACCGGCCGAGCCAGGCGATCCCGCCGCCATCGGCGCGGCGGTCGCTGAGGATCTTCAGCTGCACGATGTCCCTTCCCTCATAGACCGCGCCGGGACCGTAAAACGGCATACCGGACACCCATTCGGCGCGCGACAGATCGACATGCGTCGAGGCCATATTTTTCCTCCATCCCACACTTGGTTCGGGCAGGGTAACAGCCCCATACTGACAGCGTTCTGTCAGTAGAGATTCGCCCGATGCGCCGCGCCGCGCCAGCCGGCGGATCAATCTGTTTGAAATCGGGTCTAGACAATGCGCCGCGCCGATCGCCTGTTCGACATCATCCAGACGCTGCGCGCGGCGCCCCGCCCGCTCACCGCCGCCGCGCTCGCCGACAAGCTCGAGGTGACGGTCCGGACGATCTATCGCGATGTCGCGGCATTGCAGGCGAGCCGGGTCCCGATCGAAGGCGCGCCCGGCATCGGTTACGTGCTGCGGCAAGGGTTCGACCTGCCGCCCTTGATGTTCACCTCGGAAGAGATCGACGCGATCGCGGTCGGCGCGCGGCATGTCCGCCGGCTGCGCGACCCAAAGCTGCAGCAGGCCGCCGACAGCGTCCTCGCCAAGGTAACCGCCGTGCTACCCGAGATACTGCGGGTCTACCTCGCCGAACCCCCGTTCTACGTGCCCGAGGGCAGCGCCCAGCCCCCCACCGGCGTCGACCTCGCCGAGGTTCGCGCCGCCATCCACGAGGCGCGCAAGATGTCGATCGACTATTGCGACGACAGGGGCAGGCAAACCCACCGCACGGTCTGGCCGATCGCAATGGCCTATTACGTCGATGTCAGCCTGATCGGCGCCTGGTGCGAGCTCAGACAAGATTTCCGCAGCTTCCGGGTCGACCGCATCCTGAATTCACGCCTCCTCGATGAGCATTTCTCGCCCGAGCACGGCCGCCTCGCCGCCGCTTGGTTCGCCCTCAGCAAGGAGGCGCCCGGCGCCCCGACATGAAGCATCCCATCCGTCACCCGCAGAAGCGGGATCCGGGGGTAGCGACACAGCGGTTGCCCTGGATTCCCGCGTGCGCGGGAATGACGACCCGGGTTGTGGGCTAGCTCAGCGCCACCTCGAAGCCGCGCTTGGTGCCGGGGCGCGCCATCATCGCCTCGTACCAGCGCTTGACGTTGGGGTAGTCGGCGAGGTCGATTTGATGGCGCTCGTGCCGCCAGGCCCACCCCAAGATCGCGAAATCGGCGATCGACACGTCATTGCCGCCGGCGAACGACGCCTCGCCCAGGCGCTTGTCGAAGACGCCGTAGAGCCGCTGCGTCTCCTTCATGTAGCGTTCGAGCCCATAGCGGCGGTCTACTTCGTCCTTGACCTGCAGGAAATGGTGGACTTGGCCGGGCATCGGCCCGAACCCGCCCATCTGCCACATCAGCCATTCGAGCACCGGCACCTGGCGCCGCATGTCGCCCTTCGGCCAGAACTTGCCGGTCTTCTCCCCGAGATAAATGAGGATCGCGCCGGATTCGAAGATGCTGATCGGCGCACCGCCCGGGCCGTCGCTGTCGATGATCGCCGGGATGCGGTTGTTGGGGCTGATCTTGAGGAATTCGGGCTGGAACTGCTCGCCCTTCCCGATATTGACCGGCTTCACCGTATAGGGCAGCCCCATTTCCTCGAGTGCGACGCTGATCTTGCGGCCGTTCGGCGTGTTCCAGGTCCACAATTCGATGCTCATCGGCGGGTCTCCTGTGCTCGGGAGCGGGCGGGCCGCAGCATTACCGCGATGCCGTTGTGTCGCAAGATGCAATCGCCCCGGCACCGACAGGTGGCGCGGACGCCCGACCTGGCCTAACATTCGCGCGCGCAAACCCAATTCCACCCGAGAAAGGCACCCCTCATGGCCGCTGATCCGAACCGCGTGATCCTGACCGGCGAAAACCCGTTCATCCGCCTCAGCGCCGCCAGTGGCGGGTCGGTCACGACCAATGCCAGCTACTGGCGCATCATCACCTGCCCGGCGGGGCCCGGGCACGTCCTCTATCTGAAAACCGAGCTGACCGACAACCGCTGGCGCATCTATTCCGACAACATCGCGATGGCGCGCTGGCTGCAATCGACGGTCCAGGGCATGCTCAATGCAGAGACCGCCGACACGGCTATCCCGGTCACCGACGCGGAGTTCGCCAAATCCGGCGACCCCCGGTATTTCTGGACCGAGAGCCTCATCGCGCATGACGAGGAAATCACCCTCACCTGGTACGAGATCGGCGACCCGTTGTTGATCCACACCAATCCGGGCGAGGGCGGCCGCAAATACGGCGTCTGCACGCTGTTGATCCCATCGCTCGGCGCCCGCCTCGCGCGCAACGGCGTCGAGGCCGCCGGCAAGCCCTGGCCAATGGACCGCGAGGGCCGCGCGTTCAGCACCTGCGCGCTGGCGTTTTCCGAAAGCTGGACCGAGGCGCGGTAATCATCGTCATTGCGAGCCCCCGGGTCGGCGCTTCGCGCCGCCCGAGGACAGGCTCCGCGAAGCAATCTCGGGCCGACTGTACTTCATTCGTCGAGATTGCTTCGTCGCTGCGCTCCTCGCAATGACAGTTCTTTTTGCGCCAGTTCAGCCGAGCGCGATGCCCTTGCGAGCGATGAACTCGGGGAACGCCTCCTTGGCCTTGGCGTTGGGTCCGCCCTCCGTCGTGAAGCGCCGCTCCTCGGCCCATTGCGCTTCGAGGTCTTGCGTCATCTGCTTCAGCATCAGCGCCTTGATGCCAATGACGGCGGCGCGGTTGTTGCCGGCGATCGTACGGGCCAATTCCATCGTCTTGGCCCGCAGCTCGGCGCGCGGCACCAGATGGTTGAGGAGGCCGATGCGATAGGCCTCCTCGGCCTCGACCACCCGCGCCGAGAACAGCAATTCCTTGGCGATCGGCCAGCCGACCTGGTTGGGCAAGGTCCAGGTGCTGTTGATCCGGCCGTAGGCCGCCGCGAGAAAGCGGAACTTGCTGTCTTCGCAGCCGATCCGCATGTCGAGCGAGGATGCGACCACCGCCGCGC
>WNFD01001502.1_pt1 | contig 24425 bp, 19 predicted proteins | sample 5400491 | NCBI WGS metagenome assembly WNFD01 (sample SAMN13153343, study PRJNA577476) | soil metagenome | isolation source: 120 cm saprolite under Douglas fir tree site 2 hole 2 replicate 2 | place: USA:California | collected 2015-04-18
GCGGCGGTGAATTGAATCAGATGGCATCCAGTACAATCTTTGTGAAGCGGAAATCTGGGTCCCGGCGAACCATCGCGGCGACGATGGCATGAGCCACAATTCTCGCGCCCCATTAAGTCTGCATGCTCGCGGGGACTTGTATGCGAAAATTTCGAGTAGTCGGGCGCAGACGCGACGCTGACTAAACTCAAAGAATCGACCTGTCGCCATCCGGTCAATTGATCAGAAACCGCGGATGCGCCGCCGCCGTTGAATAACGCAAGCGCGAAAGTTGAGCAGAGAACTATCGCGGCGAACAACCGCTTTGATAGGGAGGTCGAGCGCGAGATCACAACCTTCTCGGATTCTTCTATGGCACCCTGTGGATTCGTCGTCATTTGCATTGCGCCGAAATCAGCTTCGCGCCCTTTGGAAAATCTGTGCTGTTGAAATATGTGTGGTCAGCGTCGAACAGCTTGTAATGTGAGCACGGTGTTAGCATGCCGCCGATCGACTTCGAGTGGCAGCCGAGGCACGGGTGGCCGTTTTTCCCTCCGGCGATATCGTCATCCTCAAGCAGAAGCATCTCCTGGTCGAAGCCGGGTTTGACGTTCGGTTTCCGATGACATCCGCTGCTGGCGCAGTTCGAAATCGATGCGTCAGCCTTTGCAATATCAAGCTGTGCGATATTGATGTGACAGGTTGTACATTCGCGGCGGTGACTCGCTGATTCATGATCGAACTTGAGTGAGAGATCACCCAGAATCGTCTGGGAGGTTTGCTTTGGAAACGTATTCATGTCGTCCTTCGTCATGCGGGCGCTCGAACGCGTGTGGCAGACGGCGCAGATAACGGGTGTTGTGCCACGGAAAAATTGTGGCGGCGTCGCGCGGTGACAGTCGAGGCACTTATCGTGATAAGGGTAGCCCTTGATGCTTGGCTTCGCCCCAGCGGCTATTTCAGCGGGGGCTTCACTTGTAATGACAGTGTGACAGTTCGAGCAAGTCAGCTTCGTCTTAGGCACGCGATGGGTTTCGTGCTTGAAAAAAGCGGAGTTGATATCAGCCTTACTTCGAACTTGAGTTGCTGGTCGAGGACGGATTCGACGTTGCTGACGACGCACCTGAGGTTCGCTTACAGCGATGCTTGAAGAACCTCGCTGGTAGGTCAAGAGCAGCGCGGCCATTGCCGCGAAGACTCCTACTATGATCTTGCGTCGCGTCACCCGTTGTTTGAGACAGGTACTCTGTCGCACCGTCGACCAAGCCACACGCAATTCGCCAACGCGTTCAGGACTCATGGCTATCTGAAGTTACTCATGAGGACCACATCTGATGTCAAACTGCCTCGTGCCAGCGCAAGCTTGCCATCCCGTGACCATTCGAACCAAAAGATAATATCTGACTTGAAGTCGGTTAGCTGTTTTGCCGCGCCGCTATCAAGCGGCTGAATCCAGATGTTCGAGACGCCGTCCCGCGCGTCAACATAAGCCACCGCGCGGCCGTCATTTGTCCAGCAAACTGGAGAGCTTGCGGTCGAGGAAATATCAAAGAGCTTCACAGGCTGTCCGCCTTCAAAAGGAATTACCGCGATCTTGGGCGAGCCGGCATCGGGCTGGTGCAGGAAGGCGATGAGCTTGCCGTCAGGCGAGATCGATGGAGATTCGGCACTGAGCTCGGTCAGCCGCACAGGCGCGCCGCCATCAATATGCATTTTCCATATTCCCGACACGCCACCAACGTCCGCCTTATAAATGATCCATTGATTGTCTGGCGAGACGCCCGGACTTGATTCCTCCTGGCCGCTAGTCAATTGCCGCAAGTTGCCGCCGTCAAGATCCATCCGCCAGATGTGCGAGGCGTGTTCGGCGCTCTCACCCCGCATGAAGACAATATGCTGGCCATCTGGAGAAACCGTTGGCGTCCGGTTAAGCCCACCAAACGTCAACTGCTTAGCGCTGGTCTCGTTGGGCTTGGTAATCCAGATGTCCGCACCTTCTCCTGATTTCGAGTCATAAACGATTCTACCGTCCGCGGTCCAATCGAAGGCGGAGACATGTCTGTTACCGGCAAACGGAAGCTGCGTCGCTCGACCGGCATCCCCTTTCTCGGCAAACCAAAGACTGGACGAGGTATCGCTCTGGAGCGTCACGAGGGATTCAGCGTTCGGCGTTACCACCAGACCAAAATAGTCGTTGAGGTCGTTTGTAATTTTTCTCGTTTGGCGACCGGAATACGAAAGCTCCCATACTTGCGAAGACCCCTTTTCCTGCGCGCTTAGTAGTAACCCAGAGCCATCGCCAAGCCACGTGACTCTGTCTATCTGCGGCCACTTCTGCGGCGACAGCAGTTCTTCTTTGCCATCAGCCACCGAGATCGAAACCACGTTCATGTAGAAGTCGCCCTCAAAATTTCCGGCCAGGCAGGCAATCGTTTTTCCATCAGGAGACCACGCCGGCCTAATCAACCAGTTCGGCAATTTGCGCGACGCGAGTTTTTGCTGGTCGGTGCCGTCGCTCCTGGTGGTCACCAGCGAATTACCGTCGGACTCAGAACTGGCGAAGGAGATCCGGCTGCCGTCAGGTGAGAAGGTATACTCGGGCCGATCTGAGAGACTTGCTATTTTCTTTGGCGGCCCGCCAAGCACCGGGATCTGATTTAGCTGATAGTCTTCGACCCCCGGCTGCTGAGATGTCGCGTAGTAGATGTAATTGTTGTCTTTCGAAAAAGACAGTTCCTTGTACCAGCCCGACGATGACTGGACGATCGGCACGTTGCTTCCAGTCGCGAGATGTTTCAACCAGAGACTTCGAGTTCCGCGATCATCCGTGGCGTAAACCACATACTTGCCATCAGGCGAGATCGCCGCATCGGTGACGTTTCCGGTGGTTGTCAGTTTCGCGATCTTCATCGCGCCCGGTGGCGGCGGCTTGCTTCTCCAACGCGCGGCGATCTGATAGACAGCGAAACCAATTCCCGCCAGAGCCAGGACTCCGATTGCGGCAGCGACTCCGATGATCTTTTTGTGCCGTTTGACTTCACGTACGATGTACTCGGCGCTGGACACCGTCGGAGCGGCAGCGCCGGCTGTCGCTGTTGCTGATTTCTCGCTCTCCATCGCCGACCGGATCGGTTCGCTTTTCGCCGCAACCGCAAAGGCACTTTCCGTCTCGGGAGGCGTTGAGCGTTCAACCTCAGCGTCGAACTCTTCGCGACGCTTCACTTTCCTTAGATCGCTCAAAAGCTCCCGCGCGCTTTGATACCGTTCGTCCCGCTCCTTATTCAGTGATTTAGTGACGATCCACTCCAGCGATTCGGGAACGTCACGAGAGTAACGTGCGAGCGGCGGAGGCTCGCGCTCGATAATCGCGGCCAGCACGTCACTATTCGTCGCACCTCCGAACGGTGGGCGTTCGGCACACATTTCGTAAATCACAACCCCGAGACTCCAAATGTCGGTGCGCGCATCAACCTCAAGCCCACGCGCCTGCTCAGGCGACATATAGCGTGCCGTGCCCATCACTACACCTGGCTCGGTATCCATCAAGGTCGTGGCTGCTGCATCGCTTCGCTTTGTTTCAGTGAGTTTGGCAAGGCCAAAGTCGAGCACCTTAATATAACCGTCCGGCCTGATCATTACATTCTCAGGCTTCATGTCCCGATGGACTATACCGGCGGCGTGTGCGGCCGACAGCGCCGAAGCAACCTGAATGGCGATATCCAGGATTTCACTCAGCTTCATGGGCGCTTGCTTCATTCGCTGGCGCAGCGTTACACCATCGACAAATTCCGTAGCTATGAAGGCGCTTAGGTCTGTCTTTCCGCTTTCATAAATCGTCACAATGTTCGGGTGATTGAGGGCGGAAGCGGCTTTCGCTTCCTGGACGAAACGGCCCATTCCCTGCTGGTCAGCAGCCAGGTCAGCCTTAAGAACCTTTAGCGCGACGAGACGATCAAGCTGTGTGTCGAAGGCCAGATAAACTTCGCCCATGCCACCCGCTCCGATCGAAGAACGGATCTCGTAGCGCCCTAGAAGTGTGCCCGACGCGATGCTCATTGCAATCATTCCGAGGCTGAAGAGACAGGGTTATTGTGGATGTGACTTTATTACAGCTTGTGGAAATGTCAAGAAAAAGCGTTACTGAAATGTCAGAGGGAAAGACTGGACCGTCCTTACAATCCCAAGAGGGTTCATGGTATATGTGATGGCCAGAATCGGAAGGCAGTTAAAGGTCTACGAAAATGTCCGCAGGAGTTGCACCATGAAGATCAGGCGTGTCATGTTGGTTGTCATGATTTTTTTGGCTTGTCTGTTCATGGCTACGGCTGAGGCTCAACAATACACAGTGACCAAGGTCGTGGTCATCGCGAAGCCAAGTACGTATACCGGTCCCTGCCCTGCGACCATCGAATTTCTGGCCACCATCTTCGTCAGCCGTCCGGCAAGAGTGGACTATCGCTGGGAGCGCAGTGATGGGGTGATGGGACCGCGCGAGTCGGTCGATATCCGCAGTGCAGGAAAAGGCGTGACCACGACATGGAAAGTGGGAACCCCGCGCAGAACCTTCACCGGCTGGGAGAGACTGCATGTGCTGGCCCCAGCGAGCATGATTTCCAATCAAGCCGCAGTCCAGATCAAGTGTAACTGAACCGCCATCAGGGAGCGCTGCTCTTCATCGCCGAGAAGTGTTGATGAGTGTGAGCTTCGCCCGACTGAAAGAGCGTTCAGCGAGAATCCCTTACGCGCCGGCAACCGTCATGACAATGCCAAGACTGAATAGTATGTCCCCAACATGAAAGAGCAGGGCCATGCTTGGGCTTCACCACGTCAGCGGACCAGTAATCATAGAAGCGCAATAGCGGTGCGTAGGCGCAGCTCTAGTCCTTCTTCTTACAGTGCTCAATCTTGATAATACAGAAAGAGATTATTCCAAACGTCAATGATCTCCCTGCGGCTGATCCAAATCATATGCGCAAAGAAGCCGAGGATGAACGCCAATATGGGAGGAAAGAATCTGATAATAAAACGCTTCATCGTCGCGGGCGACGCACAGGATCAATGCGAGTGGACAGGCTCTCCATCGTGCGCGTGCTCCTCTATGTGATGATGCTTTTCACCTGACGCATTGGCAGGATCAACGTGAATCGTAACGCCCGAAAGAAACTTCAGCTTGTGCAGGAGATCGTGACGGACTTGATTGGCAACGTTGTGACCTTTCTCAACGGATAGCTCTTGACCCACGGCGACATTTAGTTCCGCGTGCATACGATGGCCGAGCCAGCGTACGCGAACCTCACTCACGTCCTCTACACCTTTGCTACGACGCGCCTCGGCAATAATCTCATCTACTACGTCCGGATCGACACCGTCGAGCAAACGCGTAAAGACAGCGGCGGCAGACTCCCAGACGATACGCAATATAAGCAGAGTCATTAGAATACCGATGATGGGGTCGGCCAGCGGGTAGCCCACCGATACTCCGATTACACTCAACAACACTGTGAGGCTGGCTATACCGTCTGTGCGAGCGTGATAACCATCCGCGATGAGAGCCGCGCTGCCCATCTCCTTGCCGACCTTAATGCGAAAAATCGCAACTCCCTCGTTGCCGAGAAAGCCAATGATCGAGGCAGCGGCCACGGCCCACAGGTAACCGACTGGGCGAGGATGAAGGAAGCGCTGGATGGATTCGTAACCCGCGACGATCGCACTGGCCAGGATAGTAAGCACTACGACCACGCCCGCCAGATCTTCCACTCGCCCGTAGCCATAGGTGAATCGCTTGCTGGGTTTGCGCTTACCCAGGATGAAAGCGATCCCCAACGGAATGGCCGTGCAGGCGTCGCCGAGATTGTGAATCGTGTCTGCCAGCAGGGCGATGCTGCTGGAAAAATAGACGACCACCAACTGCAACACAGTGGTCACCATCAGTCCGATGAATGACCACTTGATCGCCCAAAGCCCGCGCTGAGTGGAGATGATGGAAGGATCTATCGTTCCATGTGTGTGGCCGTGCGCGCCGCCACTGTGATCGTGCCCATGCGCTCCGTGCTCATGGCCGTCCTGTTTGTGAGCATCCTCCTTATGCGGATGATCGTGCCCGTGCTCTCCGTGCTCATGGTCGTCTTGTTTGTGGGCATCCTCCTTATGGGGATGATCATCCCCATGCGGTTGCTCGTCTTCGTGCGAGTGGCCTCGCTGAGAATCATCATGATTGGACATGTCTTTACCTCTTGTAGGTGTTTGCCTTTACGTTGTTCAGCCGCTAAGACCACGTTCCGCTCGTTCAATCAACGCCTTTACTTCAGTGGCCGGAACCGGACGATTCGGATCAGGCGGATCGAGCGTGCCAAAGATTTCATTACGCAGCTTGTCGAATGCTGCGCGCCCGTCAGGTGTTAGGTCAACCGCTGGAGCCGCGCGTAACAGTTCGTAAGCGGCGGCGAGGAAATCACGAGCGTCCTGGTATTCGATGAAGTTGTCCTTGCCCGGCACGCCTGGCTCCTGGACTGCCACGCGTCCGCCTTCTGTTGCCGTCGCGTATTCACTCGCCGCCGTGTCCATCACAAACTTTGCGGCACGTGATCGGAACGATGGGGTGTCGTAAGCGCTGCCAGCGATAGCGCGTCGTGCCTGTTCGGTCGTGGTGAGAACGGCTTGATAGGTTCGCTCAATCTCGTCCTTTGAAATCGATCCGTCACCAGAGATTTTGACGTAAGCGGTGAGCGCGTTGTTGAGGGAATCAAAGACGTTGTGCGCCCGAAGAAACTTTTGCACGTTCAGGGCGTGTGGTTCGTTTCCCATTAACAACTCGTGCTGCGGATGACCGGCGTGCTTCCCGGCGCGCTTAAGATCGAGCGAAGCAGCCCAAAGAAGATTGTTACCCCAGCGACCGCGCCCAGCAGTATGTTTGTCGATATCATTCAAAAACCGTCCTACGAATCCTAGAGAACCTCGAACCTCTATCAGCCTAAGCGAGTGCCATGACCGAGTTTGGAACGTAGTGCTTAGCACTACTACTTCAAATATGTTTTCAGCACGTCAATCAGCGTCTGCGTCGCTCTAGACTGTTCCGACGTGGGGCGAACATCAGGATTGACTACATGAAAACGTATATGACCTTCGAGTACCTCCACCATTAGCGAGTCGATCGCGCCGCGACAGGCCGCGATCGTGTGGAGAACAGCGGAAGCGTCTTGCTCCTTCTCAAGCGCCCGCTCGATACCATCAACCTGGCCACGGATGCGACGCACGCGGTTAAGAAGTTTCTTCTTGTCTCGGATCGTATGCGACATGTTACTTGTTCCCCGTCGTTTTGGTCTCCGAAATATTATACCCCTATATGGTATATGTCGAACCGCTGGGTTCTCAACTTTGGGTATCCATCGTGCTGACGACTGAAGCCGCCGCCACGGTAAGGGTTCGACATTAAACGTGATCCGATACCGCTCTAAATGAAACTCGACATTTACACAAGAGCGGCGGCTTCGGCTTTTCGGGCTGCACGGCGCTCGGCGCGACGCTCAACCCACTCATAGACCATTGGTAACATCACGATCTTGATCGGGCGCGTCACCAGTCCACCCACGACCACGATTGCCAGCGGCTTCTCAATTTCGGCGCCGGTGCCGGACGAGATAATGAAGGGGATGAGGCTGATGCTTCCGATCAACGCACTCAACAGCTCGGCTCGCAAGCGAACGCTCGCGCCCGTGATTACGGCTTCCTGTAGTTCCATGCCTTTAGCACGAAGTTTGTTGATGTAAGAGACCATCACCATTCCGTTTTGCACCGCAATCCCAAAGACCGCAATAAAACCCACCAGCGCTGGAACGCTCAGCGGGAATCCCGAGATCAGCAGGAACGTTGTACTGCCGACAAGCGCGATCGGAATGTTGAAGATGATCGTCAGAGTGTTGCGCAACGAACTGAAGCAGGCATAGATCAGAACAAACACCAGCAATAGCGCAACCGGTATGGCAATCAGCAGTCTTCGCGTAGCTTGCTGCGCGTTTTCGAATTGTCCGCCCCAGGTAACGAAATATCCAGGGGGAGTTTTGACTTGCTGTGCAACCAGCACTTGCGCGTCATGAACGAAGCCGCCGATGTCTCGCCCGGTGACATTGCACTTCACCACGACGCGGCGCAGAGCGTTCTCGCGGCTGACGACCGCATCGCCGCTCGAAAGTCGAAAGGTCGCCAACTGTCCGAGCGGAATTCGTCCGCCAACCGGCGCGGCGATCAAAATGTCGTTAAGCTTCTCTACCTGGTTACGGTAGTCCTCCTTCAGCCGAACGAATATCGCAAAATGGCGTTGGCCCTCAAGCACGTTGGTCGCCTCGTCTCCGCCGATGGCAATCTTCGTGACTTCAAGGACATCGGCGATGTTGAGTCCGTAACGGGCCAACTTGTCGCGATCCAGCGAGATCTCCAGATGCTCTTCACCCGCAACTTGCTCGACGGCCAGGTCCTTCGCGCCATTAACGTGAGACATGGCGTCGCGAACTTGTTCGGCTAACTGGCGCAAAGTGTCCTGGTCCTCGCCAAAAACCTTGACGGCAATCTGTGCATTGATGCCCGACAAGAGTTCGTCATTGCGGGTTTGGATGACCTGTGAAAAGTTGAACTCAACACCGGGGAACCCTTCGACGCGGCGGCGCATAGCATCAACCAATTCATCTTTGGTCTTTGCCGTACTCCACTGATCCTTGGGTTTTAAACGCACGTACAGTTCGTCGTTGCTGACGCTTTCGGGATCGCCGCCCAACTCGGCGCGGCCGATCTTGGCGACGACGGTTTCGACTTCGGGAAACTCGCGCAGTGACTTTTCGATCTGGGACGAGACTTCGATGGCGCGCGAAAGCGAGATGCTGGCAGGCATAGTGGCCCGCACCAGCATGTTGCCCTCATCGATCGTGGGCAGAAACTCACTGCCGAGTATGAATAGGTCGGCGACGCTCCACACCAACAACAGCGCCGCAAGGATCAGCGTGAGATAGCGGTGAGCAATGGTCCACTTGAGTACGGGGACGTAAATCCGCTTGAAGAATCCGATGATCGGATTTGTGCGCACCTTGCCTTCTTTGAGCCGTAACCACAACGCGCACAACATTGGCGCTACACACAGCGCCATCAACATGGAGCCAATCATCGAGAAGGTGACCGCGTATGCTAACGGCTTGAACAACTTGCCCTCGACTCCCTGCAGAGTGAAGACAGGCAGAAAGACGGCGATGACAATCAGGATCGCAAAGAACATCGGTCGCCCGATTTCCTGAGCAGCAACCAGGATGGCTTCGCGCATGGAATGTTCGCGGTGTTCCTCAAGATGGCGATAAATGTTTTCGACCATCACGACCGTCGCATCCACCATCATGCCGATGCTTATAGCAAGCCCGCCGAGCGAAGTGAGATTGGCCGAAAGCCCCGAATACCACATGAGGATGAAGGCGACCAGCATACAAAAAGGTATGGCGGCGGCGGTGATAATCGAGCCGCGAAAGTCACCGAGCAGCAGCACCAGAATCAACAGGACCAACACCTCGCCTTCGATCAGCGACTTAACCACCGTGCGGATGCTGTTATCGACCAGCTCCGATTGATCGTAATAATCGACAATCGTCACTCCTTCGGGGAGCGCCTTGTTAATCTCGACTACTTTTTCTTTTATCCGCTCGATCATCTGCTTGGTGTTTTCGTTGATTCGTTTGAGGACTATGCCGGTTACGACCTCGCCCTGACCGTCTTTGGTGACGGCGCCCTGGCGGAGTTCGTTCCCGACTTGAACCTGTGCCACATCGCTCACGCGGATAGGCGTGCCGCCGCGCGAGTCGAGCACGATGTTCTGAATGTCTTCAATGTCCTTTACCAGGCCCAGTCCGCGAACGACATACTGTTCATCGCCATGCTCGATGAAGTTCGCCCCGGTGTTTTGATTGTTGTTCTGAATTGCCTGGAAGAGAGATTTGAGTGGGATGTTGTAATTGACCAGTGCTTGCTGATCGACGATGACGTGATATTGCTTTACGTCCCCGCCAAAGCTAAGCACGTCGGCGACGCCGGGCACGGTGCGCAGTTGCAGTTTGACTATCCAGTCCTGAATGGTGCGCAGTTCCTGAGTGCTCTTACCACGACCGACAATCTGGTAAAGATAGATCTGGCCGGTTCCGGTGGTGATGGGTCCCATTCCCGGCTCGAACCCCGCTGGGATGCGGTCCTTTGCGAGCGAGAGCCGCTCGAAGACCTGCTGCCGCGCAAAGTAAATGTCGATGTCGTCGCGAAAATAGACCGTCACCACGGACAGACCGAATTTTGAAATCGACTGCACCCGCACCACTCCCGGAATCCCATTCATCACGTTCTCGATGGGAAAGGTGATGAGTTGCTCGACTTCCTGTGGCGCGAGTCCCTGGGCTTCGGTATCGATTTCCACCTGCACAGGGGTGACGTCGGGGAAGGCGTCAACATTTAATCTGGAAAGGGCCAGAATGCCGCCCGCAGTAATGAGCAGCGAGACGACGGCTACCAGCAATCGCTCGCGATAAAAGAAGGCAATGAAATTGTCGGTCATATTCGGATCCTTGTTACTGGGAGCGCGGGCGCCCCCGCCCGCGGAGCGTGCGCAGCACGCTTAAACGTCACGTCGTCTGATGCCCACGAGAGAATCGTGTTCGCGCTTCGCGCTCAATGCGGGCGAGGGCGCCCGCGCTCCCAGTGATAAGTTGTGCGCTTAACCTCAAATTGATCCCTATCCGCTCGCACCCTATTGCTCGGGTTTGCTTTGTTGAAGCAGAAGGTAGTTTCCCTTCACGACGACCTTGTCACCAGCGTTAAGGCCGTCGCGGATTTCAACGCGGTCGTTGCTTTGGATCCCCGCGATTACCACGCGCTTCTTATAGCCATTGCCGTCCGCGACGAACACCACGGTCTTGCCGCCGTCGTTGAGCACCGCCGATTGCGGAATCGAAATGGCGGCCCGATGCAGGTCGGTGATGATCTGCACATTGGCAAACATATCCGGTTTCAGCCGGCCGTCAGGGTTTGGCACTTCTGTGCGAACTTTCACACTTCGGGTGTCCGGATCCACCACGCTGTTAATCAGAATGACCCGGCCTGAGAAACTCGATTCAGGAAATGCCGTGACTAAAACCCTGACCTCCTGGCCGCGCCTCACGCGTTCCAGATCCTTTTCAAAAACGTTTGCGTCGATCCAGACGCGCGAGAGATCGATTATCTTGAACACGTTAGCGTCCGACCCGACCGTTGCGCCGATGGTGGCGTTGCGTTCGACCACGATGCCGGTAATGGGCGAAGTAAGAGAAAAGATCACTGGCGAATCCGGCTTGTTTCTCAACGCATCAATATCGGACTGTTTCAGACCGAGGATGAGCAAATGGCGACGAGCGGCGGTGAGCGCCGATCTCGTCCCCGCAACCGAGCTCTCTGCCGATGCCTTAGCCACCTCAAGGTCGTGTTCGGCAGCCTGCAGGTTCTTTCCAGCAGTGATCGTCTTTTCGTAGAGCATTTTGGTGCGGTCGTAAGTCGCCTGGGCAAACTTGACCTCGGCCGCTGACGTACGACGAGCATTCTCATAATCCGCGAGCGCCTTGAGATAATCGGCTTCGGCTTGATCGATATCCGCCGATTCAAGGTCAGCCAGCTTCTGCCCTTTCTTCACGATGGCGCCCTGACCCGCGTAAAGACGCACGAGCCTGCCTCCATGAATGGGACCAATGTTCGCCACGCGGTCCTCCGTGACGAGGATCTTCCCGGTCGCAAGGATCGCCCCGGCGATGGGTTGCAGTGCGACTGTTTCGGTCTCGATGGCATGGCTTTGCGCTGACTCGGGTGTTGCCGTGTTGCCGGGCGGGGTGGAAGAAGTCGTCGGGGCTGCCGCTCTCTTGCAGCCCCCACACAACGCCGCAATGAGAATCGGAATTAGGAGGATATGACTTATTTTTCGATAGAACATAACTGGCATCCTTTCGTCACGCACTTACTTTTGCAGCGGCGTTGCGGTCGCCAGCTCAAGGTCAAGCAGCGACGACTGATAATTAAAGAGAGCCAGGTAAAAACCCGCCAGCGTTTCGCGCCGCGTGCGGATAGCATCCAGCAACTCAAGCGTAGAGCTTTCACCAGCCTTCAAAGAAAACTCCGTCAGGGTCTGAATGTTATTGACCTTGGTAAGCACGCCGGTGCGGTAAAGCTCGACTCGCCGCTTCTGAATCTCAAACGCAACCAGCGCCTTGTCGACATCGCTCAGCACTTGATTGGTAACAAGCTGTTGTTGGTTTTGCGCCTTCCTTTTTTCGATGAGGGCCTTCGCGCGCTCGCCCTGATTGCGATTGGACACCGGCAGCGTAATGCCGACGCCAACGGTGTAAGTGCTGGTGCCGGCGGGAACCTGATCGACGCCACCTCCCAACGTGAGATCAGGGATGCGCTGAGCATCTTGCAAACGGATGGACGCGTCGGCGGCGCGCTCACTGAGCTGTGCGGCCTTCAAATCAGGTCGAGCAGCCAGCGCTTTGTCGCGCATCTCGGTAAAAGAGAACTCATAGGGTTGAGGATCCAGCGTCCCGGCGACGTCTATATCCATAGCTCGATAATCTCCACCCAGCGTGACTCGCAAGTCGCGCACGGCAACCTCGTAATCCCTTTCCGAATTGGCTACGGCCGTATCGAACTTGAGTTTTTCGACCTCGAGCCGCGTAAGGTCGAGGCCGGAAATCTCGCCAGCCTGGACCAGCTCGGCCGTGTGCTTGATGGTTTCGGCAAAAGTCTTCTGGTTTTCTTGTGCGAGGTTGAGTAGCGATTGGGCCAGGACCACGGCGTAGAATTTTCTCTTGAGATCGTTGGTCAGTTGCCACAGGACCATTTGAAACTGAGCCTTGGCCACATCCGAATTCGCATTGGCGGCACCGATTCGCTTGCTTCGCTTCCCGCCTAGCTCGAAAGTTTGAGAGATGCCGTACGAGAACGTCTGTTGCGAGACAAACGGTCCGGTGAAATTGACCGGAAGGCCTGACGAACCGAAAGTAACCTGAGGATTCGGACGGAGCCGCGCAGTCAGTTTTTCCGCGTCTACTGTATCGATGTCGTAGCGCGCTGCCACCAACTGAAGATTCTGCTGCAGGAAGATCGACACGGCGTCCGAGATCGTAATAGGTCGTTTTCCAGGAGCAGGCGTTTGCTGTTGCCCTCGGGGCATCGCAGCAATGTCCGCATCGATACTCTTGCGGGATCCGGACGATTGTTCCTGCGCCAGAATCGGATGAGCCGTCAGAGTGATTAGTAGCAGGCCCGTCAGGTAACCAACACGACGACTCTTTTGCCGATGGCAGCAGCAGGGCAATCGACCTTGCCCGCATCGGCCTTCGCAAACCACAGAGTCGCCGTGCACACCGAAGCGGCGCATGTAGTTGCCCAGATAATCATTGGCGCGCTGATACATCCCTCACCTCGCAGTCGTCAGCTTATTCAATTTTAATTAGTCGCGCGGTACGGAACTCGCCCACGCTGGTAGGTCAGTCATTGGCAGGCAAGGTAGGCCTGCACAAGCCTGACAGTTTGATTTCGGTGATATTTTGGAGCGGGCCGATCTGATGAGCCCGACCACCGAGTTAGGCTTAGCTGAGAGGCGGCGCGCGACCCGATCGCGGTGTGGTTGAAGTTGAAGGATAAAAAACTGTCAGCGTCGAAACAAAAGCAATCTCGGTCAAAGGCGTGCGAGCGAACAACGGCGAGTGGCCGAGGCCATTGAAGAGTTGCTGCTGGAACTGGCACATCGAGCATTCTCTATGATGAGAATGGCCCGTGTGCGAAGACTGAGATCCACCTGAGTCAGAAATGGAAGCAGCGTCTGTGTGACCCGGCGTAGCATGGCCGTGGCTATGCACCGTCTCCACTGTCGCGCCGTAGGCAATCATGAGAAGCAGCATGTACCCCAGCGCGCTGCGACACGTCGCGCGTCGATAGCTCAGTGCTAGTGTGGTCTTCGTGCTAATCACGTGGCAGGCATATTAATACAATTTTCTAATTACACCCAGACATCTTGGACCGCTCCTAGGCTCGATGGCTGGCGCAGACCCGCGCTCCGACCGCCGCTCCGATCTCGAATCCTGATTAGAAAGTCTATGGCGCGCTCCGCGCCGAGTAATGCCATTACGGACCTCCTGTACGTCCTATTTCTTGAGCATTCGGACATAGGTCACGAGCGCAGCAACCTCGTTTTCCGAAAGCTTCTTGCCAAACGCCGGCATTTTGCCTTTACCCTTTAGAATCGAAATGAAAATATGCTCGTCCGTTGTGCTCGCTTGCCACTCCGGGCTAGTCAGGTTCCGCGCGTGGTTAAGCTTAGCTTTGAATGTCTTTGCTCGGCCGTCTTTCCCATGGCAACTAGCACAGTTCTTGAGGAAAAGAGCATTGGGCTCAGCATCTCGTAGGAGACCGTTTGCGAGTGGCATGTTTGTCGACGCCGCCGCGTGGAGCGCGGCAATGATAAGAGCGAGGGCTGATGCCGTACCGGCAAATATTCCTTTCACCTCTTCACCTCGGGGACTCTGCTCCTGAGTTCAAGCTTGCTCTATTCTCGGCTGACATGAACACGGTGGACAAACTAGAGAGAAGCGTAACCACGGTGAGACTTCATTGTAACTCAATGCGGCGTTGCGGCTTCATTAAAGCGGGCCGATCACCAGACAAGAAGTTGGCTTAAGGTTATTTGCGAGCGGCACGTTGCGACTGCCAAACCCAGAAGGTCATCGCCGCGATAAAAAGTGCCGACTGAACCCAGTCTTTAATCGGATTACCTTTGAGCAAGATAGCAGAAGCAATCAACGCCGCCGCCCAGACGATGGCCCAGAGAACGAGGGTTATCAATTTTGTTCTGGCCTCAGTCATTGCAATCGCCTTGTGGACGAGAAACAGCCTCTCTTGTAGACAACAGAGTATACGCGCCGTGCTTAGTAGTGCTAGTCAGAACGTAAAATCGCGAGTCAGTTTGATCTGAAGACTATACGAAGGCCTTTCAAGGCCTGCTCCCGTGCTCTGATTGTAGATGATGAAGAAATCGCTGTTGGGTCGATAGATGTAACGAAGCCGCACGTTAATGACTGAGAGGCGAGCCGCAGAGTTCAGTTGGATTAGCGCGGACGTGAGCAGCTTGCGCGAGAAGTTGTAGTTCAATCTTCCTGAGAACAGACTGGTGGTAAAGTTTCCTTCGCGCAGACGCACTTTGTTGTAGCTCTCTGAGAGATCGACGAGCAGATGCGAGTTGGGTCGCCACGTTATTCCACCCGAAGTCTCGTATCTTTTACCTGAATAAAAATCTCCCCACTTTTCTCGCCCGTGGAAGATGATGCGCTTGCTGAGGTCACTCGTGAACGAGATCTGCGGGCGGTTAAATTCATACGTGCCGGGCGGAATGATAATTCCTCGTCGAATCTGAAATGGCTCCGTCAGGACATCGTTCACGGCTTCGATGGGGCGGAAGAATAATTCAGACGAGTTCTTAAACACGGTGTCCCACGAGAGTTCAGTCTGCCGCGTGGCGAGTTTGCCCGCGCGATCCGTGTAGTATTCGATCTGCGTTTCAAACTCCATCTGCTGTACGTGCGGAATAAACTTCGGCCGTGGCTTGTAAGCAAATTGGCCAAAGTATTGATGAATGGCGTTGCGCTCGATGAAGCCGACTTCGGGATTGAACTTCGCCCCGACGTCCTCATACACGGTGATAAAGCGATAGAGATCGTTTTCAAAGATTGATTCAAGACGTGATGAGCCTGCGCCCGAACGAACTCCGGGTGTCGCGGAGCCCATCCAGAACGCCTTCACCTTGTAGTGATCGGTGAGATTGAACTCCGCGTCCGCGCCGCCAACTCGATTGTAGCTGGCACCGCCTACGGTGGTTGCGCCCTGACGATTGACGAGGATGGCTCCGATATACGAGCGCTTGAGAATGTCGCGTTTCACTCGCAGAACCGAGAACTGTTGGCGCGGAATGCCGAGACCCGTCGCGAACTCGCCCAGCTTGCGTGTTTGTACCTGCAGAAATCCGACGTTGTAACGGCCAATCTTACCTGTAAGCTTCACGCCGTAATCGATCGGCACAGGCGAGCCATTGTCAGTCAGGCCGATTCTACGGGTGAAGAAAGCCTGATTTTCTCCCTCCCTGCCAAAAAGAAAGATGCCCGAATTCTCCAGAAAGAAATCTCGCTTCTCTGGGAAGAAGACAGAGAAACGCGAAAGGTTGACGATCTGATCGTCTACTTCCGCCTGACCAAAGTCTGGATTGACGGTGAACTCTGCGGTCAGCGAGGGTGTGATGCCCAGCTTCGCAACTTCGATTCCAATGCGGGCGCGCGCGCCGGCATCAAATCCGTTTGCGCCAACTCGCGGAGCTCCCTCGCGCCAATCACCGGATGCGTAAGGCTTGATCTCGCGCAGCCGACGACGACGAATCTCGTCCACTCCGCTGAGTTCGCCCGCTTGCGAAACGCGTTCGAGACCAAACGAACGCTGCCAACTCGTCCAAAGGTTCTCTTCGTTCTTGCGGCGAATGGCGCGGGAGATATTGAACCCCCACGACTCGAGGCCTTCTTTGAAGCGAAGCGTGGTTAGGGGAATCTCAATCTCGACTGTGTAGCCCTTGTCATCAATCCGGCCGGCTGAGATCCACGCACCATTCCAGGTAACGTTGATGTCTCGGCCCTCATCTGTGATTAGCGCATCCTGTTGTGTGCCGAGCGGGTTGACGATGAAACGAAAGGCGTTGCGACGATCGTGATAAGTGTCGAGCATGATCGCTACGGTATCGTCGTTGGAAAAGTCTGCGTCGCGCACGAGTTCTCGTGCATTGATATGTTTGGCATCGGAGTCGAAAGCACGAATACCGAAGTAGATGTTCTTATCATCAAAGAGCACACGAACTTCTGTGCGCTCGGAAGCGGGCACCCCTTCGGTGGGCTGCTGTTGGAGAAAATCAGTTGCCGGTTGGGCCAACGACCAAGCGGGTTCATCGAGCGATCCGTCAATCTTCAGCGCATCGGTGATTCGCATGGCCTGAATTCGGCGGAGGCCGGTGCTGGGCGACGGTAACTGCGTAGGCTTAGCGGGCGTGTTCTGCGCTTTATCCTTGGTTGAGGTTTGCTGAGCCTGGACGCCGATCACGACCAGAACAATGCTCAGCGCAAGCATCAGCGCCCGGAAGCGTTTCAATCGATTATCGAAACGCTTCTGTGCGAAGGTCATAGCTGTTTATCAGATGGCAAAGCGATTCTGAGGACGGGCTTCCCGCCAACGTTCTGCAAAGGAAAATAGACTCTGTGTGTCCGCTGGTCAACGGCGACACTGTGGGCGCTTGCGGCAAAGAAGCCCTCGCCGATTTTCACCAGACCCTTACCGCGCTCGTCGAAGATCGAGATGATGCCGCTCTCGGCAGAAACATAGAGGCGACCGAATGCCTTATCAAAGGCAAGCACGTCCGGGTCTGCGCCAACGGAATGAATGGCCGTCATTTTCTTTGCGTCCAGATCAAACACCGCCAGCTTTGCATTCTCTTCGCATGCCACGAATGCCAAATGATGCTCACTGTCGATGTTGAGACCGTGGCTTCCGCTGCAACCGGGCAGAGGGTAACGACCGATTACCTGGTCTTTATTCGGATCGATCTCGGCGAGTTCATTCTGCCCATGGACGGTGACAAAGATATGTTCGGACACTGAATCATACTGTGTGTTTCCTGCACCTCCGCCGAGGGCAATCGTCGTCACCACCTGATTGGTTTTGGCGTCAATCACCGTGTCTGTCTTACCGTGCAGATCTGAGACGTAAATTTTGTTGGCCTTGCTCGCATATGCAACTCCGTCCGGATATTCACCGGCAGGCACTCGCGCCACAATCTGCAACGTTCGGTCATCGACCACCCCCAACTCATTGGTTCCCGTGGCCGAAGCATAGACTCGATGAAGCTCGGGAACGGCGAGCACTCCATGCACTCGCTTTAGATCCTTGACGTCGCCAGCTACGGTCTGTTTGTTTACGTCGAAAACCGTCATCAGATCAGAACCTAAGTGGGCAATGTAGAGTCGGCCGTTGTCGCTGTCGAGACTTTGATAATCGAGACGCGTCGTGCCACCGGTGAGCGGTATATCGGTCAACGTGCGCAGAGGAAGATTTCCAGACGATCCTCCCGTCGCTGAATTCGAGCCGGCTTCATTGTTATTAGAACTTGCAGCCCGCGAATCCGCTGATCCCGGTTGTTGCTTTTCGGCATTAGGTTGTCCTGCTTGCTGTGAACAAGAAACGAAGAGAATGCCTGTGAGGAACAAAATCGGTGCGGCAATGGATGCCAACCATTTGGCATAGTTCCGGCCTGACCAATGTCTGTTCCTTTCGCTCTTAAAGCCGCCAGAACTTCTCATCACACGCCTGCCTTTCCTCTCGACTCCTCAAGACTCATTCAGAAAATGAATGCGTGTACTTTACCGTGAAACGTTGCTCGGTGAGCATGGATTACGGCCAACCAAACTATTGAACTAACTGCCCAGGGTGAAGACAGACTAGCAAGTCGGCGGTCGGGGCGAGCGATTCCTCAAGACATTCCGCGCAGAATATCTGGCTTCTCGACAGCATACAAAGTCACCAGTGGATACTAACTTCAAAAGCTAGTTATCGGTTTTCCACTAGCGCTAACCAGTGTTGAAGCGTTCTCTCGAAAGACCAAATCCTGAGGCTCCTTACTTATCTTTCCATCGCTCCCGACAAACTCGCTCAACAAGTGCACCGGCGCAGCAGTCGCACCCTGGTTGAGAAAATCATTGGTGAGGAAGCAATGGTCCGGAGGTTTGCTGTTCTTGATAAAGTCGTGAAAGTTGCCCGTCACAACGCCCCCGCCCTTATGGACGGTGAAGGTGCAGAGTCGGCGAAACAACTTAGGCATCAAAACCGGCCCTTTGTCCTTGGCCGCATCAAAGGCGGCGCCTTTTCCGGGGAAGATGAGAGTCTTATCAAATTTCCCGACTACTTTTTGCAGACTCTTCTCGGGAGTGCCGTTCTTCTTTCTCCCTTTGGCTGCGGCAGTCACCAGTGTCCGAATCTCGTCATTAGACATCGAGGCATAGAAAGTAGGGAAGGCCCATCCCTGCTCGACGAGCCAATGGTTGAGATTTACTTCCTTCCCTTTGACTTTGACCAGAATGTCACCAATAAAGCGTCCGAACGTGTCAAAGACTTCGTTGGGTGAATCTACGGCGGTCGTTACAGTGCAGGGGACTACGGTCTGGCCTGTTGTCGCCAGAAACTGATGCAGCTTAACTGTCGATGTTTCGCCAAAGAGTTGGCGATATCTCTTATTCAGGCTTTTTAACTTATCAAGCTGGGCCTTTGTCAACTTATCCTTCTGCTTTTTGCTCAACGGCGACGCCTGGAAGTGCAACTCTGTCGCGTCGATGCCTTGAAAGCGAATAGTGATCTGTTGGTTCTTGATCGCAGGCTTTGTCCCCGTCTTTCCTCTCACGCTCGCGTTGTCAAAGACATGCGTAACCTTGAAAGGAGCGCCTGGATGCGTCTGAAAACTAAAGGCGTTCTGGCCGACTTTCACTTTGGCGGTATCCGCGTCAGACTCCCCATCAGGCCAGAATTGATTTAGATCGAGCGTGCCTGTGACTTTTAACAGTCCCATGATTCTAGTCTCCTTTCAACGCAGGCTTTGGCTTCAGCCTGCAGATTGTGTAAGCAATAGCCAACTTTCAGCCGGTGCCCTGCGCCTTTTTATGGCGCCAGTTGTTTCTGAATGCTGGCGGCGGCGCGTAATGCGAGTGCAGCAATGGTGATCGTTGGGTTGACGCAACTGCCGGTCGGGAAAACGCTGGAGCCAACGATGTAAAGATTCTCTATGTCGTGCGAACGACACTGCGCATCCACTACAGAGTCGTTTTTGGACCTGCCCATGCGGCAAGTTCCCATGATGTGACCCGAGCCACTGAACTTCTTCTTCTTAAGATCGGGAGATTTCACATCAGTGAATTCCATATCACTTTCTGCGACACCGAGCGAAGTATAGATATGACGAATGACTTTTTGAGCGTAGGCAAACCCATTCGCCGAATACTCATCAATTGAGAACTGAATCTCAGGCTTGGGAATGTCAAAACCATCCTTCTCTGTCTCAGAAAGCTTCACCAGGTTCTTCGCATCCGGTAACTGCTCGGTCGAGTAGGCGATGCGCAACTGATGTGAGACGGTCCTAAGTAAGTCCTCCTGTAGCTCTTTGCCAAAGACGTTCAACTCAAGCAGTTTCCTGAGCGTATCGAAAGGATGTTCTTTTCGACCCCAGCCATCATTGCCAATCGTCAGCCGGAAGGCACACGTCTTATCGCGGTCTCTATGGTCTCTGAACGCCTCGATGCAGGAAGTGGATTGCGGGCCGCGGAACGGAAAGACCGGGAAGGGCAAATTCGCATTGCCTTCTCCGCCTAAATGATCCATCAGATGCAGGCCTACCTTTTTGCTGAAGTTGGCGATACCGTTTCGGCCGTTCGACATTAGTAGGAGCTTCGGAGTTTCGATCCCATTCGTGGCCAAGACAACGATCTTACCCTTAACTGTCTGGGTCTGCCCATCCCAGGTTTTGTAAACAACCTCACTGATGTTTCCAGCCGGATCAGTTTTCAAGTCAGTGACAACCGCTTTTTCGATTAGTGTTGCATTCTTAGTGGCCAAGGCTTTCTTGACGTGAACGGTAGCGTCGTATTTAGCCTGAATCGGACAAAGGGGAATGCAGTTGGAATTGCCGTGACAGGCGCGTCGGCCATCGTAATCGCGCGAATTGCGGGCTTGCGGCAAGGCGAGTATTTCGATCTCTACCCCGTCGAGGCTGAGGCCTGAGATCGCCTCTTTCAATTGCAGATCACCATAGGCCTGGGCAATCTCTTTCATTGGAAACCTGCGCGAACGGTAAGCCTGGAAAAGGTTATTCCACTCATCGTGGTTGCCAGCCACTCCTAAAGCGTCTTCCGCATCGCAGTAGTAAGATTCAAGGTCACGATAGGCAATGGGCCAGTCCACACCCCTTCCATAGAGCGTTCGGAGTTTGAAGTCGCTTGGAATGTAGCGAGGGCAGTTGCCGCGCCACGACCATGTTGTGCCTCCGACGATTCTCTGGTACTGGCTCAGAAAGGGCGCGTCTCCGGTCTGCACAAAGTACAAGTCTTCTCCCGGTTTCTTATCCTTGAAAAGCTTGAAATCAGCCACATCAGGGCTGTGCGCAAACTTCGCGTTCAGGTCGTCAACGAAAGGCTGCGAAGGCGACTTGCCCGATTGTGGGGCTTCGGAAAATTTCTTGACAAATTCATCCCGGTCTATTGTTTCAAGGTGCTTTTCCCCCGCATCAATCATGCCAACATTAAACTTGGCTTCCGCGAGTTTCCAGGCAACGAGCGCGCCGGCTACCCCGGTACCGACAATTACGACATCAAATTCGTTACTCAAGTTCGTAATCCTCCTTTGATAAAAGTCGCAACTACTTTGGCGGCGTTTGCCAGTAGCCGTAATCTTCAGTTGAGTGAGTAGGCGCGTGTGCCTTAATCACTTTCCATAACAACCCGCTGTAATACTGCGCCTGCGAGCCTTGCTTGGGCTTCCCGTCCGCCCCGATAAATTCAGCCGTATACCAGATGTTAATGATCTGTTTGGCTACGGGTTGCAGGTCCCTGTTATCAAGAACTCGCTGCTTGATTTCCAAGATTGCTGGTGGGAATGTGTTGGACGCGATTTCAGCGAAAGCATCGAGGATGCCCTGCATCTGGGTTGGATACTGCGCCTTCAGCCGCTGTAGATACTGGTTTGCCAGGGTTGAATCCAACTCTTCCTCGCCCGTGAGAATTCGGGAGAGGGCAACAAACAGGTCAAGTTCGGTAGGCTGCGCCATGAGCTTTTATCCTTTCGTTACTGCGGCCCCGGGATGCTCTCTTCCTTTGGTGGCTTCAGACGTTGCCGAAATGCGCGGCAGTCCTCTTAAGGCCTCTTCTTTGCGGGCTCCGACAACTCAAGCGAAAAGCTGAGAATTTTCCCCTCATTAAACGGTGCCCAAGGTTTCGGTTACCTGAATCGAATGTAATTTAAAGGGAGCTGGCGCAGAAGCGTGCCGCAATAGCAGGCCTGAGGACCAACCCGTAAGTCTTGCGAGGGATGGGTACTATACGCAAGTTCTGGCTGCTCGTCAATCCCTATATCGCACGTCAGAGTTGTCCGACGCCGTAACACGCGTTACACTTCAGCGATTGTTACTCGACGAAATAGGAAGCGCAGGCCACCAAGACAGAGTTGGGTGCTACTGATCCATCAGTTGCCTCCCAAGCCTACGAATCTGCGCGTGCGCATTTGGCGCAAGCTGCAGAAGCTCGGAGCAGTGGCTATCAAGAACTCTGTTTATGTGCTTCCGGCCAACGAGAAGACTCACGAAGATTTTCAGTGGCTTAAGCAGGAGATCGAATCTGCGGGGGGCGAAGCAACTGTCTTTCAAGCCGCATCCGTCGAAGGCGCGACTGACGAAGAAATCATAGCGGCTTTTCGCAAGGCGCGTGACGAGGAATTTGCCGCCATCGCAGCAGAACTCGATGGACTATCTGGCGCGGTCAGTCAACAGACTCGGGGCAAACATCTATCCGTCGGACGACTGGCTACGCACGAATCCGAATTGGATAAGCTGCACTCGCAACTGGAGAGCATTATCGCTAACGATTTCTTCCAGGCTGGTGGGCGCGCACGCGCGCTTGCGGCTTATGACCGTTGCCAGAAAGCGATTCGTGCCGCGCACGGTCAGCCCGCGAAAGCGTCACGCTCCCAAAAGAGAGCTGGAACGCTGGATCTGGCTAACTACCAGGGTCGTCGTTGGATGACTCGGCGCAACCTGCACATCGACCGGCTCGCGTCGGCCTGGTTAATCAAACAGTTTATCGATAAGCGCCCGCGCTTTTATTTTGTGGCCGAGGGGGAAACCGTTGAAGGCGCGATCGCCTTTGACATGTATGGTGCTGAATTCACCCATCATGGCGAAGACTGCACCTTCGAAACAATGCTCAAGCAGTTTGGTTTGAGCGATAGCAATGGTCTGCGTGAGATTGCCGAGATTGTTCACGACATTGATCTGAAGGACGACAAGTTTCACCGGCTGGAGGCAGCGGGCCTGAACGCGATCATTAACGGATTGAGCGAAGTGCTGAGAGACGATCGCAAACTGCTCCAACAGTGCATGATTATCTTTGATGGATTGTACGGGCTTCTTAGTCAAAGCGCGCAGAAGGAGAAATCGAAGCGAAATATTCGACGGCAACGGCGGCATCAGCGCGGTCGCTCCCCGCGCCGATAGATATTCCAGGTCCCCCAAGGTCAGCGAGGAGGTAAGCACATGAAATTCGCGATCGGTTCTTTCGGCTTGTTGTTTGTCTTCCTAGCGACAGCAGTCGTCTCAGCACAGACAACCACGATTGACTTCAATAATGAGAAGCTCGGCGAAGCGCCGAGCGGTTTTTCCACTGCGCTCACGGGTAGAGGCAGACCAGGCAAGTGGGTTGTGATGAAAGACCCCGCGTCGCCTAATCAGGGCAGCGTCCTTGCGCAGACTGACGCATGTCGATATCACGGTGAAGTTCAAGCCTGTCTCCGGCAGAGGCGATCAGGGTGCTGGCATTGTCTGGCGCTATCGAGACAAGGACAACTACTACATCGTCCGCGCCAACGCTCTGGAGGGCAATGTGGTGCTCTACAAAGTCGAGAATGGAAAGCGGACTGACTTGCCGCTAGTAGGGAAGGGCCGCACCTACGGGATGAAAGAGAGAGTGCCGTCGGGAGAGTGGGGCACACTGCGCGTGGTCGCCGGGGGCAATCACTTTGAGGTCTATCACAACGTTCGACGATCTGCGAGTGACCGTTAAATGAAAAACACAATGCACGGTCAAATATTACTGAGCCATCACCGTTCAGTGGGTATTGTTGCGCGCGTGCTGCTAGTGATTGTCAGCAGCGCAGTCGCGAGCAGTTGCGAGCGCAATTCGACAGTGACGGAGTCTAACGCGGCGGCGACTCCCCGTGTCGTTGCCACAGCGCCTACGCCGGACACCATCAGTAAGTCATCATCGGCAATGAATACAGGTGAGAAACTCAGCGGCTTTGTGGGAGATGGAATGCCCGCCACCACGGTGGGCGCCTTTGAGCGATGGCTCTACGGCAATCGAGCGTTGAGCGGAGCGCGATGGCAAGCACCGCAAGGACATGTGCCGGGACAATATGTAGCGAAGCACCGCAGTGCCACTGCCAGCGTGGAATTGCTAGCGCTCCTCGACGCAGAAGACCGGACTACGGCGCGCGTCACCTACATCGCCCTGACCATAAGACCAGCGGACAAACACACATCGGAATTGTCGCCTCAAGATTTAAGTGAAGTGGCG
>WNFD01001783.1_pt1 | contig 24411 bp, 29 predicted proteins | sample 5400491 | NCBI WGS metagenome assembly WNFD01 (sample SAMN13153343, study PRJNA577476) | soil metagenome | isolation source: 120 cm saprolite under Douglas fir tree site 2 hole 2 replicate 2 | place: USA:California | collected 2015-04-18
TGATGTAGGTCAGGGCGGTCACCGCGTAGAGAACGAGCAACACGGGAATCGCGGCGTCACCACCGGGCCAATCGATCCCGAGACCCTCGATTGCCCAGAAGGTGCCAAAGGTGCTGAGCAGAATCCCGACAATCAGTTGAAGCAGGCTACGTGGAATCCGTCGAACTGTCTGGTGCAGAGCAAGCCCGATCCCACCGACGATGATGATTGCCCCGACGCCGCCGATCACGGCGACGCCCAGCTGGTTCGCACCGGCGCCGAAGGTGACCACGATGAAGGCGACCTCGAGCCCCTCCAGCACCACGCCCTTGAAGGCCAGGAACCAGGCGGTCCAGTCCATGCCAGGGCCCGTCCACTCGGCGGCTTCATGGGGATCCTGCCCGCCGATACCGGCCAGGCCTCGGGCCGCGACGCGCATGATGCCTTTGCGAAACCATTGGAGACCAAAGGTGAGCAAGAGTGCGCCGACGATCAGGCGCAGTGGGCCAATGGGCACCCGACTCAGCGCGGCGCCCAGCACGATCACGACGACGGCCAGCACACCGAACCCCGACGCGGCACCGACCAGCGTCGAGCGCCAACCGCGGGTAGCGCCCACGCCGACCACGATCGTGACCATCTCGATCGCTTCCACGGCTGAAGCGAGGAAGGTGGTGATGAGGACCGCCCACAAGCCGCTCGACTGGTGTACGAATAGAAGGTGGCCAACAAGAGCGCGACGGCCCCAGTCGAGGCCCCGGCCTCCCACCGGCGGCCGGCCGCGCTCAAGGCGCCGAGCGATCCGGGCCACGCGGCCCTGCGGCGTGCGGCGCGGGCCGCCATCGTGATTCCGCTCGCCTTCGCCTTTGGCCAGTTCGTTCTCCGCGACGCCCAGAACATCCTCTTTATCGTCTTCGGCGGCTTTGCGCTGCTCGTCATGTCCGACTTCGGTGGATTGCGTCGGGCGCGGGCGACCGCCTACCTCGGCGCGACGCTCGTGGGCGCGGTGCTGATCGCGCTCGGCACGGTCGTCTCGCAAAACGTTGCCCTTGCGGGTGCGACGATGCTGCTGGTCGGCTTCGTGATTTCGTTTGCCAGCGTCTTCGGTGGCTATATCGCGGCCGCCCAAACCGGGCTGCTGCTGGCGTTCGTCATTTCCATCATGGTCCCCGCACCCGCGGGCGCCGTCCCTGCGCGCGTCGCCGGTTGGACCGTCGCGGGCATTCTCGCGACACTGGCCGCCGTAGCCCTCTGGCCGCGTTTCGAGCGCATCAAGTTGCACAAGGCCGCAGCGAAGGCCTGTCTCGCCGTCGCGAATTTGGTCGAGGGGCTTGGACGGGGGGCGCGCGATCGCGACCTGCCACCGCTACTGGAGGTAGCGCAGCGCGCGGAGGCGGAGGCGCGGCAACAATATGTCGCGACCGCCAAGCGTCCCGCGGGTCCGACGCGACGTGATCGCGCCTTCGTCCAGCTGCTGATCGAGCTGCAGCAGATCGTCGACATCGTGGAACACCCCTTTGAACAGACACTGACCGCCGCAGCACCGGGGATCGACGAAACCGATCGTTTGGTCGCAGCGACGGTGGCGGCACTGCGTTCGAGCGCGGACGTTCTCACCGGTGGTGCGGCTCCGGATCTGCGTGCCGTCGAGGAGAACCGCGAACGCCACCGGGCCGCCCTCGATCGTTGGGCCAGCGAGCAACTCCGTGCGGGCCGGCCGGCTGATGAGGTCCTAGGCGGTCTCGATGTCGATCACACACTGCGTGTCGCCTCGTACCTTTCCCTCTCGCTCGGCAGCAATGCAGTGATCGCCGCGGGCGGCCGGCCAGAGGAAGAGATCGCGCTTCCGGTCTCGGCGCCGCGACTCGAAGGGGTCAGCGGCACGACCACGCGGGTTGGGCGCGCGATTCGAACCCACCTTGCGCCATCCTCGACGGTGTTGCAGCGCAGCCTGCGGGTGGCGGTCGGCCTGGCGCTCGCCGTCTGGCTCGCTCGGAGCCTCGGGCTCTCGCACGCGTTCTGGGTCGTCCTCGGCACGCTCCAGGTCTTGCGTTCCACTGCGCTCGGCACCGGCCGCACGACCCTCCAGGCGCTGGCCGGGAATGTGATCGGGGTCGTGATCGGCGGTGTCTTCGCTGTGCTGGCCGGTAATCACCCGGCCGTCATGTGGGTTGCGCTGCCGTTCGCCGTGTTCCTTGCTGCTTACGCCGCCACCACCGTCGGATTCATCGCGAGCCAGGCGGCCTTCACCATCAATCTGATCATCATCTTCAACCTCATCTCGCCGGCCGGCTGGCAGGTGGGCCTGGTACGCATCGAAGATGTTGCCGTGGGCGCGTCGATCAGCATTGTCGTCGGCTTGCTGCTGTGGCCGCGCGGCGCGCGCCGAGAGTTTGCGCGCGCGTTGGGCGGGTTCTACCGGGCGGCCGCCAACTACCTCCAGGCCGCGTTCGATCGCGTGCTCGACTTCGAGCCTCCGGCGAGCCTCGAACCGTCCCGCCGGGTCGCGATCCAGGCGCGCGAGCGTGCCGGCGAAGCCTTCGATGCCTTTCTCAACGAGCGCGTCGCCTCGCCCCTCGATCCGCAAACCGCCGGCTTCCTGTTATCGGAGGGCAACCACGCGATGCTTGCTGCCGAGCTGCTCGACGTGGTCGCCGGCCGAATGGGGTATCGCGCCGGAGGCTGCGCCGATGGGGCACGAGCGGTTCACACGCAGGAGGCCATCATGATCGACGGCCTGATCACGCTGGCCGACCGGTTGGCGCTCGAAGATAGGGAGGCGGCCCAGGACCGGATTTCTCGTGAGGCCCTGCGGACCGCTGCCCGCGATTGCCTTCGCCGCTGGAGAAACGATGACCGCGCCGGACGCGGCGCCATGGCCGTCGTGATCGCCGGTGAATGGGTCGAGAACATTGCCCGGCTCGAGGCCAACCTCGAACGACCGGTTACGGTTGCGGTCGAGGCGGCACGAACGCCCTGGTGGCGCTGACCAGCAGGTCTGCGAAGGCGTCGTTGTAGTTGACCCGTCCCGAGTCAGTTATCGCGAACGGCGGGTAGTGAGCCCGAAATGAGTTTCGGTTAAGGGTTCGCTAAGAGTGGGCGGGTGGCTCCGACGTTACGGCCAATCCAGGGCGCTTGATCGGTTCCGAGACCGCGATCGGATCGCTGGCTGGAAACGTCTCCATCAACGCTTCATCCAGCGCGTCGTACCGATCCCGGTCATCGTCCTCGCCGGTCAGCGGGTAGGCTCCGGGGCGATCTCGTCGAGTTCGGCGAACTCGGCGGGAGCCAGGTCCACCGCCACCGCGCCGAGGTTCTGCTCGAGGTGCGCCACCTTCGAGGTTCCTGGAATGGGCAGCATGACGGGTGAATGCTCGAGCAGCCAGGCCAGCGCGACCTGGGCCGGGGTGGCTCCGTGGCGACGAGCGATCTCCGCCACGACCCCGGCGGCGGCGAGCTCGCCACCTTCCACCGGACGCCAGGGCAGGAATGCGATGTCTTCCAGCGAGCAGAACTCGAGCACCGGCTCTGATGTGCGCTCGTAGACGCTATATCGGTTCTGCACCGACACGATTCGGGTGAGCTTCTGCGCCTGCTCCGCCTGCTCGGTCGTCACATTCGATAGGCCAAGGTGACGGATCTTGCCTTCGTTCTTCAGTTCGACCAGCGCGCCGACCGATTCCTCGAACGGGACCTTCGGGTCGGGGCGGTGAAACTGGTAGAGATCGATCTGCTCGACCCGCAATCGCTTGAGGCTCCCCTCGCAGGCCGCGCGCAAGTGCTCGGGACGACCGTCAGGCACCCACTGCCCCGGCCCCGGCCGCAGCAGGCCACCCTTGGTTGCGATCACGAGTTCCTCTGGATAGGGGTAGAGAGTCTCGGCGATCAATCGCTCGCTGACCTCCGGCCCATACGAATCGGCGGTGTCGATGAAATTGATGCCCAGCTCCAGCGCACGGCGCAGCACGCGCTTGGATTCCTCCCGGTCCGCTGGCTCGCCCCAGATCCCCTCCCCGGTAATACGCATAGCGCCGAAGCCGAATCGATTGACCGGCATGTCGCCGCCGATGTCGATCGTCCCCGCCAGCGCCGCGGTAACTGTGCTCGTCGTGCGATCTGCCATAGCGTCCTCCTGGGCTAATGAACACGCCGCCCTTTCCACACCGGGGGCGGCTGAGGTAACTCTAGGCCCATGTCGCGGTACGATGCCTCGATGAAGCTCGGACTGAACTTGCCCTACGAGGGTAGCCTCTCCTTCCCTGAAGCCGTTGAGCTCGCTCAACGCGCCGAGGCGCTCGGCTACGAATCCGTCTGGATGCCCGAGGCATATGGGACCGATGCTGTCTCCATCCTTGGGGCCCTTGCCGCTCGGACGGAACGCATTCAGCTGGGTACCGGCATCGTCAACGTGTTCAGCCGGACGCCTGCCCTGCTCGCGCAAACGGCGGCCACGCTGGACCTGATCTCCGGTGGCCGTTTCATCCTCGGGCTGGGGACCAGTGGCCACCAGGTGGTGACAGGTTGGCACGGGATGGCGTTCGATCGGCCGCTGCTGCGCATGCGTGAAACCATGGCCATCGTGCGCCAGGTGCTGCGGCGCGATCGCCTGATCTTCGAGGGCGAGCTTTTCCATCTCGACAAGGGTCTAAAGCTACTGGCGCATCCCGTGCGCGCAACGGTGCCCATCTACCTGGCGACGCTGACGCCGGGCGGCTTGCGACTCACCGGGGAGCTTGCCGACGGCTGGATCCCCACGCTCTTCTCTCCCGAGCACATTGATCTCTTCCGTCCCGAGCTCGGAGCGGGAGCGCGGATTTCCGGACGCTCACTCGATTCCCTTGCGATCGCCCCGCACGTGCCGATCAGCATCGACGATGACCGCGATCGCGCCCGCGAGGCGCTGAAGCCGTGGGTGGCGCTCTACGTTGGAGGGATGGGCTCTAAAAGCAAGAACTTCTACAACGACCTCGTCAGCCAGTACGGCTTCGCCGAAGATGCGCGAGTGCTCCAGGAGCTATACCTCGGCGGCAAAAAGCTGGAGGCGATCCACCGGGTGCCCGACGCCCTCGTCGACGCCATCAGCATTGCCGGGCCGCCCTCCTATGTTCGCGAACGGCTCGGGCTGTGGGCATCGGCCGGGGTGACGACGATCCTCGCCAGCGTGCACGGCAAGACGCAGGCTGAGCGGCTGCGGACGCTCGAGATGCTGGCGGCAGCCGGCGCCGCCGTCAACTAGCATCAGTTGAGGACGGCGGCATTCACGAGTGAGGTGACCCAGATATGCCCATACGCACAGCGGAAGCCAGGTGGCAGCGGTCGTTGCAAGATGGATCGGGGACGATGCGGCTCGGCAGCGGCGCCTTCGAAGGCTCGTATTCATTCAAGAGCCGGATGGAAGACGGCCCCGGCACGAATCCTGAGGAATTGATAGGCGCCGCGCATGCCGGCTGCTTTTCCATGGCGTTCGCCAATGGGCTGACGCAGGCCGGCCACAAGCCGCAGGAAATCCGGACCACGGCCAGGGTCCACTTCGACAAGGGCGACCAGGGCTGGGGCATCTCCCGCATCGACCTCGCGACCGAAGGCAATGTGCCGGGAATCGATGAGGCAACCTTCAAGCGCCTTGCCGAAGAGGCGAAGAAGAACTGTCCGGTCTCGAAGGCGTTGGCTGCCACGCCCATCACTCTGCAGGCAACGCTCAAGTCAGGGGTTACCGCGTAGTTGGTATCCCCCTCCCCTGCTTGCGAGGGAGGGTTGGGGTGGGGGCGCCATGAGGGCGATGCGGCTTCGAGCGGCGAACGAGCCTCTCCGCCTCGAAGACGTGCCTGTACCCGTCCCGGTTGAGCGCCAGGTCCTCATCAAGGTCTCGGTCTGTGCCGTCTGCCGCACCGACTTGCACATCGTGGGCGGCGAGCTGGACACGCCAAAACTGCCGCTGGTAATCGGGCACATGATCGTAGGCGACGTCCAGGAAGCCGGGCAGCGCGCGTACCGCTTCGAGCCTGGCGAGCGCATTGGCGTTCCCTGGCTTGGTTACGTCGACGAGACCTGCCGCTTCTGCCGCGGCGGCCTCGAGAACCTGTGCGTGAACGCGCGCTTCACCGGCTACGACCTCGACGGCGGTTACGCCGAGTACTGCGTGGCCGACGAGCGCTTTTGTTTTCCGCTGGCCGAGAGTTACGACGACCTGCACGCCGCACCACTCCTCTGCGCCGGCTTGATCGGCTATCGCGCACTGCGGGCCGCGGGCGATGCGCAGCGTATCGGGCTGTATGGCTTCGGCGACTCGGCGCACATCATCGCCCAGGTCGCCCGTTACCAGGGCCGCCGCGTTTTTGCCTTCACATCGCCGGGCGATACGAAAAAGCAGGCGTTCGCTCGCAGCCTTGGGGCCGAATGGGCGGGCGACTCACTCGCCGCGCCGCCGGAGCCCCTCGATGCCGCGCTGATCTTCGCGCCGGTCGGTGCGCTGGTGCCGGCCGCGCTCAAAGTCCTCGATCCAGGCGGGGTCGTGGTGTGTGCTGGCATTCACATGAGCGACATCCCGTCGTTTCCCTATGAGCTCTTGTGGATGGAGCGCCAGATCCGCTCGATCGCCAACCTGACCCGTCGCGATGGCGAGGAGTTCCTGCAAATTGCGCCGAAGGTGCCGGTCAGGACCGACGTTCATCCATATCCGCTGGCCGAGGCGAATCAGGCCCTCGACGACCTCGCCAATGGCCGCTTCGCGGGCGCCGCCGTCCTGACCATCGCCTCCTGATTTTCACGCGCGCCTTTCCACACCGGGGCGCGCTTATTGTTTCTTACCCTCGCCTCATGAAGAGGGGCTAGCCTGTCATCGAACTGAAAGGTCTGCGCCCTCAGCATTTCCTTACATGAGCAATCGTCGTACGCTGCTTGCGGCCGTCGTCGCGGGAGGCCTGGCCCTTGGCGCCGCGGGACTCGCCGTCCTCTATTTCGTCGTTTTCGCCGGATCGTCGCCGCAGAAGCTGGCGCTCAGCTCGCCGACACCATCAGCCGCCGGATCGACGGCGAGCCCAGCGTCGACCCCTGCTGCGGGAACCTGGAGCGTGACCTCCGGATCGCAAGCCGGTTATCGCGTCCGCGAGCAGCTCGCGTCCCTCCCCGCCCCCAGCGACGCCGTCGGGCGGACCTCGGCCGTCACCGGGACCGTGACTCTGGCGCAGTCGGCAAGCGGCGACAGCGTGACGGCCGCCTCCGTCACGGTTGATGTCAGCAAGCTCAGCAGCGACCAGTCCCGGCGGGATCAGCGGATTCACTCCCAGGGACTCGAAAGCGACCGCTATCCAACCGCCACCTTCCAGCTGACGGCACCGATTGCGTTGCCGGCAACGGCAGCCAGCGGGCAGGCCATCAACGTTTCGGCGACCGGCGCGCTGACCGTGCACGGAGTGACCAAGAGGGTCACGATTCCCATCGCTGCCCGCCTCACCGGCTCCAAGATCGAGCTCGTCGGCTCGATCACGTTCCCCTTCAGCCAGTTCGGCATGACCCCGCCCAGCATTGGCGGTTTCGTCAGCGTGCAGGACAATGCGACCATGGAATTCCAGCTAATGCTGGCGCCCCCCGGAGCCTAGCGATGCGCATCCTGGTGGCCGAAGATGACCGCGGCCTGCGTGAGGTCCTTGTGCAGGGACTCGAAGACGCGGGCTACCTCGTCGATTCGGTCGACCGCGGTGATGACGCCATCGAGCAGTTGAAGTTCTATGAGTACGACGTCGCGATCCTCGACTGGCGGATGCCGGGCGTGCCTGGCGTCGAGGTCGCGTCCTGGGCCCGGCGCAACGAGCGGCCCACCGCGATCCTGATGCTGACCGCGCGCGATACGCCGCCCGACCGCATCCAGGGCCTCGACGCCGGCGCGGATGACTACCTGGTCAAACCATTCGACTTCGGCGAGCTCGTCGCCCGGGTGCGGGCGCTGCAACGACGGCCGCGCGGCGTTGGTGCGCCGGTGCTCAACCGGGGCAGGCTCTCGCTCGATCCGGCGCGCCGGCAGGTCACCCTCAACGGCAAACTGCTGAACCTGACGACCGCCGAGCTCTACATCCTCGAGCTGCTGATGCGGCGTTTCCCATCGGTCGTCGACCGCAAGGCGATCGCCGAGCACGCCTGGCGCGATGAGACTGAGCCGCTGGGGTCGAATGTCATCGACGTGAAGATGAGCCGGCTCCGCGCCAAGCTGGTCAACTCCGGCGTGCGCATCCTCACCGTTCGCGGCTCTGGCTTTCGTCTCGAAGAAGCCTAAGCCGCGTCACGGTTTTGACAGGTAGCGGGGCGCATCATGCCACTATCGGAAAACAATTCCAATCAGGAGGTCGACAACGATGACGGGTGAAGTTGAGCGGATAATGCGGGACGCGATGGGCGGCGCGGCAGTCGGCGGCGGAGTCGGTGGGATGCTCTTTGGCCTGGCGGGCACCGTCATGGTTGGACTCGAGCCCATCGTCTTCATGGTCTGTGGCGTCTATGCCGGTGCGGTCTATGGCGGCATCGTTGGCGTGCTGCGCGGCGCACGCCCCGAACTGGCTCCCGCGATAGCACTGCCACGCACCGCCTGATCGATTCGCCTCTCCCCCCTTCCACGCGGTCCCGGCCGCTACGGCCGGGACTTTTTATCGTCCAGGATCGCCCGAGTCGCGCTGACGAGCGCGAGGTCGACGGCAGCGAATAGCAGGCCCACCACCAGCCCGATCACAAAGGCGACTGCCGCGCCTACCGTTGCGAAGATCAAGAAGCCAGACCCGAGAATCCCCATGCTGAGGTCTCCGCTGAACGCGGCCGAGATCGCCACGATCACGCCAAGGCACGCCAAAAACAGGACACCGTTGACACCGCCGCGCCAGGCGGCGCGCGGAATCATTACGCCGAGCGGGACTGACGTCCACGGCGCAACCGTGAAGGCGCCGCGAAGCGTGCGGTTCGTCGACCGTGCTTACCCACAGCGCGCCGAAGAGGGCGAGACCGGCGATCGTGCTGAGACCGCTCAGCAGCGACGTCAGCGCGCCCGTGGTGTAGAGGACCAGTACCAGCGCCGCGATCAGGGCGGCGGCATGGAAGGTCCCGAGCGCGAAGACCACGAGACGGCCCCCACCCTGCCCTCCCCCAGAGGGGGAGGCACGTCTTGCGGACGCGCGCTCAACCATGGGCCAACCAAACCGCGAGGCCTGCGATCCCAACGACGATCGCGGTCGTCCCGCCGTAAAGTGCGGACAAAAGACCGGGCCGTGGCGTCTGGTCGCCTGCCATGGCCACCACCGCTATCGTCCTGGGCACGGAGAGAATCGCCAGCGCCAGGACTGCCACCAGCTTCACGATGAGTTTTGTTCCCCACGCGGACTCTGATGGAGGAAGGGCGTCACCGAAGGCCCCCAGGTTGCCGACGCCCGTCATCACTTGCACACCGATCGCGGCCCAGAAGATCCATTCATACCGCTCGGCGACATCGACGACGGTGCGCTCATCGGTCCCATCTCGCCGCACGCCCAGCCACCAGACGAGCAGTGCGCCGCCCAAGATGGCTGCCATTCCGGCGATATGTGCCCAACGGACAATCAAACTCAAGGTATGAAGCGCAGGCACTATGCTCGTTACGATAGTTCTGTGATCACCACTGACGTGACCCGCCAGCTCGCGGAGTGGCCCGAGCTACCCTATGCGGTCTGGGCCCCGACGATGGAGACGCTGCACATGAAACTGCAGATCATTGGCAAGGTCCGGCTGGCCCTGACCCGCCGCGAACCGCAGTGGGCTAACGTGCCCCTCTACCTCACGGGACGGGGCCTGACTACATCACCGATGTGGAGCGGCCGGATAGGCTTCGCGATCGACGTCGACCTGATCGACCATGAGGTCATCGTCACCCTGAACGACGGCCGAGTCGAGCGGGTCGCGTTGCGCGCGCGGCCGGTCGCCGACTTTTATCAGGAGCTGATCGGCCGGCTCCGCACCCTCGACATCGAGCCGGCGATCACGACCATGCCCTCGGAGGTGGAGAACCCGATTCCTTTTCCGCAGGACACGGTGCACACGGCATACGAGCCGGAGTGGGCCCACCGTTTCTGGCGACTGCTGGCGCGCATCGATCTGGTGCTCAAGGAACATCGGGGACGGTTCATCGGCCGCGCGAGCCCGGTCTCCTTCTGGTGGGGAACCTTCGACCTTTCCGTGTCACGATTTTCGGGCCGCCGGGTCGAGCCCCCACCGCAATGGGAGCTGATCCGCCGCGTGGGCGGCGACGCCGAGCAGGTATGCGTGGGGTTCTGGCCGGGTAGCGCGACGCTGGAGGCGCCGGCGTTTTTCGCGTACGGGTACCCGGCACCGGCCGGCATCGAGGAGGCGGCAATCCGACCGGCGGGCGCGGCCTGGAACCCGGCGATTGGCGAGTTCATCCTTCCCTACGACGTGGTACGTCGCAGTCCCGATCCGCGCCAGGCGATCCTCGACTTCGCCGACTCCACCTTTTTCGCCGGCGCGACCCGCCAGGCTTGGGACCCGGCCTTACTGGCTCCCTACGCTTAGACCGGCGTCAGCCGCAGCGTCGTCGGAAGAAGCGAGCGCCGCAGCATCTCTTTGGTTTCGTCCGGCCAGCGTTCTCCATACTTTTTGCGATAGGCGGCATTCACCGCGCGGATGACCAGGGGGTTTTTCTCCGGCTCGGCGCGGACAGCCACCTTCCGACGGCCGAGCCGGATGGTGCCAAGCGGATTGGCCAGGGCTTCCTGGTACCAGCGGCCCCGTTTGCCTTTGTAGGAGCGTACATAGACGCCGTACTCGGTCGGCACGCTCCAGATGGTGACGCGATGCAGGGGCGATTTGGCGTCGCGGCGCGTTTCAATCTCGACCTCGTCGCTTTCGGCGATTTTCCAGAGGAGGTCCTCGCCACGTTTCGCGGCACCCTTCGCCATCGATTTCATCGTAGGCCTGTCTGCGGGTAGGCTGTCGCCATGAGCTGGCGCGCCTTTGCCGAGGCCTTCGTTACGCTGGTCGTGATCATCGATCCACTCGGCAGCGCGCCGATCTTCATCAGCCTCACAGCCGGACGGACTCCCGGAGCCAAGCGCCGCGCCGCCCTCGAAGCCGCCGGAGCCGCCGGCGGGCTGGTGGTCATGTTCGCGCTCTTCGGCCGGCTCGTCCTCGATTATCTGCACGTCTCGGTGGAAAGCCTGACCATCTCCGGCGGCTTACTGTTGCTCCTGGTCGCCCTCCAGATGCTCCGCGGCGAGGAGTTCGCGCCAGCCGAGACGGCGAACATCGCCCTTGTCCCGCTCGCAACCCCGCTGCTCGCCGGCCCGGGCGCGATTGCGGCCGTAATGGTGCTAACGAAACGATACGAAGACATGCCGGGACGTGCCGGGGTGCTGCTTGGGATCCTCGCGGTGGTCGTTGTGGTGGCGATCGGCCTCATGCTCGCCGACCAGATCGCGCGGCTGCTGCGACCCTCGGTGATTCAGCTCCTGACCCGGGTGCTGGGGCTGCTCCTGGCCGCAATCGCGGTGCAGTTCATCGTCGACGCGGTCAAGATCATCGCCGTCCGCTAACGGATCAAGAACCCCGGGCCTATCGGGTCGTCCGCCGCCAGCACAAACTGGTGATAACCGGTCAGATGCGCACTACCTTCGATCTCCGTGACCACGGCGGGGTAATCACCGACCCGGTCCTCGCCGACGACACGCGCGACAAATCTGGTGCCGATCACGCTTTCGTGCATCAGGGTGGCACCGCGCGCCAGTTCGCCCTGCCGGTCGAGCAGCGCGAGGCGCGCCGAGGTGCCGCTGCCACACGGTGACCGATCGACCTCGCCGTCCGCAAACACCGTCACGTTCCGATTTCCGGCGGTGAACATCACGCCGTAGATCCCTTCGAGCTGGGGTTCGAGCGGGTGGACGACATCGCGTTCCGCCTCGATCGCGGCCTTGATCTCACGGCCCAGCTCGATGAAACGCGGAACAAAGGCCGGCTCCAGTGGCAGTTCGAAACGTTCCGCGGGAACGATGGCGTAAAAGGCTCCACCGTAGGCGACCGCCACCTCGACCCGGCGGCCGGCGACGGAGAGGGACAATCCCTGGAGCAGGACGAAGCTCGGGACATTCCGAAAGCGCACGGACCGAACCCGCCCCTCCTGGATGGTCGCCACCGTCCGCAGCCGACCCGATGGCACGTCGACCACAACCTCCACCAACGGGCCGCTCGCGGGGACCATCGCCGCCTCGATCGCCCAGGTGACGAGGGCGATCGTCCCGTGACCGCACGCGGTGCTGTACCCGGCGTTATGGAAGAACACGACGCCGAGCTGTGCGCCAGCGTCCTGCGGATCGGTGACGAATCCGCCATACATGTCGGCGTGCCCGCGCGGCTCGAAGACCAGCAGCTGACGAACGTGGTCGAGGTGTTCGAGGGCGTAACGACGCTTCTCCATGATGGTGGCGCCGCGCAACGACGGCACGCCACCGCTGACGATGCGAAACGGTTCGCCCGCCGTGTGGTAGTCGACCGTGGTCACCATCAGCTGACGGCCAGCCGGCGGTGTGCTCATGGCCTCATCCTGCCAGAGCCCGCTGTGCCCCCTCCGCTACCCTCTTACGAGGACGCTACTGATGAAGGACCTCGCCGCCGCATGAAATCACTAAAGTGGCCGGGTTTGATTGTGGCCTTCGCGCTGCTGGTGGCTGGCACGGTCATGGTCTTCATGGTGTTCGACCGGGACTCGAACTCGGCCAGCGATACGATCCGGCCGTTCGTGATCACCATGGCCCCGGTCTGGGCGGTGGCGATCGCCGCCGCGATCGTATTGCTGCGTCCGCCCGCGAAGTAGCACCGGCTCAGTGGCCGTTGTCTGTTAAGACAGAGAGGATTCATGCTCGCTGAGCCGAGAACCTGGCAGCTCGAGGTCGCGGGGGTGCGGGACCTGACGCCGCGGATGCGGCGCGTGCAGTTGACCAGTCCCGACCTGGACCGTTTCGACTACCTACCGGGCCAGGACATGGCCCTCACATTCCGGCGAGGCGATGCCCCGCCGGTTCGCCGACGCTACACCATCCGTCACTATGATCGGGACGAGCGGCGCGTCGATCTCGACTTCGTGTTGCATGGTGACGGTCCGGGTATGCGGTGGGCCCAGGCAGTGCAGCCGGGCGACCGCATCGAGGTGGTCGGGCCACGGGGCAAGATCACCCTCGTCCGCGACGCCGCCTGGCACCTCTTTGCCGGCGACGCCACCGCCGTCCCGGGTGCCCTGGCGATGCTGGAGGCGCTGCCGGGCGATACTCCGGCGCTGGCGTTGCTCCAGGTCGACGACGGCGAGGAACGCCAGTCCGTCGACGCCAGCCGCCGGCCGCAGATCACCTGGCATTACGAGGGGCTTTCGAACGGTGACATAGCCGGCCTCTCAGCCGCCCTGGCCGGCGCTACCTTGCTATCAGGCCGTGGCCATGCCTATCTCGCCGGGGAGGTTGCACTGGTGACCGCCCTCAAGAGCGCGCTCCTCGCGCGCGGGTGGCCTGCCGACGACATCTCGGCGAAGGCCTACTGGAACCGCGGGCGGGCAAATGCCGGCCACGGCGAGCCGGAACTCAAAGCCTCGTAAGCTATCTCGTCTAACGCTGATACGCGGCAGCGCTGATAAACGCGAGCGTTCCGGTGCAGGCACCGGCCTGGTGTTCGATCGAGATGGTGGTGGCGGTGACCAGTTGGATCAACAGGCGGCCAGGCATTCCCGCCGCCTGATAACAGTAGATCGAATCGCCGGGCGTGATCTCCGCGTAGTCCCGGTTGATCGTCCCTGAGTGCGTAGGAGCAAAATCCCACTCGCCATGTATCCCAATCGTCCCTCCGATTGAGATCGCGTCGAGCGCTGGATTGAAGTTCTCGTGAACCAGCGCCGCCATCTTGGTGATATTCCCGTTGGTTTGCGCGGGCGGGCCGTTGAACCAGTTGCCCTGCAGGGTCCCCGCCTTGTCCTGAAAGATCTGTCCGCACCCGTGGGCGAGGTGCGTGCCAGGCGAGCCATGCCCGAGCAGGGCACGGAGGCTCGCGGCGACATCGCCCTCGTAGTAGTCGAGCGGGCAGACCGCCGTGAGATCGTACTGACGATCGGGATTTGCGACGTACGGCACGGGCACGCGCCAATCGTCGATGTCAAAGTCGATTCCGGCTGCCGCCCCAGCTCCGGCGGTCCCGATGAGCTCGCCTGCCCGAAGCGGAATGTTGATCTCAGCGGTGCAGTGCTCGTAAAGGCTCCCGTCACCGATGGAGTACGGCTGGGCGCACGTGTCGAAGGCGATCCCGCCAAGGGGGCCGGTCAGGCTCGACACATGCGCGAAGAGGACGGTGACCTCTCGACATGGGGTGAAGTACACGTAGTAGTCGATGTTGCCGGTCTTTCCATTGGTCGTTTGCACCTGCCGCCCGATCCTGAAGGCAGTCAGGTCCCCCGGTGCGTAGAGGTTGACGATCTGGGTCGGGCCGCTGTTGTTGGGACCCCCCCGGATAATGATGAAGTAGACGTGCTCGCCTGGAAGGGGATTGGGGCCGCCGAGCGGCACGATGTACGTAATTTTGTCGATCGCGATCGGCGATACCGAAAAGAGCGCACCTGACGAACAGCTGGGCATGGTGGCCTGCACGCCGTGGAACTGGCTGGTGGGGGATGGCTCCGGTGACGGTGTTGCCGATGACGATCCGAGTGACCTGGTGTTGCCGGCGCCGCTAGAGCTGACGTTCCGATGATCCCTCGAGGACAGGATCAACCCTCCGACCACAACCACGACCAGCAGCGCAACGGCTGTGGTGGCGGTGGCGATCCGACCCTGTGTCACCCGAGGCTGTAACTGCCGCGGTCGGTCTAACCTGCCAACTTAGCCGTTTGCTCCTCGCTGACCCGCCAGAGCCGACGGGCAGCCTCGACGTCCTGAGCCGCCGGCGACGGCGCGACCGGACGGCCATCGAAGACATAGGCGCCATTCAGTTGGCTTGCCTCCTCGGCATCGGCGAGCCAGACCAGCGACTCCGCGCCCTTCCGTGGACTACGGGCGAATGGCCTTGTGATTGCCATGCCCAGTCGCATTAGAACACCGTTGTTACGGTTGAAGCCGGTCGCGACGAACCCGGGGTGGAACGCATTGGCCGTGACGCCCGTTCCCTCGAGGCGGCGTGCAAGTTCGGCGGTGAACAGGATGTTGGCCAGCTTGGTCTCGCCGTAGCGGCTGAACCCGGCGCCACCCCAGGACCGCTCCGCGTTGAGATCATCGAAGGGAATACGAGCGCCTTCATGCGCGCCGGAAGAGGTGGTCACGATGCGTGCCGGTTGGCTGGCCTTCAGCCGATCGAGGAGAAGGGTCGTTAGCAAAAATGGGGCCAGGTGATTGACGGCCCAGGTCAGCTCGATGCCATCGGCGGTCATCTGCCGTCGGGCGTAAATGGCGCCGGCATTGTTCACCAGCACCTGGATGCGGGGATATCGCGCCAGCAGTTCACTCGCCAGTTCTCGAATGGATGATTGTGACGCGAGGTCGGCGAGCATCACATCAGGGGAGTTAGCCGGAGTCACAGCGTTGATGTGATGGATCGCCGCCGCCGCCCTCGCCTGGTTGCGGGCGACCAGCGTGAGGTCCGCGCCGCGCCGGGCCAGCTCGATCGCGGCCGCGAGCCCGATGCCATTGGTCGCGCCGGTCAGCACGAGGCGCTTGCCCGCGACGCCACCCCACGGCGTCATCAGAAGTCCCGTCGCCCTTCGAAGCTCGCGGCGGCGCCCGGCCGCGTCAGCTGATAGACCGCGATCCGCTGGCCTCCGGGCGCGTGGAACGAGCAGATCGGGCCGTGCGGAATTTCAAAACTCGACTCTTCGCTCCAACCGCGTTTCTTCAATTCGGTCAGCGCCCTGCGAAGGTTGGGCACGCGGTAGACGAGGATCGGCGTGTCTCCCTCGACATGGTCGGCAAGCAGGAACATGGGTGGCGGCGGCGCCAGCTCGATAGCGGCGACCCGCGCCCCCATCCCCTCCACGGCAAAGCGGAGACGGCCACCGAGCACCGCCGTGAAATACGCCACGTCTCGCTTGACGTCACGGCTGGGGTGGTAGACGAAGTCCAGGGAGTCGAACGGCACCGGATCATCCCTTCGCCGGCGCGCTGCGGTCCTGGATTTCCCAGGCGTGGTCCAGGGCATGCCAGGCGATGCGGCGCGCAGCATAGCGTTGTGGCCAGCCCTTCTCGACAAGCGCCTTCCCGCTCGAGGGCGTTTCGAGCACGTCGAGCACTGCGGCGCGGAAAGCGCGGATTGCCGCTCGGTCAGACGGCTGGGGCACTGTGAGGCGCCGTCCGAGCTTTCGGGCATAGATGTCGTCTGCCCCGAGGACGTGCTCGACGATCTTGTCGCGATCGCGACCGCCGCCGCGAGGGCCTTTGCTCAGCTGAGAGGGCGCGGACGCAGCCACCTCGTCGAAGACGGCCCAAGCCGCTTTCACCAACGATGCAATGCGCTCGGCTTCGGTCTTTGAGAGCGGCGTTGTATCGCCCTTCGCGATTTCGTGCGGCACGCCGAAGTCCGTGTTGACCGAACCTGGAATTCGCTGCACGACACGAAAGTCCGCGACGGTTCGGGAATCGAACGGAAGTTTCGCTTTCCTGGCGACTGGCGCATATCGCGGTGCGTACGCCGCAAGAGCGGCGAGTGCCACCTCCTCTCCTTTCGCGGATCGGCACCAGCCAGGCCAGTCGCAGGCACAGGCGAACGTGCGAGTGCGACCTGCCTCGATGTAGACGGGAGTCGTCGTCTTCTGCGCGGCCACTACATCGTCATTCCGGGAAGACCCTGCCCGGTCACGAGCACGATGGCGCCGTACCCTACGAGCGCGACGCCGGCCACTCGCGCGATCGCCGAGCCCCACGCGAGCGATTTCTCCGCAAATATGAGTAGGGTCAGCCCGACCATCGCCGCGATGTTCATCAGGCCGAGCGGGAAGAGGATGGCGAAGAGCAGCCAGCAGCAGCCCAGGCAGTAGGCACCGTGCCTCAGGCCCATGACGAAGGCGCCGCCGTACCCATCACGCCATTTCGTGAGAAGGAAGCTCAGGGGGCTGCGGCACTTCGTCAGACAGAGACTCTTGAGCGGTGACAGCTGGTAGAGGCCTCCCACCACGAGGACGGTGCCGCCGAGCCCCGTGGCGTTGGCCATCAGCCATGGTGACGGCGTCGCCAGCGCGCTGAGGCCTGCGTCCGCAGCGTACGCCACGACGCCAAAGCCAAGCCACACCACGAGGTAAGCGCTCACAAACACCCAGGTCGGGACGAAGGGCTGCGCGCGCTGTTGCTTCCCCGCCGCGACCCTCCCAAACATCAGGATCATCGGCGCCGCGGTGGGGAACATCATGGCGATCATCATCGCCACCCAGGCAAGCAGGAAGAGGGGCAGCGTCAATCTCATCGTGAGTCCTATGCCCTGAGTCATGCCCGCCTGCCGAAGCACGACGAGCCAACACGCTACAGCAAGCACAAGCAGCGACGCCAGGACGACATTCCGCTGACGCCGGAGTCGCGCGGCGCTCGAGTGGATCACAGCAGTGGGACTACTGGTCTGGACTAGTTCTCGTACCGGAATTCGGTCAGGAACGCGTTCGTCCCATCGACCTCAGCCTTCCAGAAGTGGTCGTAGCGCACGACACCCGCCTGGCCCTTCCGCACGGGCTGGGTTACCGCCCCAAACGGCGCGTTGGTGATCACCGCCGGAGTCTTGCCGTCGCCGCCTTTGAGCTCCTCGATCTCCCCGCGGAGGTAGTTGCCAACCTCCAGGCGGCGCTTCCCGTCAGCACTCTCAAAGGTGATCGGCGCGGCCGTCACGCCCGCCACGTTGCCGACGAGAGGACCGAGATTGGCCAGATGTCCTCCCGCCGATCCGGAGAAGATCCCGGTCAGCGCCTCCGCCTGCGCCTGGTCCGCGCGCTCATCGATATAGAGCGCCAGCTTCCAGCCGCCCTCCGTCATTTGCTTCGGCGACGAGACGACCACTGCCGCATTGAGACCCTTGAGGTCGGCATCCCCCATCTTCCCGTTTCTGACGTGCCAACCGATGAAGACGTCGCAGTGATCCTCGGTCGCCGGCGCCAGGAAGATGCAGGAACACATCACCTTGCAGCTGCAGGCCTCAAAGTAGTCGCCTTCGACTCGGAACTTGGTCTTCGGCTGAGTCGCGGCTGTCACAGCCTGAGCCATGATTTCCCCTCCTCCCCCCGCTTGCCGACGAATGCCGCCCCAGTGTAGCCTCTTCGGCTCGGCGTTCGCCTAACTAAGCCGCTCCACAATCATGGCCATCCCCTGCCCGCCGCCCACGCACATCGTCTCCAGGCCAATGGTCTTGTTGTCGGTGGCGAGGCCGTTCAGCAGCGTGCACAGAATGCGAGCCCCGGTCATGCCGAAGGGATGGCCGAGCGCGATCGCCCCGCCATGCGGATTGAGCTTGTCGCTGAAGGGATCGATGCCAAGCTCGCGCGCCGAGGGAATGACCTGGGCGGCAAATGCCTCATTGATCTCGACGATGTCGATGTCGTCGAGTGTCATCTTTGCCCGCTTCAGCGCCTGGCGCGAGGCCTCGATCGGGCCCAGGCCCATGATCTCCGGCTCGAGCGCCGACACCCCGGTGGCAATGATGCGCGCCAGCGGCTTGAGGCCGAGCTCCTTTGCCTTGCGGTCCGAAGTGATGACGACGGCGGCCGCGCCATCGTTCAGAGGACAGGCATTCCCCGCGGTGACCCGCCCGTTCTCGCGGAAGGCCGGCTTCAGCGTCGCCAACACCTCCATCGTCGTGTTCGGGCGCGGCCCATCGTCCTTCTGCAGCGTGGTCCCATTCTTGAGCGGCACTGGGATGATCTCGCGGTCGAAGAACCCTCCGTCGCGCGACTCGACGGCTCGACTCTGGCTCTTGACGGCGTAGCGATCCATTTCCTCCCGGCTGATGTGCTTGAGGTCGGCAACGTTCTCCGCCGTCTCCCCCATCGCGATGTAGATGTCGGGGTACTCTTCGCTGTTGCCGCGCTGGAGTCGCGGGTTCTGGGCATCGGGCTGGTCGGCGAAGCCGTTGACGTACCTCGAAACGCATTCCACCCCGACCGAGAGAAACGCCTCCCCCTCGCCCGCCTTGATGGCGTGGAAAGCCATCCGGCTCGTCTGCAGCGACGAGGCGCAGTAGCGGGTGACGGTCGTGCCCGGAACATCGAACCGGGCCAGGATGCTGACCGCGCGCCCAAGGTTGAAGCCCTGCTCGCCCGCCGGCAGACCGCAGCCGCAGATCAAGTCATCGAGCGTCGTGGGGTCGAGCTGCGGGACCTTCTGCATCACCCTGGTTGCGACGTGAGCCGCGAGATCGTCGGGCCGCATCTCGACCAGCGACCCCTTATTGGCGCGGCCAATCGGAGAGCGACCATAAGCAACGATCACCGCATCAGGCATGGCGCAGCCTTCAGATTAGCGCGATCGGTCGCGCTGCATATGCATGCGGACCGTGGTTCCGCTCGGAAACGAGCGAATCTGCACCAGGTCGCAGAGCTGGTTGGCCAACCACAGGCCACGCCTTCCGTCCTGGTTGGGCGCGGGTCGACGCCGGTCGGCGAGCGGATCCTCAAGGTGTCCGCGGTCGCGAATATCGCATACGAGGACGCCCCTGTCACGCCAGATACGGAGCGTGCCGGCGCCGCCGCCATGCTGCACGCTGTTGGTGGCCACCTCATTGACCGCCATGACCAGGTCCCCGATCGGTCGTGTCGTGAAACCGGCGCTCGTGGCTTCGCGCGACACCAGACGGCGAACGGAGGGCAGCCCTTTCGGGCCGAAGACGAGCGTTGCACCGAGCGCAGCTGGCTCCGGTAGCGGCGCGTTGTACGGCGCCGCCGAGCCGGCCATGCCCGGGTACAGGTGGCTCGAGCTATATCCATGGTCGTCCGTAACGCCGGGGTGGGTGCGGTGCGCGGTCTCGATCACCGTAGGATCGAGCGCCTGGGTGTTGTAGGGGCAGAGCAGCCAGAAGTCGGGCGCGCCGTCGAACGCCACGTTGAGCAGGGCTTCGTGGCGTTGCGACTCGACCAGCTCGCAGGCGGTCCGCTCCGGGTAAATCGGTTCGCCGATGCCGCGCAGCCGACGGCCTTCACCGGCATGCGCGTCGACGAATTCGTGCCACGCCGGGATGATGCGGGCTGGATTGGCCCCAACTTCAGACATATCCCGGAACTCGACCCGGTCCGCGTCCATGCCGACAGCGATTCGCAGCGCGGCGATCTTGCGCCCGCTCACGACCACCAGGATCGGCTCGTCGGCTTCCAGCGCACCCTTGATGAACGGCGTGGTGCGGGCGACGAACTGGTCGATGCCGGCGTAGAGCAGCGCCTCGTGTCGGAATCCCATCAGCGGTCCCCCAGTGATGCGATGCTGAGGTTCGGGAGTGGCGCCCAGTCGACGATCTCCAGGGCACGCTCGAGCTGCCGTGGAATTCCGCGGAGCACCATGCGGCGACCCGGTTCGAGCGCCTGCGCAGCCCGAACGATCGCCTGAAGGCCGCCGAGGTCACAGAACAGCAGGCCACTCAGATCGAGGTGCACGTCGCCGCCCATGCTTGGCAGCCCGGCGAGCGCGCGTGACACCGCCTGAATGTTGGAGGCCTCAACATCCCCCACCAGCGCAATACCAGGAGGGTCCACGGTAGGCAGGATCTGCAGGATGGTATCCGAGTAAAGTGGACGGTCCCACAGCCGCCGGCTCCACTCCGCCGCGGGCTCGGTCGGCAGCCCGACGAAGGCGCGAACCGGATTGGCAAAGGCGTCGGGCGGTGCATCGGTCAGCCGCTGCGCCACCATCTCGGGCGTCCGCACCCAGGCGATGACCCATTCCCTGATCAGGTGACGAAGTGGCTGAGTGGGCAGCCCGGCGTCCTGAAAGCGGGCCTCGTTGGCGTCAAGGAAGCGCCCGATTGCCTGCAGGAAGCTATCGATCAGCTCCTGGGTCTCGGCCTCTGTCGTCCGGGACTGCGATCCAGCATGCAGGCGGGATCGGGCCTCAGAGAGTTGCCGCCGGTGGGGCAGACTGAACCCGTCGAACTCGTCCTGAAGGGCTCGCACCACATCCACCCGCGCGGGGCTGACCTGGGCCACCCACTGCAAGCGCTGCGGGCGGCTGCCCAAGGCGCACCGCGGGTAAAACCGGCCCCGATTCTCCAGCTGATTCCCGGCCGTCAGGTGCCGGCAGGTGCGCCATTCTCCAAGCGGCCGATTACGCGAGTCGGCGGCAAGGAAACTGGTCGCCTGGTAAGCCGGGCAGTCGGCGAAATCCTCGGCGAATGGCCGCGGATAGATGCAGCGATCAGGCTGCTCGTCGCTAAGTGGCATAATCCCCCATTCCGGCTACCACATTGTATAGTCGGGTCGCTGGGAGGTCAACCTACCTCGAGCGGGGGTAGTCGGTCAGTCGGACCCACGGAGTTTCAGCCACCAGGGGCCAGAAATCGCGAGCGAATCCGCTCAGCCTCTTGGGTACTGGGGGGTGAACAGCTTCCAGTGCCCCTCGGAGACGACTTCGACGGTGCCGTCGGTCAGTTTTATGGCGGTCTGATCGTCGAGGAGGTCAACCAGCGCGTCGTGCATGCTCGTGTTCTTGATGCCAGCGGAGGTGAGAAGGAATTCATGACGCCTCTCCTTCGGCAAACTGACCCACTACCCGGCGGAGCGCCAGCACCGGACATGCGTCGACGGCACGCCGGGCGAGTTCCGACAAGTTCTCCGGCACGGGACCCTTTTTTAGGATGGGGTATCCCCAGTCGTCCAGGCTGATCCGCTCGGGGAGCAGCTCGGCGCAGAGCCCATGCCCATCGCACCGGATCCGGTCGATCTCGATGATCTCGCCCATCAGGCCACCGCCACCCGCCGAGGCGTTGAGACGGTCAGGCATCGCCTGCGCTGGTGCTCGACGAACTCGTCGGCGAAAAGCTCGAGCGCGCTGCGCAGCAGGCCAGCCGCGCCATCGGGGTGATGGCAGGCGCCGCGGCCCGCCAGTTGGCCGCCCCAGCGAACAATGCGGTCGAGATCGTCGGCTTGAGGGGACCGAGTTGCCAGCCGATGCGTCGCCGCGGCGATCGCCGAGAGCCCGAAGACGCAGGGTCCGCACTGGCGCGCGCTCTGGGACGCGAGATAGGCGAGGATCCGCGACGTCGCCTCCACCCCACAGTTCTGCGCAGCGAGGAAGTGGACGACGCCGCAGCCGAGCGCCAGGCCGCGCGAGCGCATCGACCGAGGTTCCAGCGGCAAACCCCACTGCTCCTCGACGTCAGCCCAACCGCCGAAATAGCCGCCGAGGAGTTGAGCCGAAACCAATCTCCTGGACGCCGGGGTGCGTGACCGCGCCCGATACCGTCACTAGGCCGATGCCGCTCGCGCGGCCAGTGTCCTTGTACCAACGGTGGCCGTGCCGAGCGATCAGGGCAGCCAGCGCGAGGCTCTCGACGTTCTGGACCAGCGTCGGGCCGCCACCGACCCCGCGGTCGAAGGGTCGCGGAGGTGTCGTGGTCGGCCGGGCATCGCCCGCGTTCACGAAATGAACGGCCGCAGACTCTTCGCCGGACACGTAGCCGGCGGGCGCCGAGACGATCTGGACTCGCCCGCGGATGTCCGTGGAGCGCTCGGCGAGCGCGCGCCGCATGGCCGCGTCCGCCGCCCGGTGTTCTGCACCGATATAAAAGATGATGTCGTCGGCGCCAACGGCGCGGGCGCCGAGCAGCGCCCCGTCGATGACCAGGTGCGGCCGGGCCGCCATCAGCGATCGGTCCTTGTGGCTCAAGGGTTCGCCCTCGGCGCCATTGGCCAGCACCACGGCGCGGCCCGACGAGCGCTCGGCGACCGTTCGCCATTTGCGCCCGACGGGAAAACCGGCTCCGCCTCTTCCAAGCATGCCGCTCGACTCCAGCTCGGCGATCAACTCGCCAGAGGCAAGGGCGGGCAGCGGCCCAAGGCGCTGCCGATGCGTCGCCAGGCTTTCGGTGACCGGCCCGATCAGCTCCATTTCTTGGCCTGCGTTATGCTTGCCGGCAGCTGTCGCCATGCCGTCGGTTCGATGCGTCTCATCCGCCAGGTAACGGCCGCGATGACACTGCCGACGCAGACTGCCTCGATCGCCAGCATCCAGGCGAATCGCGGATCGGTGCCGGTTCCGATGCTGTGAATCAGGGCGACCGGCCACATCGCATACGCGAGCCAGTGGACCATGCGCCAGACGCGCGGACCGAACAGCGGACGCAGCAGGCTGGTGAGGACGATCGCGAGCAGGAGATAAATGGCCACCACGCCGAGGCCGAGCCAGAACCGGCGATAGGGCGAGGAAAAGGGAACGATGGCGGCTTCCCAGCCAAGGGCCGTGAAGGGGTCGACGACGGCCGTCACGACGTGGATGGCGAGGAAGATGAGCGTCGTCAGCGCCAGGTTGCGATGAAAACCGGTCGTCAGGAAGCGCGGCCAGGCCGCCGTCTGCCAGCGCATCACGGAGACGATTCCCAGCACGACCACGGCGGTGAGCAGCACCAGGCTGACCACGCCGGCGCCGCGCGTCGCGTACCAGAGGAGCGTGTCGTTCATGCCGCCACGCTCGCCGGATCCGGCCAGCGGCCGATGTAATGGATCGTGCCATCTTCCTCGACCAGGCGGGCGGGCAGCCGGCAGCTGGTCAGCCATTCGATGGCCGCTTCACCGCGCACGATCGCCGCAGTCGAAGCGATGTTGGCGTCGAGACAGGTGGCGGCGACCACGGTCACCGTGCGGAAGGGCCCGCTGGTCGGCAGACTCGTTTGCGGATCGATGATGTGATGGAGCACCGCCCCGCCGCGTGACCACCGGCGGACGGTCGTGCTCGACGTCGCGACCCCGCCCCCAGGCACGCAGATCACGTCGCCGTCACCGTCGGGTCTGACGCGACTATCCTCGGCCACCAGGATTCGCCAACCTCCCGACGGCGGCTCGCCTGCGATGGCGATGTCGCCCCCGAGGCTGACCAGCACCCCGCCCCCGCCCGCGGCGGCGATGGCAGCGGTGGCGGCGAGATCGGCCGCCAGCGCCTTTCCGGTCGAGCCGAGGTCGAGCTCGACGTCCCGCGGCAACCAAACGGTGCGTAAACGGCGATCGAGTCGAATGCCTTGCCAGCCCGGCACGCGCCAGGCGCGCAGTTTCATTTCTCTCCCCCGCTCATCGAAATCTTCCGCGGCGATGCGGGAGAAATCGTCGTCGTAGCCGGCCACGCGAATAGCACGACCGATGGTGGGATCGACCGCCCCATCGGTCAGACGTGCCGCTCGCAGGGCGGCGTCGATCGCCGTCGCCAGCAGCGGGCTGATGCGGATGGTGCGTCCCGCGTTGGCGTTCAGTTGGCTCAACTCGCTGTCCTCGCGGAACCG
>WNFD01001462.1_pt1 | contig 24408 bp, 19 predicted proteins | sample 5400491 | NCBI WGS metagenome assembly WNFD01 (sample SAMN13153343, study PRJNA577476) | soil metagenome | isolation source: 120 cm saprolite under Douglas fir tree site 2 hole 2 replicate 2 | place: USA:California | collected 2015-04-18
GGAGATTTAACCTTACTGATTTCCAAAAGGCTGAAGAAGAAGAACCCGGCACCTCTGCACCAAGTAGGTTTTCTGGCTTTGGAAGGACAGCGAATACATCTGCCTGGACGATTTTTGCCGAACAAGACATGCCTGGAGCACCATCGGACTTCAATCTTTGCGTAATAAGCTCGGCACAACGTCGGGCAGCCCCAAGATCGTCACAGAAAAGAGTCGCCGCCTCTGGATGCGGTCGTCAGGGTCGCGGTTACCAGATCACTCGGATTACCCAATTTACGCCCCTTCAGCCTCGTCGCACGCGACTGCATGAGGCAAACTTTAGATTTGTTGTATCACTGGCCGACATGAGGCATAGTGAGACAGCTCCCAGGGGCATCCAGATTGATTAATCGGCTAATTTGGTAATCGGGTAATTGAAAGGCAGGAATTGGCAATTAGCAACTAGCCAAGGCAAAACCTTACCGCGGATTCACACTGATCGCGCTGATTTGCACTGATCAAAAAAAGGCGCCGCCTCTCAGCAGCGCCCTTCGGTTGTGATCAGTTGGTCTTGATCAAATCAGTGGTGAGATTACGCTTCGCGTATCCCGTCCATAAACGCCTTCAACTTGCGTGACCTCGAAGGATGACGCAGCTTGCGCAGCGCTTTGGCTTCGATCTGGCGGATACGTTCACGGGTGACCGCGAACGACTGACCGACCTCTTCCAGCGTATGCTCAGAGCCGTCTTCCAGGCCGAAGCGCATCTTGATGACCTTTTCTTCGCGCGGGGTAAGCGAGCGCAGGACCTGTGCGGTCTGGTCTTTCAGGTTGACATTGATGACCGCTTCAGCCGGTGAAACCATGCTGCGGTCTTCAATGAAGTCTCCCAGATGTGAATCTTCCTCTTCACCAATTGGAGTTTCCAGGGAGATGGGTTCCTGCGCGATCTTCAGGACCTTGCGGACCTTGGCCACCGGAATATCCATTCTCTTGGCGATCTCTTCTGATGACGGCTCACGACCGAGCTCCTGAACCAGCTGCCGCGACGTGCGGATCAGCTTGTTGATGGTCTCAATCATGTGCACCGGAATACGGATGGTGCGGGCCTGATCGGCAATGGCGCGGGTAATCGCCTGGCGGATCCACCACGTTGCGTACGTGGAGAATTTGTAGCCACGGCGATACTCGAACTTATCCACCGCCTTCATCAGACCAATGTTCCCTTCCTGAATCAGGTCAAGGAACTGCAATCCGCGGTTGGTGTACTTCTTGGCGATCGACACTACAAGGCGCAGGTTCGCTTCAATCAGTTCACGCTTGGCCGCTTCCGCATCAACGTCACCCTGGATAATCTCACGCTGTGTGCGCTTGAGTTCCTGATAGGTAACGCCGGCATCGTGCTCCAGCTTTTCCTGATCGTTGCGATGTGCGCGCTGTATGCGCCGATACTCGCGCCGGGTCTCCTCCACACGCGTTGCGTCAATCTTCTTCTCCAGATTGTTGATCTGGCGATCGAGCTGGCGCATGGCGTCCACAGACTTGTTCACGCGTTCAATCAGTCGCTTGCGCTCAGGATTGGTGAACTTCAGCTTGCGGATGCCGGTGGAAACCTGCACTTGCGCGCGTCCCAGGGCCCAGCGGCACTTGCGGTACTCTTTGGGCTTTTTCTTCTGGACGATCGTCTCCAGCTTCTCGCGAAACTGGACTTCCTTCTTATGGCTTTTGCCGATCTCGTCAATCTTGCCGACGAAATCCTTCAAGCGCGCCTGTACGATCTCATCCGTGATTTCCTCTTCATCAAAGGCGACGAGCTCCTTAATGGAGCGAATGCCCTTCTTGAGGTCCTCGCCCAGGGCGAGTATTTCTTTGATCACGATAGGAGAACGCGACAGAGCTTTGAGCACGCGCAACTGCCCGCGCTCAATTCGCTTGGCTATCTCAACTTCACCTTCGCGCGTGAGCAACGGGACCGTGCCCATCTCGCGCAGGTACATGCGGACCGGGTCATTGGTTTTTTCCAGTGCGCCCGGGGTTAAATCAAGTTCTACATCTTCGCCTTCTTCCAGATCTTCAAACTTCTGTTCTGAAGGCAGTCCTTTTGCTCCATCCAGGACATCAATGCCCTGGGTGCCAATCGTGGTGAGCAGGTCATCCAGATCATCTGGGGAGTGGACATCACCGGGAATGAGGTCATTGACCTGGTCGTAGGTGAGATATCCCTTTTCTTTGCCTGCGTCGATTAGTTTTTTAATGTCGTCGAATTTGTCTTCTAGAGCCAAACCACGATTCCTTTATTGAATTACCAAGTCTTGCATTGTTCCGGACAAAAAACGGGCCTGACGCTCTCCCTCAAAAAGCGTGGAAGCAAGGGATGTAGGCTAAAATGCGCGCAAAACCCGAAGGTACTTAGCTTATCACAGTAAGTCTATATGCTGTAACGCGCAAGGGCCCTTTCCGCCTTCCACCGCCGTCCGGTATCTGTGGGAGAAAAGCCACGTAATATATAGATGCGGCGCAAGTTAGATGGTTTCGCAGGCCTTCTCTGCTTTTTCTTCGAATTTTCGACGTAACAGGCCGGGATTACGGCTCCTTAGCCCTTTTGGATCTGCGACATAACGCCCCTTGCACCCGTGGTTGGCAACCCGTCGTTTTTTGACCCAGACGGTTGCCCCTAACTGGCTGTAAGAGCTACGTCCGACATCGGACATAGTAGCGGGCTTAGGAACAAGGCTAATTAGACGCGGGAGGGTTTCGACCTTAGAGGCGTAAAGATGCCACCTCCCTGGATTCGGCAACATTGCCACGGCGACAACTCCGCCCACCACGTTGTAACCTTGTTCCCGATGAAGATTGAGACCAAAGCTGTCCATGCCGGCCACCTCAAAGAAAGCTCCCGCGACGTTACTCCGGCAATCCATCTCTCCACCACGTTTGAAAAGGCCGCTGACGGCAGCCTGCCGGGCGGTCATCTTTACGCGCGACCCAGCAATCCCAATCGCGATGCCCTTGAACATGCCCTGGCGACCATTGAAGATGGCGCCGCAGCACTCGCCTTTTCCGCGGGCAGCGCGGCCACACTTGCCGTCCTGCACTCGCTTGCCCCGGGCGATCACGTCATCGCCGGCTCTGACGTTTTTTACGGCACGCTCACTCTGCTGAAAAACCTGATGAGCAACTGGGGACTGACATTTTCCCTGGTCAACATGCAGGACCTGAGCGCGCTTGAAAAGGCCATCACCGGGCAGACACGGCTGCTCTGGGTGGAGACGCCTTCCAACCCGCTGCTCAGCGTTTCAGACATCGGGGCTATTGTTGCCATCGCCCAGAAGTTCAACTTCCAGAAGTTCAACTTAAAGACGCGCAACATTCTGGTGGCCTGCGATAACACGGTAGCAACTTCCATGCACCAGCGGCCTTTGCAACTTGGCGCCGACATCACCATGCACTCGGTGACCAAGTACATCTCCGGACACAGTGACGTGCTTGGCGGTGCCCTCATATTCCGCGAAGCCGGCGCTCTGTTTGAAAAGATCCAGACCATCCAGCGCGAGGGCGGCTCCGTGCCTTCGCCTTTTGAAGCCTGGCTGACCTTGCGGGGAATGCAGACTTTCCCTTATCGCATGCGCGCCCACTCTGAAAACGCGCAGCGCGTAGCCGAGTTCCTCAGCAAACATGCCAAAGTCGAAGCCGTGCATTACCCGGGGTTGCCCTCGCATCCCGGACACAAGATTGCCGCCAAACAGATGTCAGCCTTCGGCGGCCTGCTTTCTATTCAGGTCAAGGGCGGGCAAGCTGACGCATTCAAAGTCTGCGCAGCTGTGAAGGTCTTTACCCACGCCACAAGCCTGGGCGGGACCCATAGCTTTATCGAACATCGCAAGAGCGTGGAAGGGGTGAACAGCCGCAGTCCGGAAAACCTGCTGCGCTTGTCTGTGGGGCTGGAACATCCTGACGATCTAATTGAGGATCTCGAGCAGGCTTTGAAGTTTTAGCCGCGTTGGCGGTTTTATCAAGATTTCCTCCGAGTGCCTCGCGGACGAATACTCACATCCCTCAAAAAAACATCGTCATCCCGACGTTCGTAAGCGAACGCGCGCTGTCTTCAGCGCGTGAGTAGGACGGAGGGACCTTGTGCTTGTTTCGCCATCCCCTAAGAGAATGTGAGGCAATAGGGGTCTCTCGCCTGTGCTCGAGACTAAAAACACCAGACACAAAGCCTTAGTCCCCCTTTTATCAAACTTTCAACTGAATCTGTTGACTTGCACCCACAACCGGGGTACGCTCAGGATTAATGGTACTGCCTCCACGGCCTCACGCGGGCCAGTCAAAGGGCCTCTCCAAGCACAATACAATTGCTATGCATCCAATCTGTCTGAGAGGCGGCAGTGTTGCGTTTCGTATGGGAGGAAGCGGCCTGTCCAGATGAAAAAAAACATAGAAATCGTCCCGAACATCCAGAAGCTATTCGGAACACGTGACGAAAACCTTCAGATCATGGAAGACGGACTGAAGGTCACCATTGATCTCAAACCTGAGTCGGTACAAATTGAAGGCCCGGCGCGCGAAGTGGCCCGCGCGGAACAGATCTTCACCGATTTTGATCAGCTCAGCCGCACCGGCCAGGACTTCAGCCCCAGTGATCTGAACTCCATGCTGCGTGTGGTTGCCGGCGACGCCACCACCACTCTGCGCGGCCTGGCCGAAGCCGGCAAGCAGCGCCAGTTCGGTAAACGACAGGTCCAGCCCAAGAGCATGAATCAGCGGCGTTATCTTGACGCCATTGAAAAGTACGACATGGTCTTTGGCATCGGTCCGGCCGGTACCGGCAAGACGTACCTCGCCGTGGCGATGGCGGTTTCCGCGCTGAATAACAAGAAGTGCAGCCGCATCATCCTGGCGCGACCAGCGGTGGAAGCCGGCGAGCGTCTCGGTTTTCTGCCGGGAACATTGCAGGAGAAGGTCGATCCCTATCTTCGTCCGTTGTATGACGCTCTCTATGACCTCATGGACCAGGAACGCGTCGATCGTGCACTGGAGAAGAATGTGATTGAGATTGCTCCCATCGCCTTCATGCGCGGACGCACACTCAACGATTCATTCATCATCCTGGACGAAGCCCAGAACACCACATCAGAGCAGATGAAGATGTTTGTCACGCGAATGGGATTCAACTCCAAGGCGGTGATCACCGGTGACGTAACCCAGATTGATCTGCCCAACGTGCGGCGCAGCGGACTGGTGGAAGCCGCTGAGGTGCTCAAGAATGTTGAAGGCATCTCCTTCAACTACTTTGGCGAAGAAGACGTGGTGCGCCATCATCTGGTGCAACGCATCATCCACGCTTATGACGAGCGCTCGCGCAACCAGCAGATGTCATTGGAGATACCACGTGCTGTGCAGGAAGGCCCGGAACCGCAGGAACCGCCCTTGCAACAGTAAATTTAGTAGAATTCTATTGGGAGGGCCGGATAGCCCTCCCATTTGTTTTTGCGAACTGTGATCATCCTTGAGGCAGCCATGGAAGGAGTAAGCCAGCAATCCCTGGCCCGCTTTGCCACGCGTGCACAAAAGCTCGCAGGCGTCGTCGGCGAGGTCGCTGTCCTGATTACTGGACGCCGGGAGATCCAGCGACTCAACCAGCGTTTTCGGCACAAGAACAAGCCTACAGACGTACTCTCTTTTCCCCGAGAGAACGGTGGTGACATTGCTATTTGTGCCGGGATCGCGCAGAGCAATGCTCAACGCTTCGGCCACTCCGCCGCCAGCGAGTTGAAAGTTCTCATCCTGCACGGGATGCTGCACCTTGCCGGGTTCGACCACGAAACCGACAACGGCCGCATGGAGAAGAGAGAAGAGCAACTGCGCGCACAACTGAAGCTGCCGCCATCTCTCATACAGCGGACGTTAAACCAACAAACGTTGAATGCGCCCTCCGCAAAGGAAGGCCGCAAAGTGGCGATGAAACCCGCAGGACGCAGCAACCCCAAAAAGCAATCAGGCCGCATGCCTGCCACGCGTGATCGAAAACGCGGAGCGGCTGCGAATGAAAAGGCACGCGCATGATCGTCGCCATCGTCATCTACGTGTCCATTCTTCTCCTGTGCGCCCTGCTGGCGCTCGTCTCCTATGTTGAACGCCTGTACAGCGAGTCCGGCAAATTTCTTACCCGCGACTTTCAGGAAAATATTGAAGCCTTCGAAAACCTGGTTGAACCCAGACTGACTGCGGCCAGCGGACGCGCGCCTATGGCCATCTCTCTTCTGGTCCAGTTCAGCACCGCCACCATTACTCTGTTGATCGGCTATCTGGTATTTTCTGACCAGCATTCCACCTCGCCTGAAGTCATCCAGGCAATCGTTGGAATTGTTCTGGTGATCATCATCTGCAACCGTCTCCTGCCCTATGTGATGTTCACGCGCACCAACGGAGATTGGCTGGTGCGATTTCTGCCGCTGCTGAAAACGCTCGTCTACCTGATGATCCCGTTCACCATTGTCCTGGGCTTCGGGCTTTCGGTAGCAGCGCTGGCTGAACCACATGAGCCGGAAGAGCCGGAACATCCTTCTGAAGCCGTGGACGCGCTCATCGAAGCCGGACGTGAAGAAGGCATTCTGGAAGAGAGCGACCGCCAGTTGATTCAGTCTGTTGTCGAATTTGGCGACAAAACAGTACGCGAGGTCATGACGCCGCGGCCGGACATCTTCGCCGTCTCTGCCGATACCACAATCGAAGAATTTACCAGAATGCTGCGGGACCGCCCGCACTCACGCGTGCCCGTGTACGTCTCTACGATCGACAACATACAGGGCATGGTGCTCTCCCATGACTTGATCCAGACCAATGACAGCGAAGCCGCTACCACCATGGTCCGCAAGCTCATGCGACCTGTCATGTTCGTTCCTGAAACCAAGAAGACATCGCAGCTCCTGCGCGAGATGCAGAAGGAAAACAACCACGTGGCGGTTGTGATTGACGAATATGGCGCCGTGGCGGGCATTGTGACCATGGAAGACCTGGTGGAAGAGATCGTTGGCGAAATCCGCGACGAGCACGAAGAAGACACTGATGTAATTCGTGAGCGTGAAGGCGCGTACATCCTGCGCGGCAACGTGGACGTCGGCCGCCTGGAAGATCTCTTCAACGTACGACTGGAACAGCGTGACACTTCCACCGTCGGAGGGCTGGTCAGCGCTCTGGTGGAACGCATTCCCCGCCCCGGCGAAGTGATTGAAGATGATGGCCTGCGCTTTGAAGTGCTGGAATCGACTGACAGGAAGGTGGAGAGGGTCCGCGTTTGCCGCACGCAGCCGGGCGGTCCCGCCAAAGAGGTTACTGCATAAATGGCATTTCGTTCCGGGTTCGTTTCCATTGTGGGCCGCCCCAATGCGGGCAAAAGCACCCTGCTGAATGCGCTGGTGGGTGAGAAGATCGCCATTGTCACGGAGAAGCCGCAGACCACGCGCACGCGCATTCAGGGCATGGTGAACGTAAAAGCCCAAAAGGGCCGCCCTGCCGGACAGATTGTGTTCATCGATACGCCAGGCGTCCACAAACCTGACAGCCGTCTCAACCGGAAGATGATGCAGGAGATCCATGCCGCACTGGAGAGCCGCGACATCGTGCTCTTACTGGTCGACGCCAGTGACCGCTTTGGCCCCGCCGATCAGTTCGTGATCGACCTGGTGCAGAAGTCCGGCGGAACGGCTTTTCTCCTGCTCAATAAAATCGACAAGCTGCAAAAAGATAAGCTGCTGCCCGTGATTGAGCACTACAGCAAGCTGCACAATTTCCAGGAAATCATTCCCATCTCCGCCATCAAGCAAGATGGATTAGAAACACTGGTCGACAAGATCATGCGCACTCTGCCAGAAGGTCCGCGCTATTTCCCGACGGATCAACTCACTGACCTTCCTGAGCGTTTCATTGCCGCCGAGATCATTCGCGAAAAGATTCTCCTGAAAACAGGCAAAGAACTGCCGTACGCGACTGCTGTAGTCGTGGAGCGATTTGAAGATCTGCCCAAGCTCACCCGCATCGCCGCCGCTATTTACTGTGAACGCGACGGGCAAAAAGCCATCCTCATTGGCAAAGGTGGACAGAAGCTGAAAGAGTTTGGCACCTCGGCGCGCATTGAGCTTGAGGCCCTGCTGGGCAAGAAAGTTTTTCTGGAACTTTTCGTGAAAGTGAAGAAAGACTGGCGTGAATCGGCCGCGTTTGTGGATGAACTCGACTGGCGACGCCAGTTGGAAGCCCTCGCCCAAGCCGATCCCATGGAAGAACTGGTAAGGCCAAAGAAGAGTTGATCGCCCGATGCTTTTCCCCACGTGTCATTCCCTGAGCGGAGTCGGAGCGTACGCGACGACGCAGTACGCTCATGATGAATTTGTGGTTAGCTTTTGGTCTTATCTGCGTTAATCAGCGGTAAGATTTGCCTTTGCTCGTCTCTAGAAATAGGGCTCCCTCGCTCCGCTCGGGATGAAACAAAACACTCCCTCACTTCGCTCGGGACAAAACCAAAAATCTACTCCTTCACCGCAATCCCCAGCGTCTTCATCTTCCGGTAGAGATGGCTTCTTTCCAGACCCAGGACTTCCGCAGTCCGCGTCACATTTCCGTGATTCTCATCCAGCTTCTTCAGGATGTAATCACGCTCATAGGCGGCGCGCGCCTGATGCAAGGTTGAGAATCCGCTGCTGGTCTTTCCGCTTTCGCGATGCATGAGCGGCGGCAGGTGCTTACGCTCAATCTTGGGCACCGTCGGATTCATGATCACCAGGCGTTCAATCACGTTGCGCAGTTCGCGTACGTTGCCCGGCCAGGAGTAGCGCATCAGGACTTCCACGGCATCATCCGTGATCTCACGCGAGCGACGGCTATACGCGGCGGAGAATTCTTTCAAGAAGTGTCTGGCCAGCATAGGAATGTCTTCTTTGCGCTCGCGCAACGGCGGCACATAAAAAGGGATCACGTTCAGGCGATAGAAAAGGTCTTCGCGGAAATTGCCTTTGGAAATTTCCTCTTCCAGGTCTTTGTTCGTGGCGGCAATCACGCGTACATCCACACGAATCGGCTCATCATCACCCACGCGGGTAAAGATCTGCTCATCCAGCGCGCGCAGCACCTTGGACTGCGTCTTAAGGCTCATGTCGCCAACTTCATCCAGGAACAGCGTTCCCTCATGAGCGCGCTCAAATTTGCCTTCCTTGTCGCCGGCCGCGCCTGGCATCGCGCCGCGTCGATGGCCGAACAATTCGCTGTCAATCCAATCTTCCGGGATGGCGGCGCAGTTCACTTCCACAAAAAGGTTGTCCTTGCGAAGGCTGTGCGCATGGATGGCATGTGAAACCAGCTCTTTGCCCGTTCCCGATTCGCCAAAGATCAGCACGCGCCCATTCGTCGGCGCCATGATGGAAATCTGCTGGCGTAGCGCCTTCAAGGGAACGCTGTCTCCCACAATCACGCTCTTGGACTGGCTATGCCTCTTGAACTCTGAATTTTCACGCCGCAGCTTGTGCGCTTCCAGCGCATTCTTCAGTACGATCAGAGTACGTTCCAGGGACAGCGGCTTTTCCAGAAAATCAAACGCGCCCAGCTTGGTGGCCTTGACCGCGGTTTCAATCGACCCGTGCCCGGAGATCATCACCACCTCTGGCGTTTCTTCAAGTTGCAACTGGCGTATCTGCTCCAGGGTCTCCAGGCCATCCATTCCGGGCAGCCATATATCCAGCAGCACCACTTCGGAGTTGCGATTCTTGAGCTGGTCCAGGCACGCTTCACCGCTTTCTGCCACGGAAACCTTATAACCCTCATCTTCAAGAATTCCGCGCAGCGACTCGCGGATGTCTTTTTCGTCGTCCACCACCAGGATGTTATGCATTCTGTTTTTGTGCCTCTGCCATCTCGCTTGCCAGGGGCAGCTCGACAATGAATTTTGCTCCAATTGGCTTGTTCTCTTCCACGCGGATGGAGCCGCGATGGTCTTCAATAATGCGCCGCACAATCGCCAGACCAAGTCCGGTCCCGCGTTTCTTGGTGGAGAAGTAGGGCAGGAAGAGCTTTTCTTTCATTTCGCGATTGACGCCGTGTCCGGTGTCGGCAATAACTATCTCCACGCCATCTCCGCTTTCCAGACGTGATGTGGCGATATGGATTTCACGCACAAAAATTCCCTGCATCGCTTCTGCTGCGTTGTCGATAAGATTAGCGAGTGCGCGTTTGATCGCCTCCGGATCAGCCATGGCCAGGGGCAGGTTCGGTTCCAGTTGCTTTTCCACATGGACCCCTTCCAGACGTCCATTGAACATGGCGAGCGTGGTCTCCACGATTTCATTCACGTCGGCCGGTCTTGGTTGAGCTTCAGGGAAACGCGCCAGTGAAGAGAACTCGTCCACCAGTCCCCGCACCGTCTGTACCGCCTCTGAAATAGTGCCGGCGCAACCGTTGATCACCGCCAGCGAGTTCTGGTCAGGCACGCTGCCGCGTTCAAGATGGCGGCGAATGCGTTCCGCCGATAGAGCAATCGGCGTGAGCGGGTTCTTGATCTCATGCGCCACGCGCCGAGCCACCTCGCGCCAGGCCGCTTCTTTCTGCGCCTTCAGCAGTTCGCTGAAATCTTCAAACACGATCACATACCCCAGCCGCTGCGTTCCATGTTGGACCGAAGACACTGTCACGCTGGCGTTGAGCTTGTGTTTGTCCATTGCAATCTCAAGCTGCGCCGCCGTGATGGCCATGCGATCCGCCCGCCGCAACAGATGGTCCAGGTCCACCGCAACATCTTCGGAGAAAACCTGTTCCAAAGTTGAGCCCACCAGAGGCGATCCGCCCTGTGGCCAGAACATCCGTCCGAAAGCAACGTTGCTGTGGGTCACGCGCCGGTCAGGCCCAAGAGAAAGAACACCCGTGGGAATGCTCTCCAGAATAGTTTCGATATGCCTTCTTCGTTGCTCAAGCTCGGTATTGGTGTCAGTGAGTGCCTGACTCGCGACCTCGATTTTACGTCGGCTCAGCTCCAGCTCCTCCGCCATGCGATTAAATGAAGCCACCAGCTCACCGAGTTCGTCGGCAGCCGAAACTTCAACGCGATGCCCAAGGTGTCCCTGTGAGATTTCGCGCGTCGCCTCCGCCAGCGCTTCCACCGGGCGCGTAACCAGCTTCGCGACGAAAAGCGAGAACCACGTAGCCACAAACAGCACCAGCACCGTCAGCAATGTGAGCAGCAGCATATAGAGCCCACGAATGCGTTTGGACTCGCGGCTCAAGAGCTGGTATTGCTGCTGGTCCTGGGTAATCTCCGCCAGCGTTGGAGAGAAGTCTCTGGGGAGAGGCATGCCAACCAGGATCATGCCTGATTTGCCCACCGGCGCTGAAGCCAGCAGGAATTCCGCCGCGTCCAGGTTCCATTTGGCGGGCTTTCCTTCAATATCGCGTACCCGGGGAATCATGGCCCGCAAAACCGGCCAGGGGTGCGGTGAATTCCAGCTTGCCACGCTGTCATCGCCAGCCAGCGCCAAAGCGAATCCGCCTTGCAAGGTAGGCTGATGGCGGCGAAATTCGTGCAACACGCCGTTATAATTCGCGGTCTCAAACGCGTGCTGTGTCTCTGGCGACGCGGCGATCTCCGCGGCTTCCTGGCGGGCATTCTCGGCGGCGTAGTTCGTCAGCAGGACGCCAATCTGCCCGGAATCCTTTTGCAGTTCATTCACCGGCATGGAAAACCACTTATCAATGGAGCGGTTCATCAGGCCGTAAGAAAACATGAACATCACAATGGAGGGAGCGAAGGATAGTACCAGGGCGCCAATCACCATGCGCGTGCGAAAGCGCGATCCCAGAACGCCCAGTCTCCGCTCAGCATAAAGCTTCACCAGGTTGCGGAACAGGACGAAGGTGAGTATCACCAGCAGCAGAAAAACCAGCGCCGAAAGAGAGACCAGGACCAGCGTCTGCTGGGCGGAATCCGGCCGCAGTTGACGAAGATTGAATGCCTGCTGGGAAAAAACAGCGCCAAAAAGCAGCAAGATGCCGAGCGCCAGCGGAATCAGCACGGCGCGCCGCTGGCTTACCGATAACGGCTTCTTCTGTTCTGGTTTCGTAGTGGCCACAGATCTGCGCTCAGCTTACGCCTCACCCTCTTCGGCGGAGCCCGTGATCATTATATGCTCGTGTTCGAAAGGCCTGACTGAACACAACCAGCCAGCCCTTTGCACAACTTGCTGTCTGGGCCGCTTCTCCAGTTCTACTCTGGAGCATCAATCTGGGCGCGTTGCAGTTTGTCTGAGTAATCCACGTAGATCGCTTTCCATTGCGTGTAGAAATCTATGGCGCCCAGTCCGCCTTCGCGATGGCCGTTCCCCGTCGCCTTGGTTCCGCCAAAAGGCAAATGGACTTCAGCACCAATCGTCGGTGCATTGATATACGTGATGCCGGCATAAATGTCACGCATGGCGCGGAATGCCCGGTTGACATCCCGCGTGTAAATAGAAGACGAGAGTCCGTACTGCACGCCGTTGGCGATCTCAATTGCGTTATCAAAGTTCTCGCAGGGAATGAGGCTCAGCACCGGGCCAAAGATTTCTTCCTGAGCAATGCGCATGCGTGAATCCACGTCAGTGAAAACTGTCGGCTCAAAGAACCAGCCATAGGAATGTTCCGGCTTGTTCAGCGCCTTGCCGCCGGCTTCCAGCTTTGCGCCTTCGCCTTTGCCGATCTGAACGTACTTTTCTGTAGTTGCCACCTGTTGCTCATTGATCTGCGGACCAACTTCAACACTTTCATCCAGACCGTTGCCCACCTTCAGCCTTTGTGCGCGATAGGTCAGACGATCGGCAAACTGGCGATACACGCCCTTTTGCACGATCACCCGGCTGGCTGCGGTGCAGCGCTGGCCCGTGGTGCCGAACGCTCCCCACAACACGCCGTCCAGAGCCAGATCAAGGTTAGCGTCGTCCAGAACAATGATTGCGTTCTTGCCGCCCATCTCCAGCGAACAAGGTTTAAAGCTTCGCGCTGCCACTTCCCCCACCGTGCGCCCTACTTCACTCGAACCGGTAAAGGAGATTGCCCGTACGTCAGGATGCTCCACGATCGGAGCGCCCGCATCCGGACCAAAACCCGTGACAATGTTCACCACGCCTTTGGGCAGGCCTGCATCCGTAAGCGCCTTCACCAGATTGAAGGTTGAAAGCGGAGTGTCTTCTGCCGGCTTGATCACGCATGTATTGCCGCAGACCAGGGCAGGCAAAAGCTTCCATGACGGAATGGCCATGGGGAAATTCCAGGGAGCGATCATGCCGCATACGCCAATTGGCATACGCACGGCCATGGCAAATTTGTTCGGCAGTTCTGACGGCACGGTGGCGCCAAAGAGCCTACGGCCTTCGCCGGCCATGTAGTAGGCCGTATCAATGGCTTCCTGCACGTCTCCCCGGGTCTCTTTCAGCACCTTACCCATCTCACGGGTCATCAACCGGGCGTACTCTTCTTTGCGTTCAGTCAAAATCTCAGCGGCACGGAAAATGATCTCTGCCCGGCGCGGGGCGGGAACCAGACGCCAGCGTTCAAACGCCAATTTCGCCGCGGAAACGGCATCATCCACATCGCGCTTGTCGGAACGCTGGAAAACTCCAATAACGTCACGCGTATCCGCTGGATTCAGATTTTCATAGGTTTGCCCGCTGCGGGATGCTACCCATTCCCCGCCAATGAAGTTTTTGTAAGTCTTTGCCGCCATATACGCAGTGCCTCTCCTCAACGAAACTTCTATCGTACCAAAGACAGTGCCGCGGGCAGGGCTCAGAGGGTCATGAACGGCCAGCAAGAACCCATCTTGCGATTTGGCAATTCTTCAAACAATTTGAAAATGGATTGATGAAAGTCCTATATTGTTTACATCGAATTAGTAAGAAATTTCAGCAAAGGTCTGCGATTCTTACCCACTACAATGGCTGCGACAAGAATTTAGGACAGAGACGAACTGAACAGAGACGAACCTGACGTAGTTCATCATGGCAAGCCCCGCAGCAAGGTCGAATGCAATGGCAATACTACTGGCTGATGATGACGTTGAGCTGGCCAATTTCCTTTCCAAGTCCCTGGAATCTGAAGGTTATTCCGTCCACACTGCGTTAAACGAAGCTAGCGTCGTGGAAGAACTGCGGCGCCAGAACTACCAGCTCATTATTCTTGATTTGAACTTTGGCCAGACAGATGGCTTGAAACTGCTGGAACGTCTCCGCGGACAAGGCGTGGAAACGCCCGTCATTGTTCTCAGCGCGCGTGAGCGAGTAGCTGACCGCATACAATCACTCAATCTTGGCGCCGATGACTATGTAACCAAGCCATTCTCCTTTCAGGAGCTGGCGGCGCGCGCCAACGCACTGCTGCGCCGTAAGTCAGATCCGGCGCTTAACGTTTTGCGGATCGAAGATCTGGAACTTGATCCGGTATCACGCCGGGTGCATCGCGGCAATCGCGACGTCAAACTCAGTCCCCGGGAGTTTGATCTTCTTCATCTGCTCATGCGCCGCGGCGGCGAGACAGTCAGCCGTCATGAGTTGCTGAAAGAATGCTGGGGCCAGGAATCCGAGACTGACAGCAACCTGGTGGATGTCTACGTGAACTATCTTCGCCGGAAGATCGATGTGCCAGACGAGGAAAAACTGATCTACACGGTACGCGGCTCCGGCTATCGGCTGGGCAAGGCAACTTCGGACCACGGTTTGGGATTCGCCGATCCAGGAGAAAGCCTGCGCTCTCTGGCCGGTCATCCCCACTCTTCCCAGGCCCTTGCTCCGACTGACGCTATCACGGTCCAGCAAACGCCGTTGCGGGCCTTGATTCATTCCATTGCGCACGATCTGGCCCAGCCGCTTACCAGCGTGCGCTGTTACCTGGAAATGCTGGCGCTGCGCGGAGGAGCTCTTCCGCCTGACGATAAAGATCTGAAAACCATTGAACAGCAGGCGGACCGTGCCGTTGGCCTCACCAAGGGCATCTCAGCGCTGGTACGCGAAGCGGTACTGCCCAATGCGCAGTGGGTCTCACTGGATTCTCTGCTGAACGATGTCTTTAACGATTTCATTGATCTGCAGAATTCCGGCCTGCTGGTTTTGGATCGCCGATGGGACCCATCGGTACAGGTCACCAGCACTCCCGTTCTTCGCCAGCTATGCATCTTCATGGTAAGCAAGCTGGCCGGGAAAAATACCTGTGCGCTAACGCTTACCATTGGTGCGAAATTGTCCCCGGAGAATTGCGATATTTCCTTCAGGTGGAAAGCATCGAGCGCAGGAGCTCAGGCGGCGAGCGCAAAAAGCGTAATCGATGCGACCATCCCGTCCATGCAGGAGATGGTTCATTCCATCGGCGGTGAAGTCTCAGTGTCACCCGACAAGCCTGAGATCATCTTGCGCGTGCCTGCTGGACCATCCGTGACAGCGACGCGACCAGGCAGGGTCCACTAGGCTCCCAATATTCTTTACCCATCGTTCTTTCACCCCGCTTTCATTCGCCCCGCTTTCATTCGCCCGGCTTTCATTCGCCCATCACTGCCACCACCACACGCTTCTGCCGCTGGCCGTCAAATTCGGCATAGAAGACCCTTTGCCACGTGCCCAGCACAAGCTTTCCATTGCTCACCGGCAGCATTATCTGGTGATGAACCAGGATCGCCTTCAGATGTGAGTCGCCGTTGTCCTCGCCAGTGCGATGGTGGAGGTATTCTTCCCGGAACGGCGCAAGCTGCTCCAGCCAGGTATCAATATCTCTGATCAGCCCTTCTTCGTTGTCATTCACGTAAACCCCTGCCGTGATGTGCATGGCGGAGACCAGGACCATGCCGTTGCGCACGCCGCTGGCCGCCAGAATCTTCTCTACTTGCGGCGTGATGTGTATGTACTCGCGATGTCCTTTGGTGTTGAAAGTTAGATAGTCAGTATGAAATTTCACGGTGCCCGCCCATTCGTCCCCGGGTTTTCCGGCGACGGAATTTTTCCTGCTGTAATGCTGAATTGATCCACGCTTTCAGGTGGTTACGTTCCCAGGCCAAACCAGCATCCAACTTATTATGCCTAAGGACAGATTTGCCACTGCCGCTTCATTTCTTCCTGACAGCCGCTCCCTGGCGGCACTGCGCACCGCAGCCTCCCAGTGTAAGGGCTGTGACCTTTGGCGCAACGCCACGCAGACGGTCTTCGGCGAAGGCAACAAGAATATGCCCGTGATGATGGTAGGTGAGCAGCCGGGCGACAAGGAAGATCTGCAAGGGAAACCATTTGTCGGTCCGGCTGGCGCGGTCCTGGATAAAGCGCTGGAGCAGGCAGGCATTGATCGCGATGACGTTTATGTCACCAACATGGTGAAGCATTTTAAATTTGAGCCTCGCGGCAAGCGCCGCATCCACAAAAAACCGACCGCCCTGGAGATTTCCGCTTGCCGCCCATGGCTGGAGGCTGAGATTGCGGCTGTTCAGCCTGAGGTTGTCGTGCTGATGGGATCAACCGCCGCGCAGGGTGTGCTGGGGCGCGATTTCCGTGTCACGCAGCATCGCGGGGAATGGATTCCGTCTCCGCTGGCGCCAATGATCACGGCCACCATTCATCCTTCCGCTATTCTTCGCGCGCCTGATCAGGAAGCCCGCCATATGGAAATGGATAGATTCGTCGCTGACCTGAAACTCGTTGCCGACCGCCTTCGCCAGCCGCGAGCAGCCTAGAGGGCTTCTTTTTCTTAGCTTTGACTACGCGCGAACGATCACTTCTAACTCTGTCATTCCGAGCTAGTCGGAGTTCCGCAACGCGGAGCGACGCCGAGAGAGGAACCCCGAGGATGCTTACCAAGACATTGCTGATTCAGGGAATTTCCTCGATGATCTCGCCCTCGATTTTCGTAGCGACCGTAAAAATAAGCCACATCGACCCTACTCGTCTTTACCGGACAGAAATATCGGCACATATTCGCGAGAGAATGCCTTGAATCTGCATTCAAGGCTACTTGCATCCTCGGGGTCCCTCTTTCGCACTCACCGCAAAACGGCTCGCGCTCACACGGGATGACAGTGGTTGGGCGGCTTCGCCTCGCAATCAATACAGCAAGCTCGAAAAAAACTTGCTTGCAGCCATGTTGTTATTTTGGTACATTGGTACCAATGAAATCCACCGACAGGCCATCCCTCGAAGTGGAACGCGTGCAAACCGGCGTCCGCTTGGAAAAACGCATGCTCAAGGTACTGAAAGCCGTGGCTGAGCTGAAGGACATGAGCCTGGGCGACCTGCTGGAAGGCATTGTTCTGCATGTGTTTGAGGGGAAGACGCCCTTCTCCGCAGAGACTCTGCGCGAGATCGAACAATTCAGGAAAATTTACGGTTTGACCTTGAAGGCATCAAACAGCCACAAGTTGAAGGAGCGAGGAAAATGATCTTGGCAGAAATGGCAATCCTGGGTGGCATTGCGCTTGCGCTGATTGCTCAAACCCCAACCTCAAAAACAGCGCCGTCACTTCTGCACGTCAGCAATACATTCGAATTCAATGTGCGGGAGTCGCAGGAACAGGTTGCGCCGCTTTTCGGCGCCAATCGGGAACGTGTGTGGGCGGAAGGATGGGACCCGCAGTTCGTCTATCCGCAACCGGCGGAAGACAGACAAGGCTCAGTGTTTCACGTGAAACATGGCAGTCATGAGAGCACATGGATCACCACCATCTTCGCACCAGAGAAGGGACACATCCAGCATGTGTACTTCATTCCAGACGCCACGGCCGTGCTGATTGACATTCATCTCTCGCCGGCGCCGCACGCAGGTACACATGTGCAGGTCAGGTATGAGCGGACCGCGCTCTCAGCCGAACTGAACGATCACATCCGCCAGCAGGGAGAGAAGGATGCAAAATCAGCCGAGGAGTGGCGGACAGCGATCGAGACCTACTTTGAGAAGGCCGCGACAAAGTAGAGCGGCGTTTTAGTTCATCATGGCCATTGAACGCCGCAATCCCAGAGCGGTATGCCGAATTTCATCGACGTCGGAGGCATCGGGCGCCATCTTCACATATTCTTCAAAATCCGCGACCGCTCCCGGATAGTCCTGCAGGTTATAACGCAGCGCGGCACGCTGCTTCACATCTTCCGGCGACCGCGGATAAATGACCAGAATCAAATCCACCACCTGGACGGCCCTGCGGAAATCGCGTTGTGCCAGATAAATCGACCGCAGATTATTCAGCATGCGAGTGAGCATCTGGCGGCGCGTGACAATGAGCAGGAACTCAGGTTGAAGCGTGACCTGCCCGGAATAGATGTCTTTCACTTTTTGGCGACAATCTTCTTCAGTCAGGATCGAGCCGCGTTCGAAGGCGTCAATCAGAATGGACCGCCCGTTCAGATCGTAATGTTTCAGCAGAAAATGTCCGGGCATGCCGACGCCAAAGAGCTGAAAACCGGCACGCCTTCCTACTTCCATGTAGATCAGGGCCATGGTGATGGGAATTCCCAGGCGACGGTCGAGCACATCACTGATGAATGAGTTGCGCGGGCTGTAATAGTCAACGCTGTTGCCGCGGAACATCTCTTCCTGGAAGAGCACATGATTCAACGCGGCAATGCAATCCGCGGGATCTTCAGGGTCCTGTATGCGCGTGGAAACGCGCCGGGCAAGATCTTCCACCTGGTGAACGTACACGCTGGGATCAAGCTCAGGATATTCAATCCGTGAGAAGGTGAGCGCCGCACTGAGCAGGTCAATACGCTCATCGTCTATGCTGGAACTTACCAGGGCCGAGAAAGCGTCCAGCACCTCACGGCTCGCGGCGTAACGCATACTTGAATTCTAGCCGAATCCAGAGCTTCCGGTATTTTCACCCACCGCCGCTTTGCCGCAACTCGCGTTTTTACGCTACAACGTTACTGTTTCAACGTTACGGCTGCTACGGGCACGGGTTGCGCTTCCTTTACCCGAAAAAACAAACCTTTTACTGCGGCCATTGCAACCAGTACCGCCCCGAAGGTGCAGACAATGGTCGCGCCCGTGGGCGTATCAAACTGTACGGAGAACCAGCAGCCCAGCGCGGAAACCAGCGTGCCCATGGTCCAACCAATGGCCAGGCGCGTTCCAATGCGATCAGCAAACAGCATGGCGCCAACGGAAGGGACCACCAGATAGCAAAACACCAGCAGCACGCCAGCGATTGCCACCGAAGATGTGACCACGAAGCCGAAAGAGGCGTAGAAGAGAAAGTCCCACAGCCGTACGTTGATACCCAGGCTCTCGGCCGAGTCATGTTGCATGGAGATGGCCAGGAACTTCCGGCGAAAAATAAAATGGAACAAGCCAATGCCGCCATACAGAATGGCCGTCTTGATCACGTCATGTCGTGAGACTGCCAGGATGTTCCCTACCAGCATGTCCTTCAAGTGCTCGGTTTCTCCAGTGGCCTTGCTCATGGCGATGATCGCGGCGGCGGAGGCCACGGCATAGGTGATGCCAATAAAAGCTTCCAGCGGAATCCGCTTCTGCTTGGAGCGCACGAAAGAAAAGATAAGCGCGCCAATGAAGGTGAACCCGAGACTCATCCAGTAGGACGCGGTGCCGTGCGGGTCCATGCCGATCAGAATGGCCATGGTTGCACCCAGGGCGGCGATCTGGGCCAGCGCCAGATCCACAAAGATCACGCCGCGCTCAACCACGTGGACGCCCAGGTAGGCGTGTATGCCAGTCAGAATCAGGCTGGCGATAAACGGAAGTATTAAAAATTGCAGTATTTCCATTGGGTCCTTCAGCTAAAAGTTATTTGATCGCTTGAAATGTCTGAGTCAAGAGACCAATGTCATAGTCAAACAGTTTGAAATAGTCCGTAATCTCAGGCTTGCCGCCCACAGACGGCATCATGACAACCACTTTTCCGCCAACCATGCTGGCGATGCTGTTTGGAGTCTTGGAATCAAAATAAGGCTCAATCAGCTCAATCTTCACGTTCTCACGCTTCATCAGGTTCACCAACTCAATGGTGTGCGATGGCGTGGGCGGAATTCCAGGACGCGGTTCAATATACCCGATCACGTCCAATCCGAAGTGCTTGGCAAAGTTCGGCCAGGAGCGGTGGTAGGTAACGATCTTGCGTCCCCGGTAAGGAGCCATTTGCGCTTCCCAGCGTTTTTCAGCCTCGACCAGACGCTTTTCAAAATCCTGATAGCGTTGCTGGAAATAGGCCCTGTCACTCGGATCCAAGTCGCTCAGCTTTGTGGCGATACCCTTGGCAATGCGCCGGCCATTGTCCGGATCCAGCCAATAGTGTGGATTGCCCAGAGGATGCACATCACCTTCCGCGCGCGTGATGGTGCCCTGAGGCTGTTCCAGAATTTCGGCAAACTGAGATGCATCCAGATAGCCGCTGCCGCCCGGTTGAATCCTGCCGTTACCACTTTGCGTGATCAGAGGAGGGAGCCAGCCGATTTCAAGATCCAGACCAACCAGGACCAAAAGATCGGCATTGCGCAGCTTCAAAAGAAAGCTGGGCTTAGGCTCCACGAAATGGGGATCCTGATAGCCTTTGGCCAGCGATTCCACATCGATCTTGTCACCGCCAACCTCCTGCGTGAGTGCAGCAAGGTCGGTCAAGGAAGTGATCACCTTAAGTTTTTTGGCTTCAGCGCGGGAAGGCGCCAATGAGGCAAGTCCCACCAAAAGAGCTAAAGCAAATATCGAAAATCGAGATTTCATAATTCTCCTGAACGATCATTCTTTTCGACAATCGTTCTCCGAACGAATCTTGTTAAGAGCCCGCAGCTTGTATCGGCATTCCCGCAGCTGCCTAAAACGGATGCGCTCCGTGGGCTCCCAGAGCGAACTGTACTTGCATAAACAGTTCGTGGGCATCAAAGTTCCCCGCATAACGGGTAAATCTGTACTGTCCGCGGATCTGGGCAAATTCGCTGGGCCAATAGGTCAGCACCGCGGAACCGCCCTTGTCATTTAGATGCGAGTTGAATGGGCGGTCAGAATTATCTACACGGGCGCCCACAAACCAGCGGCGGGCAAACTGGTAGTCCGCGGACGCATAGTAGCCAAATGCGCGCTGGAACCCGGCCGCTACGTTGACCGGACAGACCGCCGGTGCAGCGCAAGCCAGCAATGACGGCTGCTGTTGCTGCCTCCAAATGAATTCACTGCGCGCCACAAATGACTTGTAAATGGAGCGTGTGAGCGGTTTCCACCGGTAAGTGGCGTCTATGCCGTACAGGCTGGTAATAAAGTTGGTGCCGAAGAGATTGTGTCCGCGTGAGTAAGAAGCGCCCAAGTCGATGTTCGCGTTGTCCGTGAGATCGTGGTACGCGCGCAGATGGCCTACCGTGCTGAGGTCATTCTTTACGCTGGAAGTAAACACATCCGCGGAGTCGCCGCGGAAGCCCTGGCCGGTGAACTCCAGAAACCAGTTTTTGGGCGCGGGAAGAATATGCTGGACAGAAACCCCGGCGTCATCGATTCCGTCTTCACCGCCAACCAGGTTTTGCGAAACCAGCGGACGATCCACCCAGGGCAGCACGTGATTGTGCATGGTGTTAACTTTGCCAAAGGCCGCGCGCATTTTGCCGGCACGAGCCAGAAAGCCTTTTGGCAGAGCGGTAAAAGTGATGTACCCCTCTTCCAGATTGACTCCGGCTTCGCCAAAGCTAAGGAAAAAGTCGCCGCGGGCATAAGGATCGATGATCGCCTGTAAACCTAATTCTGATTCGTGCATCTGGAACGACGGCGTAGTTACAACCGGATTGTGTCCCGCACCGGCAATGAAGTCGCCAATTACGCTCACATCAGGATTCAGTGCCTTGGCTGCGGCAACTCCGGCGCCACCTAAACGAGGCTCGCCGGCGGAGGTTGTTGCTCCCGCCGCACCTTGCCCTGCCGCAGGCACGGGAGCTTCGGTTGGTTGAGCGCCGGCCGGCGTGGCCGGGGGCTGTGCAGTTGCGTTCGCGGCAGGTGCAGGCGAAGGACTTGGCTGCGCCGCTTTCAGTTGCCGAATCTGGCCTTCCAGCGCCACCATGCGATCTTCAAGGTCTCGAATCTTCTGCTCCAGTGCGGAAACGTCCTGCGACCCTTGCGCGGGAGCGGGAGCAGAAGACTGCTGAGACAGGGCTGCGCCCGACAAGGCGACCATGAATGCAAATGCAGTGATAAAGAACTTCAAGAGACCTCCTCTTGGATCCCACGTGAAGCTTTGGCTTCCTGTTTCAACATCAATCGAAAACGCTGAAATGACACAAGGTGTATGCCAGACCTTACGAAGGCTGATTCAGCTGCCAGAGCTGATTCCCCGGACGACCATGGCTACTGGGAATGGGCTACTGGGAAGGGCTACTGGGAAAATCACAAAAACAGCCGAAAAACCTTGCGCGGGTCCCGCTATCTTGCGGGCGGAGGACGGCTGAAGAGACTGATGTCGGGGGCACTGGCTGTGCCTGAGATGCGAAGAGGCACGGTGATGGAGATCACCGTAAGAGCGATTCCGCTCAGATGAAAAGTGGCCACCGCAGCGCTGTTATGAGCTGAGATGCAGATGGCACAATGCGTTCCGCTGCCGGTGAGCTGTGCGTCTGGATGCGAATGCGTCGCTTCCATGCCGCTGACGCAAAGAACCAGCAGCAGACAGACGAGAGCTACCCAGCATCCGAAGGAGCCCCGCTCGAATTGGGCGAAAGTAGGCAAGCTTTTGGGGTGGTCTTTTTGTTTACCGCAAGTGCAACCAGGCGCCCGCCCTGGGGTTAACTTAGCCATGGGCAGCTACTTGGAGTACCATTATTCTAGCAGACCGGTATTCTAGCAGACCGGCCCGTCTGGACAGAGCAACATCTCAGGTGTATGGCTCCGGTCCGACCTAGGGTTTATCCAACCGGGCCACCATCCTGGCTCAGGGCTGCTATGCTAACGTCTGGCAATGAACATTTGGATTGAGAGGCAGTTTTGCGAATGATTCCGGCAGGACTGGACCGCAAAGAAGCTGAGCTGTATAGCCAGCTTGATCCCGGCCAGTTCCCTAAACACGTGGCAATCATCATGGACGGCAATGGCCGCTGGGCGAAGCGCCGCCACTTGCCCCGCATCGCCGGACACCGGAAAGGCGTGGAATCAGTCCGTGACGTGATCCAGACTGCGTCGCGCATAGGCCTGCCGGCCGTGACTCTTTACGCATTCTCGGCTGAAAATTTTCTGCGCCGTCCGCCCACGGAAATCAGCTTTCTGATGAAGCTCCTGCATCGCTACCTGAAAGACGATCTGCAACTGATGCAGGACAATAACGTGCGTCTTTCATTTATTGGACGTAGCCACCTGCTGCCGCAAATCGTGCAGGAAAGAATGGCCTGGGCGAAAGAGCAGACCGCGCGCAACACCGGCATGGTCATGACGCTGGCCCTGAACTACGGTTCGCGATCCGAGATCGTGGACGCCTTCAAGGCCATTGTGAATGCGGCCGCAAATAACGGCGGCATTGAGCACCTCAAGATTGATGAAGATCTGATCAACCAGCATCTTTATACTAAGAACCTTCCCGAGCTTGATCTTCTGATCCGCACCAGCGGCGAGATGCGTCTGAGCAACTTCCTGTTGTGGCAGGCAGCGTATGCGGAGATTTTTGTCACCAAGACTCTCTGGCCGGACTTTCGCGGCCTGCACCTGCTGGAAGCCATTCAGGAATTCCAGAAGCGCGAACGCCGCTACGGCGGGTTGAACGAAACCACCAGCGTGAGTTCCCACTAAGAATGAAACGAGTCCTGACGGCGGTAGTGCTGATACCGGTGGTGTTGCTGCTTGTTTTCAGAGCGCCATTGTGGCTCGTTGCACTCGCAGTGGTGGGGATCATCATTCTGGCTCTGCATGAGTACCTTACGATCTCTGAAGCTGCCGGGCTCAAACCGTTCCGCTGGCTTACCTACATCATGGCACTACTGCCTTTCGTGTTGGGGTGGAGCGACATATGGCGGTACGAGCAGCTTAGAATTCAGAAAATCGAATTCAGCTTGTTCTTTCTATTTGGCTGGCAGTACGTTGTCATGGCAGCAGCGATAGTTTTTGGCATCCCGCTGGTATTCCGAAAAGATTTAAAGATGGGACTGGCTTCGGTAGCTTCTTCGGTCCTGGGATTGATCTACATTGGCGTCTCGCTTTCCTTGCTGCTCTGCATGCGCGCTGATTCATTCACCAAGACGTTGGTGATTTTCACTCTCTTCTCCGTGTGGTCTGGAGACATCGCTGCTTACTACGTGGGGCGAAGCATCGGTAAACACAAGCTGGCGCCCATTGTGAGCCCTAACAAGAGCTGGGAGGGTGCGATTGCTTCGGTGATCACAAGCATGGTTGTAGCTGTGCTGGTTTTCCATTTCCGTGATCAGATTGAAAATCTTTTTGCAGGACCGAAATTTCTACGGGCTCACTGGGTTTTTCCGCT
>WNFD01005159.1_pt1 | contig 24397 bp, 27 predicted proteins | sample 5400491 | NCBI WGS metagenome assembly WNFD01 (sample SAMN13153343, study PRJNA577476) | soil metagenome | isolation source: 120 cm saprolite under Douglas fir tree site 2 hole 2 replicate 2 | place: USA:California | collected 2015-04-18
CAGCAACACGAGCCAGTCGCTGCCTCTCGTCGGCCTCATGCCGCTCCAGCGCCCTTGCAGCCAGCGCGGAGGGAGGCCCGCCGTGCTGTGCATCGAGGGACCACGGGCCTACCGTCGCGGCCGTGGCGACGTAGGTGTCCTGGCCGGTGGGCTCGTAGAAGGCGCTGTCCACCCAGCGGATGCTACCGGAGGGTAGCGGCAAGGGCTTGCGGCGAAGCCGCTGCGGCGAAGCCGGGAGCGTCCTTCCAAAGTGCTGGCCCCATCGGAAGCCGGGAGCAGAGCCCCGTAGGACAGCCGTGAACGGCCGACTGGCGCGACTTCTCGTTGCTCACCGGTGTCTGCGCCGAGGACAGCATCTGCCGGACTCGGTACGCTTCATCGGGTGGGCATCCGCCTGGCGGCAGCCTGCGGGGCGTTAGCTCAATTGGCAGAGTAGCGGACTTTTAATCCGTAGGTTCCGGGTTCGATCCCCGGACGCCCCAAGCGGACTTTTAATCCGTAGGTTCCGGGTTCGATCCCCGGACGCCCCACCCAGCCTGACCTGCAGTTATGTCGGTCAGCAAGATCAACGTCGGCCCCAGTTGCCAATGAGAAAATCCGCTCATCGCGTTCTCTCTGGTTTCGCAGCTGTCGCTGTCCTCGCCCTGGCTGGCCCCGAGCCGGATCCCACCAGGTCGGTGACAGGTTGGGTCAATCCGAATGTGAGGTCACCCGTGGACGGATCCGAACGGCTCACCATCGCGGCCAGCCCACACACGGTGCACGCGGTGGTCTCCGACGTCACCCGCCACCCCGAATGGAGCCCGGAGTGCCGGCGCGCTCGCCGGCTGGGCGGCGGCGCCCCCGGCGGGGCGGGCCCCTGGTTGCGCGGCTGGAACGCCTCGGGCATACTGCGCTGGTCACGGCGCTGCCGGGTCGAGGTCGCCGAACCAGGCCGCGAGTTCACCTTCCTCACCCGCGGCCGGCCAGACAGCACCCGCTGGTCCTATCGGATCTACCCGGGGCCTGAGGGAACCGTCCTGGAGGAGGCCTGGCAGGTCGTGGTGCCCCTGCCCGCATGGGCGCGGCGGCTCAATACGCTGCTGGACCCACGGCGCCTGCCAACCGACCAGAACGTGCGGGCAAGCCTGGCGAAGATCGCGCGCCTATGCGAACGGGAGCAGGCGCACCGCGACGGCCAACTCCACTGAGAGCCAGCCCGCATATTGCCAGGCAGACCTGTCAGCTTCGGCGGCCGGAGACGGAGCCTCGCTGGTCCGTTGCCTCGGCAATCCGCTTGATCGCGGCCGGCCGCAGCGTATCCCAGTCGGCTGCCAATTGACCCAGCCAGTCGGCGGTCGATGGCGTCCACGGTGCGGTGGGGCCGTGGCTCAGGCGGTTCTTGGCACGTCGGAAGGATTACGGTCACGCTGGAGGGTACCTTCCCTGGACCGCTCGTCGTCTGCCCGGCTCTGGCACGGGTCTCGCCGACCTTTCCGCCGCGCGCTCCCGCACGGCAGACGGATTGATGTGCGCGACACTGTCGCGATCGGAACATAACGACAAGAACGGCTCTACGTGGCCTTTCACGATCTCGCTCTCTGCCAAGTGGCGGGTTGCGGCAGCCGGCCATGGCCGATCCGGGCGAGCCTGGTGATGTCCCCGGCGGTGTCGCGTGTCCACATGAGCCGGACAGCGGGGCCAGCCCGCAACCGTCCGCATCGCGGGCCTTCCAGCGGCGCAAGCGCGTTGCTCAGCCCGCGAGCCGCTCGCGTGCCTCATCAACAAGCTGGTGCGCACGCTGATGCGATACCTGCAAGAGCCTGCCTATGTCCCGCAACGGCAGGCCGTCGTCGTGCAGGCGGCGGGCAGCGCTGCGGGCCAGGAGCGCCGCCTCATGCTGGCTCCGGGCGGCCTCCTGCCGCAACTCCTCGGCACGGTCCAGGTCAGCACGCACCTCGTCCGGCAGCCGCACATTCACGTCACGTCGAAGGAACCCGGATCCGCATCGGTCAGCAACGCGATCAGGTCACGCGCCACATCGTCAGCCTGGTCAAGCCGCCGGGCCTGCGAGTGCGCCGCCGGAGCCTCGGGAATGTCGATCAGCCACCACCGCCCGCTGCGGCCGCGCTCGACTTCGACGCGATAGACCTGCTTCACCGCCACCATCCTCGTCCCGGGACTTCCTCGCACTCGCGGAACATCTTCTCGGCCAGGCCGTCGTCAATCTCGGGATGCCGCGGGACCGGGATGCGCTTGCCGCCAAAGCACGTAGATCGTGTGATTGCCGTGCCGGCCAGGGTGTCAGATGACAGCTGCGACGTAGCCGGCCCGACAGGCGGCATCTGGCAGCCTCTCGCGTCGTCGCCCTCGTTGACTCTCAGGAATACGCTAGCGCGGGCCACCAGCCTTTTCCGAAGCGAATGCCGCGGAAAGCGGCACCGGATGGCCAGTCCGCCGGGAGCAACGTGTCGTCCCCCTGACTGCGCGGCGTGAGCATTGGCGTGGCCTCGGACAGTCGGCCATGGCTGCCGGTCCAGCCCAACTCTCCACGGCTGCCAATGGATCTGCCGATGAGTTAGCCGCGAAACGGGCGAAGCGAGCGCGAGAGGACGAAGATGCTGCGGTGTCCGAGCAGGCAGGGAAACCAGCGAATCGGATGACCGTGCTCTTAATCTGTAGGTTCCGGGTTCGATCCCCGGATGCCCACCTGGCCTGACCTGCAGCTATGTCGGTCGGCAAGACCAAACTCGGTCCAGTTGCCGGTGAGAATATCCGCTCATCGAGTTCCCCGCCTTCGCAGTCGTCGCTGTCTTCGCGCAGGGCCGGCCGTGAGCCGGACCAACTGACCGGTGACAGAGCATGACACACCAAGGCTGCCGTGCGAAGGCTGGGAGAGCAACGCTCATGCATCTGCTGTTTGAGCACTTATTCGGCATGATCAACGAATCATGCCCGAGCGCGGCTTCCATCTGCGTGCTCGCGTGTGTCCATTTCACCTGCACAAGCCGTTAGGGCGTTGGTGTTCCCGGCGTTGCGCCAGCCGCTCCAGGTGAGCCGTGTATGCGTCAAGATTCAGGGCCGTATGCCTGAGCCACGTAGGTGCCGCGGCGGCCAGGCATGTTCGGCGATGTGCGGCGATGGCCCGGCAATGGCAGGTGCTTGGTCACGCATTGTCCCTGCCCCGGAGAAGTCACTGAGTGGCGCGACGGGTGTCGTGTCGCACGCTGGCCTGGTGCTGCTGCCGAGGCTGGAGGTGAAACAGGAGCGCGGGCTTGAATCGAGAGAGATCGCGGGTTTCTGGCCCGGCCGTCGTGGTCAGGCCCAAGCAGGCAGGCAAGGGGCTCCGCGCTTTATATTGCCAATTGCGGGTGAGCCCGGACGAGCTGCTGACCAACGTGATGATCTACTGGCTTACCCAGACCATCGGCAGCTCCGTGCGGTATTACGTGCCAGCGACCGCAGCTCCACTGAACCCGGGCGAGGCAATCACGGCGCAGACGACGGTACTCATCCCGCATGAGCCACACCTAGCGGTGCCACCAGAGAGCTGGCTACGCCGCGCCTACCCGGCCATGGAACGCTTCGTCGTGCTGGATCGCGGTGGCCACTTCCTTGCGTCCGAAGACCCGCACCGGTTCGTCGCTGAGATCCGCGAGACCTTCCGCCCATACCGCAGACGGTAGACATGGGGACGTCGCCGTGGTGGTCATCGCCGCGACAGTGGCCGGCGGGGCCCCGGCGGACGTCCGCGCGTGGGTGTACCGGAGCGCCGCCGCGCTGCTGATCGCGCTCGGCGCGCTAACCCTGGCGACCCGTGCGAGGACCCGGGTCGTCTGGTTCAAGATCTGCCCGGTCATGCTGGCCGGCTCGGCCATCCTGTTGCTGCTCGCCAGCTTCCAGTAGTCACGGGAACATCGATGTGCCGCAGGCGCTCGCCGGCCCTGTTGAGTCGGCGACCATCGATGGCACACCGCTGTGGCCTCTCCGGGCCAATGCGGAACATCGATGTGCCAGTGAGATCGGGGGAACCGGGAATGGCGGCGTCACGTCCAACCGGCCATGAAGGCGACAGAACACGTCCCGGTGCGAGTTCCGGAAGCAGGCCGGCAGGCACGCGCCCTCGCCGTGCGCATGTCCGTGCTGTTCGCATCGGGCATCGTGATCCTTTCCGGTTGCGCCACCGGGCCATTCCGGCCGGTGATCAAGACTTCGGCGGCGCGGGTCGCTGACCAGCTCGTCCCGTTCGCCAGCTGCGGCGATGCCCTGCGGAACCTGCAGGCGGCGGCGAGCAACGCGGTGACCGCCGGATTCGCCGCGGCCTCGCGCTCGCCTGGCGCAGCGGGCGTGCCCGCGGTCCCGGGCTCGCCGGCGGGCCAGGCCGCGCCGGCCGGGGCAGCCGGGGAGTCCCGGGGGGCCGCCGGCCAGGCGGGCGCCGGCAGCAGCGCAGGTGCGGCAGCGGCCGAGGGGATGGCTGCGCCCGGCGCGTACTCGGGCACCAACACCGCCACCGCAGGTGTCGACGAACCCGATCTGGTCAAGACCGACGGGCGCCGCATCGTGACGGTGATCGGCGGCGTCCTGCGGGTCGTCGACGCCCGGACCATGCAGCTCACCGGCGTCCTGGACCTGTCACCGTGGGAGGGCCCTGATGGCGCGGCGCCGGTGAACCTGCTCCTGGCCGGGGATCATGCGCTGGTCCTGATCGGCCGGGGCGACCCGCTGCCCGGAGCGCCCCTGCCTGAGGTCGCGCCGGGCACCGACAGCCCGTCGGCTCAGATCACCGGGCCTGAGCTCGTGCTGATCGACCTGTCCGCGGGCAGGCCGCGGGTCCTGAGCGAGTACACGATCGACGGCGCGCTGGTGGACGCACGTCAGGTGGGGTCGGTTGTGCGCGTGGTCATCCACTCGGCGCCGCGGGTGTATCTTCCTGCCGGAGACGGGCTGAGCGGGCAGGACAGCCTCACCGCGGACCGGGCCGTGATCGACCACGCCCCGCTCAGCGCCTGGCTGCCGCGTTACACGGTGACGGCCGGCCACCTCCGGCGAACCGGCCGGGTGGACTGCGTCGCCGTCAGCCACCCCGCGGCGGTCAGCTACTCCGGCACCTCGATGATCACCATGCTCACGTTCGACCTGAACGCCGGCAGCCTCGGTGACGGGCTGCCGGTGACCGTCGTCGCCGATGGTGACACCGTCTACTCCAGCGGCGCCAGCCTCTACATCGCCAGCGACAGGCAATGGAGCACGCCGCAAGATCCGGGGACCGTGACCACGCCGGCGGGCCGCGACGCTCAGCCAGCGGCGATCATGGCGCGGCAGTACGCGGCGCTGTACAAGTTCGGCGTCGCCGGACCGGGCAGGCCCGTCTACGAGGCATCGGGCACCGTCCCCGGCTGGCTGCTCGGGTCGGCGGGCACGGCTCAGTACGCCCTGTCCGAGTGGGACGGAGCGCTCAGGGTCGCGACGACAACGGGCCTGTTCGGCTGGAGCGGTCCGCCGCCGCGGTCGGCTGTCTACGTGCTCGAGCAGGTCGGCGCCCGGCTGGTGATCGTCGGAAAGGTCGGGGGCCTCGGCCTCGGCGATCAGATCTACGCCGTGCGCTTCGCCGGCCCGGTGGGCTACGTGGTCACGTACCGGGCGGTCGATCCGCTCTACACGCTCGACCTGTCCGACCCCGCGCAGCCGAGGGTCGTCGGCGAGCTGCAGCTCAGCGGCTACTCCGCCTACCTCGACCCGATCGACATGTCGCACGTGATCGGGATCGGGCAGGCAACGAACGCCGCAGGCCACATCGAGGGGACGCAGATATCGCTCTTCGACACCTCCGATTTCGCGGCGCCGGTGCGAACGGCCGTGTTCCGGCTGCCGTTCGGCCACTCCGAGGCCGAGATCGATCCGCACGCGCTCTTGTACTGGCCGGCCGCCGGGCTCCTGGTCATGCCGGCGCTGCTGCCTGACCCGGCGGCGACTCCGGCTGGAACCGCGCTCCCGTCTGCGGATAACGTGCCCACGCCGGTCAGCGCCGCTCTCGTGCTGCACGTGAGCGATCACTCGATCACCGAGGCCGGGCTGATCACACACCCGGCCGTGCCCGGCGACCCCGCGGGCGGCCAGATCCGGCGCTCGCTCGTCATCGGCGGCGACCTGTGGACCATGTCCGACCAGGGCCTGAAGGCGAATGACCTGATGACGCTCGCGCCGCTCGGCTGGGTGCCGTTCTGACGGCGCCCCGGCCGGCCGCGAGGAACAGGCGGCGCCATGTGTCGGCGAGCCAGACGTGCAGCGGTGGCTCGAACTCAGCCCACGGTACGGGCCTCGAGGTGGCCGGCCCCCCGCTGCCGCCCGACGCGTGAGGTGGCGCAGGACCGCCAGCACGCGCCGGTTGTCATGCTCAGAGGGCGGCAGGCCCAGATTGCCAAAGATGCTGGCCACGTGCTTCTCGACGGCGCCGGTGGACAGGACGAGCACCTCGCCGATACCGGCGCTGGACCGTCCCTGCGCCATCAGGGATAGCTCCTCGCGCTCGCGGGAGGTTAGCGCGGCCACGCCCGCCCGCCTGGGAGGCAGCATCTGGCTGACGACCTCCGGGTCGAGTGCGGCGCCGCCGGCCGCGACGCGGGCCAGCGAGTCGGCGAATTCAGCCACGACGGCGACCCGGTCCTTGAGCAGGTAGCCCACGCCAGCGGCGCCGCCCGCGAGCAGCTGGGAGGTGTACCTGGTCTCGATGTACGGGGAGAACACCAGAACTCCAGTGCCCGGGTACCGGTTCCGCAGTTCCAGCGCGGCGCGCAGTCCCTCGTCAGAGTGCGTGGGCGGCATCCGGATGTCCACCACGGCGACGTCCGGACGATGCTCGGCCACCGCCGCGAGCAGCGCCGCGCCGTCCGCCACCGCCGCGCAGACCTCGTGCTGGCGATCGGTGAGCAGCCGGGTCAGGCCCTCGCGCATCATGCCCGCGTCTTCGGCGACAACCACTCGCACGGCGTCATCACGCCCGCAGCGGAAGGTCGACGCGGACCAGGGTCGGGCCGCCCGGCGGGCTGCTGATCTCCAGCTCTCCGTCCACCGTGCGGATGCGCTGCGCGAGCCCCGCCGGCCCGCTCCCGCGCCCGCCGGCGTCGTCGGTCACGGTGAGCACGAGCCGCGCGGCCCGCTGGACGGCCTCGGCCGTGATCTTCTTCGCGCGGCTCTGCTTCATTGCAAGGCCGCGGGGCCGTCACTCGGCTCATACATTTGAACTACTTCAAACTTCGGTGTAACCTGGGTTCATGACCACGCTAGAGATCCCGTTCTCCCAGCTCATCCAGCAGCCCAAGGCGACTATGGCCAAGCTGGAGTCGAGCCCCCGGCGCCGCCTGCGGCTGGACCGGCGCGATGGCGAGGACCTGATCCTCGAGTCAGCCTCGCGGGCGGAAGCCGAGGACGAGGCACTGAGCATGGCCAGCCGCCTGTTCTTCTTCCTTGTGAAGAACGACGAGGGCGCCCGCCTGCTACTGCTGTCCCTGGCAGACGTGTTCCCGTGGGTCCGGTTCCTGCCACAGGACGATGTCAGGGCGTTCCTCGTCGAACTGGTCGAGACCCTCCGGGCGGCTGCGTCCGTCAGCAATCTGGCGGCCGTCGATCCTGTCGTAGCCGCATGGAAGGCCACTGCCGAGATCCACTCTGACCCCGAGCTGCTCAAGGCGGCCACAGCACCGCTGGACGGGACTGACTTCGGCGAGGTCACCGGAGGCGATGACCGGTGAGCCCCAAGCGCCTCGACCGCGTCGCCCCGCCGCCCGTCCAGGGTGAGTGGGACGTCAGGTTCGGCACCAGCGAGGCAGCGAAGGGCTGGGACGAGCTTTGCACCCACGCAGCAGGAAGTACCAGAAGAGCATACGATCTCATGAGGTCTGACCCGCGGCCTCCAGAGGACGGCATGCATTACCGGCTCCGCGGCTCCGTCGCGGCCCGCGAGTTCTCTGGGCGAACCTTAGAGCAATGGCAGATCAAGGTCAGCGGCGCTGGGCGGATCTGGTACTTGCCCGACGACGACAAGCACACCGTCTGGGTCGTCTATGCCTCCGCCGCGCATCCGAAGCGGACCGAATGAGCCAGCCAGGAGCCTCTCCTCGACTACTCAGCATGAGCGTCGCTACCAAACCACCGTCCGGCCGGATCCCCTGACGTGGGCGCGGCTAGCGGTTGGCTTGCCAATGAGCCTGCCAAGGGCAATGCCGGGACACGGGTGAAAAGAGCGCCACCAGACGAGGATGCAGCAGTGTCTGCGCAGTGCGAAAATCCGCTCATCATATTCCCGCCTTCGCAGTCGTCGCTCTCTCGGCGCATGCCGACAGCGAGCCGGACCCACCAGCTGGTGACAGCACGATCTGGGTCGTCGGGGTCGGTGACGACCTGTATGTGCGGCACTGGTCAGAGAATCGCCAAGGATAGGGCGGTGGCAGTTCGGCCGGAGTGTGGCTGCCGTATGGTGAACCGTGCCATGCCACTCACGTCGGGGGAGAACTGCAGCAGGGGCCATGGCGGCTGTGCTCCTCGCACTGGTGCCGGCCTGCTCTAGCGGACATCAACGCAGCCAGCCGGGACCGGCCGGCCGCGAGAGCGACAATGGCAGCGCCAGGGGCAGCGCTAGTGGCAGAGGCACGCCCAGCACATCACGCTCTCCCCGTGGCTGGCGGGATTTGCTCCCCGCAGCGTCTTGGTCATGCCAGCCCGGTGTTAACGGCGCCGAGTTCTGGATGATCAACCAGAACGAGCTCAGCGTGCTTGAGACCGTCGCGCCCACGCAGGTGCGTTACGCGTTCAGGCATGAGAACTTGTTCGTCCTCGGGCGCCCCGGCCACATCGCCCGGGTGGGACAGGCGGTGGCCGTCTTCCAGAGTTATGCCGCGCTAAGGAAGGCGATTGCCGCGCATCGCATCGCCCCCACTACCCACTGGGTTCTGTACGACAACGAGCGATGGCCGGCAACCACACCGAACGAACAGCGGCATCCGTGGCATTACGAGGCGCTGTTTGCGGCCCTGGCGCACCGGCACGGATACCGGGTCATCCTGGCACCCGCCCAGGACCTGGTGTTCGGCTTCGGCCAGGCACGGCTGCCACCCGCGACGCCGACGTGGCGGCGCTACCTGTCGCTGCGACTTCCGGCCACGTCTGCCCGGGCCGCCGACATCTACGAGATCCAGGCGCAGGCGAACGAAGTTCCCACGTTCCGGCCGAGTGGTCTTTTCGGGCGGTTTGTCCGCGCCGCAGCGGCGCAGGCGAAGGCCGCCAACCATCACATCGCGATATTCGCGGGCCTGTCCACGAGCCGGGCGGGCAGCCCGGCCCAGATGATTCACGATTTCCTTGCGGCGCGCAATCTCGTGGTCGGCTACTGGCTCAACATCCCGCACCTCAGCCGAGGCGTCTCCCAGCGGTGGGCGCGGCAGTTCCTTGACGGCCTTCCCGCCGGGGCGGCCGCAGCCGGGCGCACCTGCGCCTGGCTGCCCCCGAATCCGCGGGCCGGCGGGTGAACGGGTGGCCGCCAGCGGGTCGCTCTCCGGTTAAGGTGCCAGTCCGGGCTCTGGTGCTTGCCCTGGCGTGGGATCCGGCCCGCCTGCGATCTCGATGAAGACCAAGCGCTCCTCCCGCCGCCACCGGCCTGACATAACCCCGCTACGAGAATCATTTCCAAACAGCACCAGCCACCCGGACGCTGCGAGGCTCTCGGACACCCTCGTCGTGCGGCCCTTCCGAGGCCTGCGGCGGCCGAAACCCGCATGTGTGCCCGTGGTGTGCCCACTCGACAGTCCAGATCGGCGTCACATAGCGCGGACGGAATCAACACCAAGCCGGAAGATCGACAAGCGATTCCGTCTGTTTGCTTCCTGTATCCTCCTGTCGCTTCCCGACGCTCCTGACGACAGTCTCGACTTTAAATCCGTAGGTTTCGGGTTCGATCCCGGATTCCCCACCCAGCCTGACCTGCTGCTATATCCCCGGGGCAAGATCAAATTCGGGTCCAGTTGCCAGTGAGAAAATCCGCTCGTCATATTCCCCGCCTTCGCGGTCGTCGCTCTTTCGGCGCATGCCAGGAGACTTTGGGTGTCGGCGGTAGGCAAAGGCGGGTCGACGTGAGGGTGCAGAACCTGAACACGCACAATGTGCGCCGACCCGCCCGAGGGAGCGGGGTAAGCGGCAGCACGGGTTCGGGGTTGGCTTCCGGAGATCGTGGCCGGGCTGGTCGGCGCACAGTCCAGACTTGGCGCATTGGCACGCGGCCTGAGAGAGGTGCTGGATGGCAGTTCGCGACATCGCCATGGTGACGGTCCAGGTCCGGGATTTTGACCGCATGGTCGCCTGGTACAGGGATGTCCTTGGTCTCGAAATCGGATGGCTGGAGGCGGGGGAGTTTTGCACGCTGACCATGCCGGGAGGGGATGCGGTCCTGGCGCTGGCAACTGACCATCCTGACCGGATCAGCGATCGTCCGGGCACAGGGTGGACGCCGAGTCTCGCGGTTGACGACCTCGACGACATGGTGCGCCGTCTGCGTGGCCAAGGCGTGCAGTTTGATGCCGAGGAGGAGGGTGCCGACGAGGGATACCGGCTGGTGCGGGTGCGTGATCCCGAGGGCAATCCCATCGGCCTGACGGCCTGACGGCCTCCAGTCTCAGGAGTCGCCTGACATTAGCTGATCTTGTGCTGGCGTGCGTTCCGGGCGGCGCGGCGGATGGCCGGGATGATCACGCCTTGTGACGCAAAATGAAGATGTGGCTGCTGGCGGCCGGCGGACGGACCAGATTGGGGGCCTGCTGGGCAGTACAAGCACAGCGCAGTCCCGCTGCCTGCCTAGCCCCGTGCTTGTGTACCCAAGGCGCTGGAATGGTCACACCGGCGCATGCGGTGACGCGACCGCCGTCACTGGCGGTGTGACGGTGAGAACACATCCCTGATCGCCTTGATGGCCAGCACGGCCAGCACCAGCGCCGTCGTCATCCGGGTCGCGGCCGGCGCCGGGGCGGCCACGTGCTGGCCGGGAAGTGCTTGTCCGGGCCGGGCGGCCAGCCGCAGGTCGGAATCCGTCTCAGCTGCCGTCAGCATGCGCCGTTGCTGCAGGAAGTAGAGCAGGGCGAACCCGGGCGCCACAAGCAGCACCGCGAGGCCCGCCACGACGAATTCCGCCACCAGGGACGCGGTAGGCGCGCTGCCCGCGGCGAGCGATAGCGAGGTGGGGAACAGGTAGGGGTACTGGGCCAGTCCCCAGCCCCACACCACGGCCGCCACGGCGATAGCGGCCGTCACCCGTAGGCCCAGGGCGTGGTACCAGCGCACCCAGAGCATGCCCAGCACGGCGATCCCCGCGGCGATCGAGATCGCCACCAGCGGCAAGGCGACGCCGGTCAGGCCGGCGAAGACGTGTGGCGCGCTAGCCGGCAGTTCTGCGAACGTGCCGCCAGCGAGCGCACCGGTGAGCACCCCAGCGGCGGTGGCGCGCAGCGAGAAGTAGCGCATCAGGTCCTGGTGCCCCCGCTGGCGGGCCTCCAGGACGAGGAACACCGCGCTGACGTAGGCGCAGGCGGCGACGAACAGGAACCCGGTGAGGATAGCGGTGGGCGAGGTCCACGCGGCCAGGACGTTGCCGGCGGGGTGCACGGGCACCTGCCCGGTGGCCACGGCCCCGACGACGGTGCCCATGAAATACGGGGTGATCAGCGAGGAGGCGGCGAACATCGCGCCGGTGAGCTGCTGCATCCGCAGCCGCTGCGCGGTGTGCCGGAAGGCGAACCCGACCCCGCGGAGGACGATTCCCAGCAGGGACAGGCTGAGCGGGACGAACAGCGCAGTCATGATGGCGGCGAACGCCGGCGGGAACGCGGTCCACAGCAGCACCAGGATGAAGACCAGCCACACGTGGTTGGCCTCCCAGACCGGGGTGATGGACTCGTCGATGAGCCCCCTCGGGGCCGCCCCGCGCTCGGCGCTGCCCGCCAGCAGGTCCCAGATCCCACCGCCGAAGTCCGCCCCGCCGAACAGCGCGTACGCGGTGATCACCACGAACAGGATCGCGGCGACCGCGATGGCCTCCGGCGAGGGGCTCATGGAGCCTCCGGCCCGCCAGAAGATGCCCGTGGCACGGCCGGTGATGCCCCGGCCCCGGCCGGTGAGGGCCCGTACGGCACCTGCTCGGCATCCTCTTCGGCGGGCGCTCCTTGCCGCCACCGCCGTGACATGATCATCGGAACGCCGATCGAGACCACCGTCAAGATCGCGTACAGGGCGAGGATCACCCCCAGCGTGACGGGGACACCGCTGGCCGGAGTGACCGCGTCGCTGACTAGCAGGACGCGGTAGACGATCCACGGCTGGCGGCCGACCTCGGTGACGACCCACCCCGCCTCCATCGCGGCCACCGCCGCCACGCCGCCGAGGGCAGCGGGCACCAGGAACCACGCGGTCACCAGAAGCCGGCGGTGGAACCACCACCACCAGCCCTGCCATGCCGCCAGCGCGAACAGGAAGAAGCCCAGGCCCAACATCAGGTTGAAGCTCAGGTGAATGAGCGTGACTAGCGGCGGCCGCTGCGCCGGGGGCACGCTGTCCCAGCCGATGACCCGGGTGTGCGGCGAGAACCCGACCAAGATCGAGTCGAACGACGGGATGGAGGCGCCGAAGTAGACGTGGCCGTTGATCAGGATCCCGCCCACCCATTCGGGCACGTCGCGCGTGGTCCTAGGAACGTATTCCATCGCGGCGAACTTGACCGGCTGGTTGTGCGCGATGAACCGGGCGATGACGTCCCCCATCATCACCTGCAGCGGGGCCGCGATCCCCGCCAGCGTGAACGGGATGGCGAAGCCCAGCCGGTGGTAGCGGTCCCGGCGGCCGCGCAGCAGCCCGACCGCGTACACGCCGGCAACCAGGAATCCCGTCACCATGTACGCGGCGAGCACCATGTGCGCGGTCTCATACGGGGTCGAGGCGTTGAAAAACACCGACACCGGATCGACCCTGGTGATCTTGCCGTGGCGGAGCGTGTACCCGGCCGGTGAGTTCATCCACGAGTTCGCCGCGACCACCGACATGGCGCCCAGCACCCCGGCTACCACGATCGGCATCCCGCTCCACCAGTGCGCCCAGGCCGGCAGCCGCCGCCACCCGTACAGGTAGACCCCCACGAAGATCGCTTCCAGGAAGAAGAAGATCCCCTCCACTGAGAACGGGAAGCCGATCGCCGCGCCGAACCGGCCCATCAGGCCCGGCCACAGCAGGCCCATCTCATACGACAGCACGGTCCCCGACACCGCGCCGACCGCCACCAGCACCGCCATGACCTTCGACCAGCGGCGCGCCAGCAGCAGCGCCGCGGCATCGCCGCGCCTGATACCGATCCATTCCGCGGTCATCGTGACGGCCGCGAACGCGATGCCGAAGCACGCGAGGATGATGTGGAACCCCAGCGACGACCCCATCTGCGACCGGGCCGGCACCGGATCCACGGCCAGAACGTGCGCCACGGCCAGAACGTGCGCCACTGCGCCCATCGCGCGCTCCCCCCGTCCGCCGCATGCCCGCACCGCGGCTGCAAAGCCGTCACGCCATGTGTACCGCCACGGCGCTCCGGGTACACGTGGCAGCACCCGCAACGATCTCCCAGAGGTGCATCGGGTATATGCGCAGCAGAAACGTAGGAGCGGTTGCCCTGGTCATCCTGCTCGGGCTGGTTGTCGGCACACTCGGGCTGGTCGCGGCCGACCTGTACGCCGTCGGGGTGCTGATCCTCTTCCTCGGCGGCGTCGGCGCCGCCGTCCTGGCCGGCGAGTACCTCATCCGGTACCTCCGCAGCCGGCGACCGCCCGCCTGACGGCTTCTCCCATCTCCAGATGACCGCGCCGCCGCGCGAGCATTGCCGGGAACCCCCCGGCGGGATTTGGCCAGCCTGGCCGCCCTGACCTACGTGGGCAATAAGGCCGTGCAGACTCAAGGTCTGCGCGTCGTGTCCTTCTCACCCAACCCCGCGCCCGCGAACAGATGCGGCTGATATCTAGGTGGCTTGCCCGCATCGGCGCGCGCAGATCGGCCAGATCGGTGCGAGCCCTCATCTCGGCACGTCCTGCCTGGGGTGCAATTGTGGGCGGACCAATTCCGCGACATGGCTGGGGCCACAATTCAGGCGACGACTCTGTTTCCAGGCCTGAAACACTGATGGTCTGCCGGCGGCCATCATCGGCACCGCGAGGAAGGCGCAGCTAACCGGGCACCTGAGCCGATCAGGGCAGCAGCGGCCGGTCAGCGGTCCGCAAGCAACTCAATGACCGGGGCGAACTGCTCGATGAAGACGGCGTTGACGGCGACATAGGAGGTGCCGAACGCGTCCCGGCGCCGCTGTAACTCGTCGGCCATTTCCTGAGCACTGCCGCGCAGCATCGTCAGCGAGTCGCGCGCGATCAGCGTGGCTGCGTCCGCGCCCAGGAACTGCTGCATCCAGGCGGGCACGTTATCGCCGATCACAAAGACGTTGAGCAGCAGCTCGAGAGAACTGGCTCGTGGCCCGGCAGCGGAGCGAAGTTCGTCCGCGAGCCTGGCCATGTCCGCGCGGGAGCCGAGCGGCCCGATCGCGAGAGTGACGATGTCCGCCTTAGCCGCCGCCACGGCCAGCGCCTTGCGCCCCGAGACCGCCATCAGTACGGGCGTGTGCCGGTCTGCGTCGAGCTCGCGCAGCCGGTCGATGGACCGGTCGACCCCCGCAAGCCGCTGCGCCGTCGTGGTCTCCGGCATGCCGATCACCTCAACGGCCTGCCGGACGTTTTCCGGATGACCGGTGCCGATGCCGAATTCGAACCGGCCGCCGGTGAGGACCGACATGCTGTGCGCTTCCCACGCCGTCAGGGCCGGCGGCCGCAACGGGCTGGCCAGGACGAACGTGCCGACCCGCAGTGCCGTCGTCGCAGCCGCCGCGAAGGCCAGCGTGGGCATGGGCGCCGGCAGCTGCATGCCGTCCGGCATCAGCACGCTGGAATAGCCGAGCTCTTCGGCCCGCCGCGCTTGCCGCTGCCAATTCCCGGTGATGTTCCCGACAGTGGTCTGGGGTGCCGCCACCACGCCAAACCGGAACCGGCCCCTCGTCACGACGTTCAGGCTAGTGCTTGCCGCCGCGCGCTGTCGCCAGCACAACGCCCGTAAAGACCCGATCGGTGTCGCGCAAAGCGGCCTCCGCGCTTCCTTCAATGACGCGCCGATGGAGCCCTCTTGGAGCCGAGGCAGATGACAGAGCGTGACGGCTACCCGGCCATGGAACGCTTCGTCGTGCTGGATCGCGGGTGGCCACTTCCTTGCCTCGGAAGACCCGCACCGGTTCGTCACTGAGATCCGCGAGACCTTCCGCCCATACCGCAGACGGTAGACAACTCGTACAGTTCGGCCGCAACGTGACCAACTGCATGTTGCCAGAGCGCGACCGGCCGGGGATACGGCGGCATCAGCGCAGGAAGAAGGGCCAGCGAGTCGGATGACCGGTTTCCGAGCCGGAGCCTGCCCACGCCTGGTGCGCCGACGAGGACAAGGGTCCCGTGGACTCCCGTGCGATCTACTCTTATTTGTCAGGATGTCTAGGAGGCAGGGGCGTGGGGAACCTGCTCGGAGCGACGTCCCACGACTCAGAACAAGGATCGCAATGCGCAAATCCGGGCTCGGATGGCCTTCCCTGTCAAGTCAGCGTGTTGAGACGGTGACGTGGAACTGGACTCCCTATTGAATAGCCGTGTCGCCGCAGGTGACAAGTAGACGGGAGACGGCTATGTGGCGGGTGTTCTGGGTGCCGTCTCAATCAAGATCGCATCGTGCGGCTCACGGCCAGCCTTGTTCCTCGTCTGGTCCATCGAGGAAGGCCGCCTCGGCCATCGCCTCGTCGTCGAACTCGGGGTCGACGAGATCCGGCTCCATGGCGCCGGCCCGCTGCTGGCGTGCTGCATCGGTGCCGAGCGAGGTCGTCTCCAGCATGCTGAGCTCGTCTAGGAGCAGCAGAGCCCGCGCGGAGTCCAAGCCGGTCCCGCTGGTCGGGAACGTCAGGTACTTCACCAGGTCGCGGACTACATGCAGGTCGCTGATCGCGAGCTCGCGCCGCGATTCGGGGTCTTCGGCTTTGCAGATGGTCAGCACCTCGTCAGCCGGTCGACGGCGGTCAGGCTCACGTAGCTGCCTAGGGTCGGATCAGCTGGCTGCACTGTGCTCCTTCTGCTGCGTCGGGGCGGGCCGGGCGGCGCTGCCCGCCTGCCGGTATCAGTAAAGCCGGCCCTCTATCGCCCTGGGAGTGGTGCCAAGCATGGCCGCGGCCTCGGCGTAGGTGTGGCCGTCCAGTACCAGCGCCACCGCGTTCCTCAGCTCCTTCGGCATTCGGTTGAGCTCGTCCATGACCGTCGTGGTGCCTACCACTACGTTCTGCGGGTCCTGGCCGGGGTCACCGCCCAGTCCCCGGCTAGCCCCCTGATCGATTGCCTCCCGGGCCAGGCCATCGCGCCAGCGCTGCCTTTCTCGCCGCCACCGGCGGAATACGTTGGGGAACTTTATCTGGACTAGCGCTTTGTCGTTTTTACCGGGCATCGACTCAACCAGGTCACTTCGGCTCGTCCATGCCCCTGGTTGCCTGCAAGTCGGCTATAGATGCATGTGGCGGATCGCGAGATCGAGCTCGCTGCCTGCCTGATTGCCGACGGTGATCGCTGCGTTCCTGAGCGCAGTGCCGCTGGCCAGCCTGAGATAGCCCATCACTGCATCGACTGCCCGGCGCATGCGCCCCTTGTCGGCCTTGGGGTCTTCGATGGCTTCGTGAAGCTCGGAGTTGGCGGCGGAGAGCTCGGCTTGGTGGCCGTCTTCGAGACCGAGCAGGCCGCCGATCTCGGTCACCAGGTCGGCAAACTCGCGCACCTTGGTGATGTCGAACCCTGCGTCGTAGTTCTGGGTGACGTCGGAGCTGCCGACCGCGATGTTGCCGGTGATGGGTCCGAAGTTGTACTCGCTGCAGGAACGGTGGGTCACGATGTCTCCCGCACGCCTGTCGCCGAAGTGGATGCTGGTCCGATCCCCGGTGATCACGACCCGGACCGCTTGGTCTGCAGCTTGCTTGTCCGGCACGTCCTGATCCTGCGGCGTCAGCGTTTGCAGCTCCGCGACAAGATCGGCCAGGGCGCCTCGGATGCGGACGAGAGTGCCGACGATCGCGGCGTTGGATACCGACCAGTAAACCTCGGCGACGCGGCTGCCCGGTTCCATATGCCACTTGTTTAGCGTCTCGGCCATCACGCTCGAAAAGGGCGGGCCGAGGCGATGCATGTCCGTGCCCTGGCTGGCTAGTCCTTCCAGCATGCCGATCCCATAAGGGAGGATCGCGTCTTCTATGTCGTCGATCGTCTCGCGGATCACGTCGCGGATCTGATCGGCAAACACATCCTCGTGGACCTGCGTGGGCCTGCCGTTGTAGCCCGCGAGGTTGGTGATCACCGCCATCAGGGGTGCGTGAACGTGACGGTAAGGCGGCACCGCGTCTGCGCCGGCATAACCGTTCAGTTCCCAGCGGGCCCAGTCCCGCATCTTCTCCGACCCGGCCCGTCCGCCGAGCACTGCACTTCTGCATTAGGGACGACAACGGCCTGTCGTCAATCAGGTCCGCCTCGATCTGCGCGAGCAGACCACCCCGCCTGTTAACCATGCCAGGTATTCTCTCGGCCTGACCCTGGTTAGGCGAATTGGTCGCGAGCTGCATCAACTGGCACTCGTCGGAGCTGCTGGGGTGCTGGATGTGAGCTTGTGGTTCTGCATCGCCTGCTGAACACGCCGTGCGGCTGGGGCGCCGATGCGCAGGTAGATCGTTAGTGCTTGCTGCAGATGCGCGCCGGCTCGGCCGAGGTCGCCATCGCGCAGGTGGCTCTGGCCGAGACCTTCGATGGCGCGTGCTTCCTCTGGGGCCGCGCTGAGATCGCGGGCGATGGCCAGGGCTTGGGTGTGATACTTGCGGGCCTGCGGGGTGTCTGCTGTCCGCGTCGCCAGCTCGCCGAGGCGGTTGAGAGCCTCGGCCTGGCCGAGCAGGTTGCCCAGATCACCGAATAGCGCCAGGGCCTGCTGGTGGCTGGCGGCGGCGGCCGTGTGGTCGCCGGTCTCCTGCTGCACCAGGCCAAGGTCGTTGAGCGCTTGGGCCTGGCCGAGCACGTGGCCGATGTCGCGGAATAGCGCCAAGGCCTGTTGCTGGCTGGCGGTGGCGGCCGTGTGGTCGCCGGTCTCCTGCTGTACGACGCCGAGGTCGTTGAGGGCGTAGGCCTCGCCGAAAAGGTCGCCGATGCCGCGGACGAGAGCCAGGGCCTGTTGCAGGCTGGCAGCAGCGGCTGGGTAGTCCCCGGTCAGGTGCTGCATCAAGCCCAGGTGGCTCAGGGCGACTCCCTCAGCGCGACGGTCGCCGGCCTGGCGGGCGAGCGCAAGGGCCTGCTGCTGGCTAGCGACGCCGGCCGGGTAGTCCCCGGTCAGCACGTCAATGAAGCCCATCTCGTTGAGGACACTGGCCTGGCCAGACAGATCACCGGCGTCTCCGTAGAGCGCAAGCGCCCGGTCCAGGCTGGCAGTGGCAGCCGGGTAGTCGCCGGTCTCCCGCTGCACAACGCCTAGCCCGGCGAGGGTGTCCGCCTCGCCGAGCTGGTCCCCAGCCCGGCGGGCCGCGGCGAGGGCGGTCCGGTGGAGAGCGACGGACTGGTCCCAGTGACCGTGGGCACTGAGGAAACCGCTCATCGCGGCGGGAATGGCGAAGGCATGAGGAAAACATGCGTGGCTTGCGGCATAATCCGCGGCTGCGTGCAGGTTCCCGCGCTCGGCTTCCAGCCAGACGGCTGCCTGCCCGAGGGTGGTGAGTCCGGGGGCCTGGGCCGGGGGGCGGCCAGGCAGCGGTCGGCGGTAGACGCTGAGCGAAGGGTTAAAGTGCCGGCCGGCGGTCAGGGCGGTGTGCAGGTAGTAGTCCAGCAGGCGCCCGACCGCCTCGCCTGATTCGGCGCGTTCGTCGGTGGCGACGAGGGTGCGGGCATGCTCGCGGAGCAGGTCGTGCAGCTGGTATCGGCCGGGTTCCGGCTCGGCGAGCAGATGCTGGTCATACAGCTCATCGAGCTGGCGCCTGGCAGCGGCCAGACTGATGCCGTCGAGCGCGGCGGCTGCGTAGGCGTCGATGCTGGGGCCTGGGACCAGGCCGAGTCGGCGGAACAGCCGCTGCGGGCCAGACGCAAGGTCGGCGTAGGACATTCCGAACGCGGCAGCGACCGACAGATTCTCCGCATGCATGAGGGCTAGCCGGTCCCGCGCCGCCGCCAGTTCGGCGGCTAGGTCGGCGCACGTTCGGACGGGGTGGTTGCGGAGCTGGCTAGCCAGCATTCCGATCGCCAGCGGCAGATACCCGCACAGCCGGGTGATCTGGCCGACCGCGACGTCCCCGGTCCGCACATCGGGCCGGGCGGCCAGCCTGGCCAGCAGGGTCGCCGCCTCCTCAGGGGGCATGGTGTCCAAGCTGATCTGAGCAGCATCCTCCAACGCGGCAAGCCGGCGGCGGCTAGTGATCAGTACCAGGCTGCCGGCGGTGCCGGGCAGCAGCGGCCGGACCTGCTCATGCCCTGCCGCGTCGTCGAGCAGCAGCAGGATCTCCTTGCCCGCGACATGATCGCGCCACCGGGCCGCCCGCGCCTCCAGCCCTGGTGGGATCTGCTGTGGGGCGACCCCGGCGGTGAGCAGCAAGCTGGCCAGCGCATCGGCCGGGTCGACGGGCCGCTGCCCGGAGGTGTGCGCGTGCAGCGGCAAGAAGAACTGGCCATCTGGGAAGCTCCCCGCCAGCTCGTGCGCGGCGTGCACTGCGAAGGTGGTCTTGCCGATCCCGGCCATCCCGTCGATCGCGTGAATGCCCAGCACCACGCCGCTCGCAGCCGTAGGGGTCAGTGCCTCCAGCATCCGGGCCAGTTCCCCGCCGCGGCCGGTGAAGCTGACGGTATCCCGCGGCAGGGTCCTGGTGGCCGCCGCCGTGAACGTTCCTGGTGCCTCTCCCCGGCTGGCCGCCAGCACGTCCTGAGGCGGGGACTTGCCCCGCGCCGCCGCCACGAACGGCGCGCGTACTGGCTCGGCGAGGCCAAGCGCATCGGCCAGCAGCCGTGCGGTGTCTTTGTGCGCGGTGCGGCTGATACCGCGTTCCAGGTCACTGACCGACCGCGTGCTCAGGCCGGCCGCCTCCGCCAGCTCCTCCTGCGTCAGCCGGGCCTCCGCCCGCAGTTGCCGCAGTAAGCCAGCGAAAGAGAGCCCAGGCTGCTCGGCCACGGCGAACCCCCTCGCAAGCCACGCTCGCGCCCACCGGCCCGGCACCGGCTGAGACTCCGGTTTCCTAGCCTACGTAGGCCTGTTTACCCGTGGCCATCCCTGCCTGCTTTGGCCTCAGCGGCCGCTACGGGCACGCCTCAAGGCCGCCCCTCCTCTCTCGCACTCGGGAGCGTCAGACGCGCGGTGTCGGCTGGCCGCAATTTCTGTGGGTGATTCTGTGGGTGGTCCCGCGTGGGCAACGCCCCGCCGCCCCCAGAGGGTGGAACCAGCCGCCGTACCAGGCCATCAAGCTCAGCAGCGGCCGGCATCGCACACAACCAACGAACATGGCCACGCCACCGAGGAGACCACGATGCGCGCAGCATTCGCCGACCACCCAGTGCAGACCCAGGCTGCGGAGGCGCAGTCGCAAGCCGATTGCGATGCACCGCGCCAGGCACTTGCACCGGCCGCGACACGCGAAACCCCGGCACGGCTGACTCGCCGCCCGCAGCGCATTACTGGCCTGCTGATGCGACTGGCCAGGACCCGTGCCAGCTACTACGACCCGCTGTTCGGGCGGCCGGACCTGATCGAAGACGACTACTACCGGCTCCGGAATCAGCCCCGCGACTGACTGGGCAGCTCGCGCCATCGACCCTGAAGTCGCGGGCGTACGCGGCTTCCTGTTCGGTCGTTATGCACGTCATGGGCCACGCTCCTCCGCAGCCCCGACGATACTGTTTGACAGTAGCCGGGGCTCTACTCCTCGACCCGCGCCGCGGCGCCCGCGGGAGCCTGGAGGACAGGTGAGCGACGTCAGGCAGCATCGGCCGACCGTCATCGCCGCGCACGGTACGCCGCCCAAGCGGATCAGCGAGTTCGTCGGGCTTGCCAGCACGGGCGAGGACGAGCTGTCGCTGGCGCTGATGCACAGCCCTGCCGGGTGGACGGAGCCCGCACAGGTGACTCGGTTCGCCGAGACAACGGTCGTGATCGAGGGCGCGGTCGTGCTGCACCTGGACGGCGGCGAGTCACTGACCGTCCCGGCCGGCGAGGCGGTCACGGTGCCGCCCGGCGTCGAAGTCCGCTACGAGACGCCCGGGGCGGCCGTGTACGTCGCGCTGTGCCGCCCCGCCTTCAGCCCGGCCCGGCTGCGCCGGGAGGACGAGGCGTAACCGGCGTATCCTAGACGCCGTGGCTTGCGTTCATGTCGCGAGTCCGCGAACTCCCTGATCGTTCTTGCAGATACGCGTTCGGGTCGGCGCTGTCCAGGTTCGGCCGGTAAGGGTTCCTGCCTAGTCGCGCGGGCAGGCTGGCTCCCGGTCAGGGAATGGGATGACTCTGCCGCCGGAGTGCGCGTCGCGGAGCTGCTGGTTTTCCAAGGGTGAGCTGGTTGACGGCGCGGACGAGGGCGTCGGCGCGGAGCTGGGCGAGTTCCTTGTTCTTGTTGGCGATGGTCTGCCTGAGCCGGGAGATGGTGGCGCGGAGCCGGGCCTCGTCCTCGTTATGCACGCCGGCTTCCTTGATCCGGTGGTAGAACTCGTTCTTCAGGTCGGTGTGCCGCTGGGTGAGGGCGTTGCGGGGACGCCGGCTTCGATGGCGAGCGCCATGATGGTCAGGGCCCCGTTGGAACGTTCCGGGTTGCCTGCCAGGATGCGGTCCATTGCGGCGCGGATCCGCTCGCGCTCGCCGGGGTCTGCTGTCACCGGGTTTCCGTCGCGGGGATGGTGATGCGGGTGCGTTCGTGTTTGTCGGCCAGCTCACGGAGCCGTGCGGCGTTGGCGCGGAGGCGGTCGCCGATGGGCTTCGGGGCGTGCTCGGCTTGGGTTTCGATGACGGCGGCCCGCTCGCGGAACTGGACGGCCTGCTGGTCGGTGCGGGCGATATTGCCGCAGCTGGGGACGCACCGGTCGAGGCTTGGGGTGTCCCTGACGCCATCGCACGACATCGAAGGGATGATGGGTGGCCTCAGCGTACGCAACCACAAAGCTGGCCTGAATGGGCGTTCCCGGCGGCTCGGCGCGCTGGACTGCAAACCGGGCCAGGGTATTGAGGAAACCTCGCCAGGGTATTCCAGGAACCCCTAGGTATTACCAGAATCCCAGCGGCGGTATGCAGTGAAACCCTGGCGGGGTATTGGAACGACAAACGTCAGCCATAAGAGGCTACTTTTTGTTGCAGCCGGTTTCGGCGGAGCGTAGATTTCCGGCTGCGGCGGCACCCGTGGCGCCTCGCCGATGGCGCCAACTGGACCAGTCCCAGCTCGTGTCGTGTGGTCGGTCAGCGGCGTGCTGCCTGGTGGCTGGCCGGTCCGGCCTGGAGGGCAGGCGTGAAGTGTGATCCGCGACAGTCATTGGCAAGGCGCCATCTCCGCTGCGGGGGGTTGATCTTTCGGTCCGGAGGATGATGTACGCGGCGCTGGCTGGGAAGAAGGTCAATGCGATTGATGCTCCGCGCACGACGGTGAGTTGAGTGCCTTGAGGAGGTTTCATGCGGGCCAGAGTGCTGATGGCGCTTGCCATGATGGCCGTCGTGCCGGCGCTGCTTATCGTCGCCGCGGGCCCGGCGTCGGCTCATGTGCTGAAGACGGCAGGCCCCTACCATCTGCTGATCGGGTTCGGCAATGAGCCGACCTATGCGGGAGCGCAGAACTCCGTCTTTCTGCTATTGACCAGCGCGAAGACCGGGGCCCCGATCGTCGATGTGGGGCTCGCCGACACCCTGAAAGTGGAGGTGCGATTCGGGACCCAGCACAAGCAGCTGACGCTGGTGTCGTCCTTCGACCCTGACAGCGGCCAAGGAACCAAGGGCGTGTACAACGCCTATTTTGTCCCGACCGCTCCCGGCGACTACACCTTCCATTTCTTCGGTGCTATCGGAAAGCAGAAGGTAGATATCAGCGTGAAATCGTCGAGGAGGACATTCGATAGCGCGCACGACCCCGCTGCGATCGAGTTCCCGCAGCTGGCGCCGTCGAATCTGCAGCTGGCGCAGCGCCTGAACGCCGAGTCGGCCCGCCTGGCCACGGGGATCCATGCAGCGGACACCAAGGCGGCCCCCGCTTCGGCGGCACTTGCCGTCGGGATCGCCGGGCTCGTCGCAGGCGCGGCGGGGCTTGGCGCCGGCGGTATGGCTCTCGCCCGCAGCAGGTCGCTATCCCGGCGTGCGGCGGCGGGCAGCCAGCATCCGGTTAACGTGGAATGAGATCGCTGCGAGCGGTATTGCTGGTTTCCGTTCTCGCGCTTGCCTGGGTCGGCGTTCTGGCTTCGCCCGCGGAAGCGCACGCCTTGCTGGAACGGTCGTATCCGGCGGCGGGCGCGTCGCTGTCGCGCGCGCCGCACGTGACGCAGCTCTATTTCACCGAGGCACCCGAGCCCGGCCTGTCCACGGTCTCCCTGCTGGATTCCTCTGGCCAGATTGTTCCAGGGGTAGGCACGCCCGCCGCGGTGCCCGGCGACGCGCAGGAGCTGCGGGCCACGCTGCCGACTCTCACCGATGGTGTGTACACCGTGAACTGGCGCACGGTGTCGAAGGTGGATGGGCACGTCAGTGGCGGCTCCTTCGCCTTCGGAATCGGAATCCAGCCCCCATCAGGCTCGGCTGGGACCCGGGCCGCGAACGGCGGCTCGCTGTCGACGGGCTCCACCCCAGCTCCGGCCGCGGTGGCCGGTCTGTGGCTGCTGTACTGGGGTCTGGCGCTGCTCGCTGCCGCCGGAGCCACGGGCGTGCTGGTCTTCGGGTGGCGGCTTCCGGGACAGGCGCGGGAAGTGATCGCGGCCGGGTGGCTGTCTGCGGCCCTCGGCATCCTCACCATGATCCTCTCGGAGCAGGCGACGGCAGGCGTGCCGTTCGGGGAGCTCTTCCGCGCCGCCACTGGGCGGTCGCTGCTGGCCCAGGCCGCCGCCGTGGCCGTGTGCGGGGTGGCCGCGTTCTACGCGGCGCGCCGCACGGCCGGCCCGCGGCTGGCGGTGCTGGGAGCGGCCGCCGCGGGCGCGCTGTTCGTGCACGCCCAGGCCGGGCACGCCGAGACCCGGTCGCCGGTTCGTCTGCTCAACGTGACCGACCAGTGGCTGCACATGCTCGCGGCCGGGGTGTGGGCCGGCGGCCTGGTCTGGCTCCT
>WNFD01001395.1_pt1 | contig 24391 bp, 20 predicted proteins | sample 5400491 | NCBI WGS metagenome assembly WNFD01 (sample SAMN13153343, study PRJNA577476) | soil metagenome | isolation source: 120 cm saprolite under Douglas fir tree site 2 hole 2 replicate 2 | place: USA:California | collected 2015-04-18
GGCGGTGCGCGCGATCGTGGCACCCTACGTCGGCCGGGGGCGGGCCATCGAAGTCCAGGGGGCCGTCAACACCACGGCTCTTGGTCAGGCCGCGTGTACGCGTTCACCGGCCCAGCGCCGGGCAGGTGCGCGCATGGGGCACCTTTCAGCAGGTGGAGTTGGTCTGGGTGAGCAGGCCGAGGCGCCAGGGCAGCATGTTGTAGGGGACGCTGGCGGACGGGTCATGGCCCTGGTAGAGGTACTGCAGGTGGCATGGGCTGATGGTGGGGGCCTGGTCGAAGTTGTCGCGGATCGCCTCGCCGCTGCTGATGTCCTGGGTCCAGGGTGTGCCGCTGAAGGTGACGTTGGCCGCGCCGGCGAACGGGCTGCTCTCGGTGGCCGCGAGCGGGGTCCAGGTGCCGGCGATGCTGCTGGAGGTGTAGGAGCGGAAGTAGCGGTGCCCGCTGGAGCCGATCGCTTCCATGATCAGAAGGTAGGTGCTCGACCCGTCGATCTTGTAGACGTTGTCCGCCTCGAAGACGTTGTCGCGGTTGGGATCGGACGCCGCGATGACCGTGTTGGTGAAGCCGCTGGGGAACTGCGCCAGGGTGGTCTGCGACCGGTAGAGGTGCCCGTTGTCGTCGGCGGAGAACAGATAGCAGTTGACCGAGTCGCAGATCACCCACATGTCGACCCAGAACCCGTTGCCGATGTTCTGCTGGATGATGGCCGGCTCGCTGGCGTAGAAGTTCTTCGGCGCGCTCCAGCCGGCGGGGTTGCTGATGTCGGTGCTGGTGGAGTACGAGGCGTTGCCGCCGGTCTGGTAGACCAGGTACCACAGCTTCTGCGGGGCGAAGTAGAACACCTGCGGGGCCGTCTTGTACCCGCTGCCGATCGCGGTCTGATCCAGGTAGGACTGGGTCGCGGAGCCGGCCTGCGACCAGTCGGTGAAGTTCATGTACACCATGCTGTAGTTGCCCGCCGTGTTGGTGGTGCTGGCGAACACGTGCCACTTCCCGTTGAAGAACACGGCAACCTTTCCTTAGCCCAGGTGCCAGAATGCCGGCTCGCGAAATTTCATGGTCATCGCGGCCTTGCGCCGTGCGCTGAGCGGGCGCGCGAAGCCGGGTGGCATCATCGGACCATGGTCGCGATCGAGATCGTGGTGGGCGATATCACCGGTGAAGCCGTGGACGCCATCGTCACCGCGGCGAACGAGTCGCTTCTTGGCGGCGGTGGCGTGGACGGGGCGATCCACCGGGCGGCCGGGCTGCGCCTTGCTGAAGCGGGTGCCGCCATCGGACCTTGTGCACCGGGGGACGCGATGGCGACCCCTGCCTTCGATCTCGGCCCGCCGGTCAGGCATGTCATCCACACTGTCGGACCGGTCTGGGAGGGAGGCGGCCACGGCGAGCCCGGCATCCTGGCCTCGTGCTACCGGCGCTGCCTCGAGGTCGCAGACGAACTGGGAGCCCAGAGCATTGCCTTCCCGGCCATAGCTACCGGAGTCTACGGATACCCGCCTGATCAGGCCGCCCGGATCGCCATCGCCACCATCAGGTCCACGCCGACCAGGGTCGGCCGGGTGCGGCTGGTGGCCTTCGACGACGAGACGCGCGACCTGCTCATGGCTTCGCTCGCCCGGTGACGGAGGCGGTGGACGCTGCGGCCTCTTCCGTGCTGAACACCGCCGCGGGCAGCAGGCGCGTCATCACTGGCGGCGCTGGGCTGGCGGGCTTGCTGCGCCCGTGGCCTGCCGCTGACCCGGCGGGCGGGCGGTACGGGTATGAGCCCGGGCTCGAGGTGCGGCTGAATGCCTGGTCACTGTACACGATCTTGATCCGGCTGGCCGGGGGCTGCTGCAAGCCCGGTGGGTGCCGTCCCCGTCGCCTGGCCACCCAGCCTGGCACCTGTACCGGCTCACCGCGGGCAGGCTGGCCGCGGGCGAGGATCGACAGGCTGCTGATCTTCATCAGAAACTACTTTTGAATAACCCTCCTGGTCGATTTCGTGTGCCTGCTGCGCAAAAGCGCGGTCATGGGCGACTTCAACGTTGCCCTGGGGGGACGCCGACGTCTGGGACCCTGCGGTCTAACCGGTCCTTCCCGATCTGGTCCTGAGGTGCGGGTGTGGCTCACATGCTGTGGCGCGCGGGGCGTAGAAAGCTCTCCCCGATGACGCCGCCGACGGTGCCCAGGATGATGCTGAGGGCTGGGATCCAGACCAGCGCGATGATCGATCCGCCGAGGTTGTCGCCGACGATCCAGACCACAGGGCTGGCCACCCCGTGCTGGTGCGCGTCGGCGATGGTCGACGGGTCGCGGGCGTACCAGCTGATCTCGCCGTACGTCGATGCCATGAGCACGATGAACAGCGCCAGGCCGCCGAGCAGCCCGGCCCACAGGCCGACTTCGGCCCCGTTCCGCACACCGCCCTCGTGCCGCCCCGCCAGCGCACCCGCAGCGAGCGGGGTGGAGAGCGCCGCTGTCCACCCATTGGTGCCGGTTACGCCCTGGTGAAGCAGGAAGGCAACCGTCAGTGCACTCATCATCACCACGGCCGCGGCCAGCCCGTAGCGGCCGTTGCGCCGCCCGGCCGCGAAGCTGGGCGGCGGCCGTAGTGACAGCCAAAGGTAACCGGTCAGCGCGAGCGCGAACACCAGGCACAGCTGCCAGTACCCGTGTGAGTGCCTGCCCCCCGCCTGGGGATAGCGCACGGGCGCCCACAGGGCCAGCGCGACGCACGCGGCGAGCCCGGCAAGCACCACACTCCTGACCGCGCGCCCTGCGCCGCGAACGCCTCCCGCCAGCCGCTGCCTGGCCAGCACGGCCCAGACGCAGACTGCCGGCAGGCCGGGAAGCACGACCGCGGCTAAGGCCCCGGCGGCGGGTGCCAGCCGATGGATGACCGCCCCGGCCGCGCAGGCACCGCCCGCCAGCACGATCGCGGCACGCCCCGGCAGCCTCGCACTGCGCGGCGGGATCAGTGCTAACCGGGCCGCACCGAGGGTGAAGCGCAGCCGAGCCCGGGGGTCCTTTATCTGGTCAAGCTCGGCAAGCATCGCACGGCCCCGGTCCTGGCGGCTGGCGGGCATCAAGGTCGTGATGGCGGCAAGGAACCGGTGGGAAAGATCGCCAGTCCATGGCCCGCCCGGACCCGGCGCCCTTGTCCCCGGGTCACCGGGCGAGCGCCCGCCCATCAGCTGCCCCCCAGTTGTGGCCGTGGCAGGCTGCGGCGCGCGGCCGGGACCGGGGCAGGTGCCGGGGCGAGCGCCGTGGGCTCGAGCGTGGCAGCCAGGTCAAGTCCGGCGCCGGTGAGCCGGTACAGGTGGCGGGCTGGCCTGCCGGGCTGTGGTCCTGGCTCCCAGCGGGCTTCAAGCAGCTCGTTATCGGCCAGGCGCATCAGGATGGGGTAGAGAGAGCCGGCCTTGAGGCCGACTTGCCGCCCGAGCTCATAACCGTACCGCCAGCCCGCAGGGTCGGCGGCGAGTGCGAGCACGACGGCCGCAGTCTGCCTGGACGGTCTCCTGGCGCGGGTCATAGATCAACTCTATGTATATAGACTTAAGATTCGCAACTCCGGTACCCGACCCCTGTGCGCGGCGGCCCATGCCGCGGCTTCTGGTGGCAGCCACCCGGAGCACAGACAGGCGGGTCACTACCCCCGATGCTGCGAACCCGTGAAGCTCGAATAGGAGTTGCGTCCGGGGGCCCTCGATGGTGCCATGCATGGCATGGAACCTGCTCGCCTGCGCGCCCTGTTCGACGCTGAGGTCCGGCGGAGCGCCCGCGGCGATGGCTCGGGTGCGCTCGTCGAGCCTGACCAGCACGTGGTCAGGTGGGTGGCGGCTGATGGCCGGGGCTGGTCGGGCGTCGCCTGGTCGGAGCTGGACGAAGGCTGCGCCGATGCTGTCATCGCGGCCCAGGTCGCGTACTTCGCTGACCGGGGCCAGAAGTTCGAGTGGAAGCTCTACGACTAGGGGATCTACCGCGCGCTCCTCGCGTACCGGGCACGCCTGGCGGCAGCACGCGGTTACCGCTTCCTGCAGGTGGACGCCTCATCCGATAGCCAGCCGGTCCTCGAACGCTGTGGCTTTGTCTCCCTGGCCCGCACCACGCCCTTCGTCTGGGAGCCTCCGGCGGTCGTCTAAGCCGACCGCGAGACATCTAGAATGGTGCCGGTGAACGAGGCTCACCTGGCCCTGTGCTCTAGCCCGGAGTGGGCCAGGATCGTGGAAGACGATCTGCTGCCGTGGGTCCTGGAAGGCCACGACCTGGGCGATGACCTGCTGGAGGTTGGCGCCGGGCCCGGCCTGACGACCGACATCCTGCGGCGGCACGCCGCCCACGTCACCGCTGTGGAGCTGGACACCGGCCTCGCGGGCAATCTCGCGGCCCGGCTGGCCGGGACCAACGTCGAGGTGGTCGCGGCGGACGCGACGCGCCTGCCGTTCCCCGCGGGGCGCTTCTCGGCGGCGGCCTGCCTGACGATGCTGCACCACATCCCGTCCGCCGCGCTGCAGGATGCCGCCCTGGCCGAGCTGGGCCGCGTGCTGCGTGCCGGTGGTGTGCTAGTGGGCTCGGACGGGCTGGACACACCGGACAGACGCCGACTGCACCAGGACGACATCTTCGTGCCTGTGGACCCGGGCACTCTGGCGGGACGGCTTCGCCAGGCCGGATTCGCTGATGCCAGCGTCGAGGTCTCGGGAGACCGCCTGCGGTTCGCCGCAACCACCGGGATCCGAGCAGGCGGGAGGGACTAGGCCGGCTCCCGGTCAGCGCGTCCTGCGCCCGGCGGCCCATGCCGCAACCTGGGTGCGGGAGCTGAACCCGAGCTTGGCCAGGATATTCGCGACATGCCGCGCGGCGGTTGCCGGGCTGATGACAAGCTCATCGGCGATGGCGCGATTGCTGAGACCGCGAGCGATCAGCGCGGCGATCTCGAGTTCCCGCCTGGTGAGCGCCGGGCTCGCGGCGGGTCTCGGGTCATCGGGGGCCCGTGGCCATCCGGCGGGGTCTGCGGCCGTCGGGATCCGGGGGGTTCTGCCGAAGGGGCCGTCGGGGTCCTGGCCAAGGAGATCAAGCGCCGTGGGGGGTCCGGGGGGTATCCCCCCGGGGGGGCCGTCGGGGTCAGGGTCACGGGGGTCCGGGTCCGTGGGGGGTCCGGGGGGTATCCCCCCGGGGGAGCGCTGTCCCCGGGAAGGCGCTGTCCCCGGGGGCGCCGTGTCCCCTTCAGCTAGCGCTGTGTCCCCTTCAGCTAGCGCCGTGTCCCCCCAGGGGGCGCCGCGCTGCCCGGTCGCGTAGCTCACGGCCTCATCCGCGGTCATCTCGCGGCCCGCCGCGAGAAGCGCGGCCATCGCCTCCACGCCGAGCCGCTCGCGAGCAGGCCCGAGCAGGCTCTCCAGCCGGGCAGCGGCGTCGGCCGGCTGAGCCTTGCCCGCGGCCTCGCGCAGTTCGAGCGCCGAACCCGCCAGCCGTACGGCCCGCCCCGGATCATCCGCCATGACGGCCGCCGCGGCGAGGGCCTCGAGGCCGCGGGCGATGGCGAGCCGCTGGCCCGTCGCCAGGCTGAGCCGCAGGCTCTCGGCAAGCCTGGACCTGGCGAGGGCCAGGTCACCCCGGCGGAGCGCGACCCACCCGATGCCGGCCAGGCACCGCGCGGCCTCAGGCCTGGCGTCAAGCTCGCGGCAGATCGCCAGCGCGTCCTCGAAATACCGCAGCGCGTTGGCGTGATCACCCCGGGCCCTGGCCAGGCCGCCCATCCCGTACACGATGTTGGCAAGGCCCCAGGGGTTGTTGTCGCGCAGCGCATCGAGTGCCGCCTCATAATTCTGCTGTGCCTCGCGCAGCCTGCCCTGCCGGGCGGCTATCGCGGCCTTGGCGCTGAGCGTGAGACCCTCTTCCCAGTAACCACACACGCCCCGCGCGGCAGCGATCGCCTCGTCCAGGCGGGCAACAGCCTCGTCGAACCGGCCCGCACGCATGCTGACCTGGCCGAGCATGCGCAGCGCCGCAGCCGTCGTAGCGCCGTCGCCGGACGAGCGGCTCAGTTCAAGGCCGGCCTCCGCGCACTCCTGCGCGGTCGGGTAGTCCTGCAGCTCGAAGGCCAGCTCCGCGCGGTATACGAGCGCGCGTCCGCGAACTTCCGGGCTGACCTGGCTGCTCAGGCCGAGGAAGCGGTCGAACCAGCTGGCGCCCGCCGCCGCGTCGCCGTGGGTGATCCACTGGCTCCGCAGCCCGATGCACAGCAGCAGCCCTTCCTCGGCGTGGCCCCACTCCAGGGTCACGGCCAGGGCGGCGAGGCAGTTGTCCCGCTCCAGGACCACCCGCCGGTACAGCAGCATCCGCTCCCGCCGCGGCGGGTCGCCCCGCAGGAAGGCACGGTCCTCGATGCTGCGCACGAGCTGCGCTACGTAGTCACGATGCCGCAGGCGCAGGTCCCGCTCCTCGCTGGAAGCGGCGAGCCGAGCCGTCGCGTATTCCTTGATCGTGTCGAGCAGACGGTAACGCGCGTCCCCTTCCTCCTCAGAGTCCAGGCTGACGAGCGACTTGTCGATGAGCGAGACAAGCAGGTCGAGGACGCTGCCGACGGGAATCTCCCCGTCCGAGCAGACCTGCTCGGCCATCTCCACGCTCCAGCCGGCGAACACCGCGAGCCTGCGCAGCAGTACCTGCTCCGGCCTGGTCAGCAGCTCGTAGCTCCAGTCCACGGTGGCGCGCAGCGTCTGGTGCCGCGGTGCCGCCGTCCGGTCACCCGAGGCAAGCAACTGGAACCGGTCGCTCAGCCGGCCGGCGATCTGGCCGACGGAAAGAGCGCGTGCCCTGGCCGCCGCGAGCTCTATGGCCAGCGGGATCCCGTCCAGGGTCTGGCAGATTCGCGCGGCCTCGGAAACGTTCTCATGGTCAAGCGCGAAACCCGGGCACACGGCCGTGGCGCGGTCGGTGAACAGCCGGACCGCCTCAGCGCTTTCCAGATCGGCGCTGCCCAGGTCGGCGGCCGGGCCGCCGGAGTCTCCGGCCTGCCTGGGCAGCGCAAGCGGCGGCACCCGCCATACCGTCTCCCCGCGCACACGCAGCGGCTCACGGCTTGTCACGATCACGCTCAGCCACGGGCATCCGGCGACCAGGAGCTGGACTAGCTCCGCGCAGGCGTAGATCAGGTGCTCACAGGTGTCGAGGATGAGCAGCAGGTGCCGTGGATGCAGCGCGCCGGCCAGGGTCTCGCCGAGCGGTCGCTCGGCTTCTTCCCTTATGCCGAGCGCCGCAGCGGCTCGCCGGGTGACCTGGTCGCCGCGAGCGTCACCGAGCTCGACAAGCCAGGCGCCGCCAGGGAAACGGGGCGTGATCTCGCGGGCAAGCCGGAGCGCGAGGCGCGTCTTGCCGATGCCGCCTGGACCGCACAACGTGAGCACCCGGACCTCGGCCAGCAGCTGGGCAAGCTCGGCGAGGTCTCGCTCGCGGCCGATGAAGCTGTTCGGCTCAGTCGGCAGGTTGCCTGTGGCGATCGGCAGGTCGGTGATCATGTGCGTCCGAAGTCCGCTCAGGGCATTTTAGGTCGAGTTTCTCATCACAGGAGTTCCTGATGGAAGCGAAGAGTAAGACGGGGGCAAAGCCGGTCATCAGAGGACGACCGTCACTTTCACCGCCTCGGTGTAGCGGACCCGGCCGAAGTACATAATCTTGACCAGCGCCCACCAGTGCGCCCCCGGCCGCGCGTCCGCGGGAACCGCCACCGGGTAGCGAAGAGCGACGGAGCCGCCAGGCTCGACGGAGAAACCCATCGTCCAGGGTCCGAGCACCCCCCATGTGCCGAATGGCGATATCAGTTGCGCCTCACCCCGCAGCGGCGAGGCGAGTCCGCTGACCACCTGGACGGTCAGTTCCCCGCGTCCGCCGGGGGTGAGGGTTAGCTCAGGGGGTCCCGGGGCCGCTCCCCGCGGGCTGGAGGGCCGGGCCCCAGGGCTGGCACCGCCGGTGGCTGCGACGGTGAGGTCAAGCTCGCTGCCCAGCGCGTTCTGGTCGGCTTCGACCAGCGGCAGCAGCTGGTCGAGCGGCAGCCTCAGGTCGGGCGCCTCCGGTTCCCCGACGGCGATCATGGAAGCGTCTTCAAGGACCTGGCCGAGTCCGTCACGTATCCGCGCCGCCACGAAGTACCGGCCCGCCCTGGCGCCGGGCAGCGACCGTACCCTGACGTCCCAGGCCGCGTGGCCGCGCGGCGTCAGGTCATAGCGCAGCGGCCCGGTGGAGCCGTCGCATTCCGCCGCGAGGCCGGGCGGCACGACGAGTTCCAGGTCGCCGGAGGCGCTCTCCGGGCCGCACGCCACCGTCACCCGCAGGCGGACGCCGGCACCGCCGGGCGCGGGATCGCCGCCGGGCGGTAGCGCGGCTCGGCCGGGGGAGAGGTGCACGGCCACCGGCAGGTTCCCCGCGGGCGCGGGCCCCTTGCCGTGCAGCCAGTAACGGGTGAACACTGGCTGGGCGGGCTCGGAAAGGGCAATCCCATCGCGGCTGCCCGATGGAGTGCCCAAGGGGGTGCGCAGCGAGGAGCCCGGTGGGCTGACCGGCTCGCCGGCCAGCCCACCGGTCAGCGTGAGGGTCACCGCCCCGCATGGCGGCAGGCCGACGGCGGCGGCGCCATCCCGCAGCGGCAGCGGCCCGCCGTCGGTGTCCTCGAGCAGGCTGGTGAGCCGCGCCCCCGTGATGCCAGGCAGCAGGCGGACGCGGGCCTGGGTCGGCCGGCCGGAGTACTCGCGCAGCCGGACCGTGACACCGTCTTCCCGGCTCGGCGATCCCGGCCGCCCGGAGGCGAGCGGATTGCCGCGCGGCTTGAGCGCGGTGATGCCCACGTGCGGAGGTACCGGGGGAGCGTCCGGCAGGGAAGGCACCGCGAGGGACTCGACGCGGCAAAGGCTCGCCTCGGCTGGCAGCGGTCCGTCGTGCACAGACGTCTCGCAGGCCAGCAGGCCATGGTTGTACTCTTCGCCTGCCGCCGTGAAGCCTGCCGTGCGCCAGTCACCTGGCCCCGCGGCGAGCGCGTACTCGAACGTATGGCTCCAGTGCTGCAAGGCGAAGCTGGTGCCATCCGGCGCGGTGCGCTTCTCGCCGTCGATCCACACCCCTGACGGCCAGGCGCTGCATGACCGCATCAGCGAGATGTTCAGCGTGCCGTCCGGGGTCACGACGCACCCGGGTATGCCCCGGTTGAGCAGCGCGACGGCGACGTCGGCGACGCCCTGCGGTGGGCACTGGGGGGCCGGCGCCGTCGCCTCGATGACCGAGTCGGCCAGGTCCACGGTAACCCCGGAGATCACCGCCGGCAGGCTCTCTGGATCTTCTCCCGCCACGATGAGCACCGGCAGGTCGCCTGCTCCGCGCACGTCCGCGCCCGGCACGAAGACCTCCTCGCGCGGCCGGGCCGCCGGTACCCACACGCGAGCCGACCCGTCGGTGGCAAGCCGCTCCGCGAATTCCTTGGCGTACGCGGGATCGGCCGCGGCGAGCACCTCGGCGGTGAACGGGTTGTCCTCGGGGCCGCCGAGCACGATCCGGACGTCGGGCAGGTTCGAGTCCAGGTCGATCGCGCCGTACCTCGGGCCGTCAGCCCGTGAGCAGGTCGCCGTGACACCCTGGCTAGCGAGCGCGGCGACCAGGGAGCGGACCGACCGGCGAAGCCCGTTCGATATCTCATGCGTGTCAGGCGCCGGCATGATCACCTCGGCGACGCCGATCGCCTGCATCTGTGCCTGCCTGGGGGGGCGACCCCCCGAGACCTCCCGCTGCCGGCCGCTAGGGGGGCCGCCAGCCGTCACCGCCACCCTTACCGTGGAGCCGATGCCGAACCACTCCTGCGCCGGGTTGTCCAGCGTGAACCAGTGCTCAGCGACATCCGTATCGCACCAGCCGAGCGGCCGCCCGATCACGGCGGCCGCCGTCTTGTACAAGGGCAGGCCGCCGGGCACGTCGGCGGCGAAACGGACCCGCAGCAGCCGGTCCTGGCCGATCGAGCCGTCCACGTGCGTGCGGAACCCGACGCGCTCCGCGCCGTCCCAGAGCAGCGTTTCCTGGGTCACGCGGAGGTCGTCGATCGTCAGCTCGGCCACCAGGCGGGTGCCGATGGGGCAGCGCTCCGCCCTGACCCGCGCGGGGATGGCCGACGAGCCCCTGCCCGGGCCTCTCGGCGAGAGCAGCCAGGGGCCCTCGCCCCACTGCGGGTGGGAAGCGTACTCCTCCTGGATCACCAGCTCATTGCCGGACAGACCCGGCCGGAGCAACTCGGCTCCCGTCCGTTTGTCGAGCACGCGGGTCAGCGTGCCGCCGCGTTCGGGGTCCGCCTCGACGAGGAACGCGCCATTCTCGGCGACCGTGCCGGTCAGCCGCGTCCAGCCCCCGGCGCTCGCCGGCTCGGGCGCGGCGCGCGCCCAGTACGCCCGGTAGCCGAGGGCGGGCACGTCGGCGGCGCGGAACGTCAGCGTCACCCCGGCCAGCGTCCCGTCAGCGTGCCGCACGATGCCCTCGGCCAGGGCGGGCACCTCGGTGCCAGAGCGGTCAAGGACCACCGCCCACGGAGTGCCCGGCTCGCCGAACGCCAGCGTGATCCTGGCGAGCCCGGACCTGGCCCACGACAGCGTATTGAACACGACGATGGCGCCCGCGCCCGCTGATGCGCCGCGCCGGCCCGGGGCGGTGGTGTCGGCGAGAGCGGCCAGCCCCTCGCAGGCTGCCCGGCGCACCTCGTCGCCGCGCTGCCACGCTTCCCGCCAGCCGCCGAGCAGGTCAAGGTAGACCTGATCGGACTCGGTGCCGGTGATCGCGTCGTGGTGCGCGCCGTAGGCAAGCTGCCGCCAGGCCTTGTCGAGCGACTCGGCGGGGTACTCCGCCCCGGCGAGCCAGGCAAGGGTGGCGAGCCGCTCGCCGTCGGCGACCGCCGTCTCCGCGGCCCGCTGCCCCTGCTTCGTGTCGATGTAGGTGACATCCTTGCCCGGGTAGACCGGGTTCATGTCCCTGGTCTGCGGGGTGATCCAGATGTCCCGCCGGTCCGCGTCCGCCCGCACCGCGGCGAAGAACTCGCGGGGCAGCGCGGTGACGAACCGTGGCCAGACGTAGCGGGCGTTCCAGCTCCGGTGGACCTCGGTGGCCCACCGGGACGGGATGGTGTGGTCGGCGCCGACCGGGAGCAGCACGTTGCGGGTCGCGGCGGCCTGGGCGAGCGAGCGGAACTGGGCATGCGCCTCGCGCTCGGCCGCCGCGAGGTCGCCCGCCCGGTGGATGGCCCATCCCGCGGCGTAATGGTTCGGCATGTAGCTGGTCAGCAGGCCGCCGCCGTCCGGTGAGATCCACTCGAACTCGCTGGGGAACTGCATGCGCTCGTTGCCGCCGACGGTGCTGCGCGGGCCCCACTGATGGAAGGGCCCGCGGGCCCAGGCCGACGACGTCAGCCCGGCGGCCGCCATCAGGCCCGGATACCCCGGATCGTGCCCGAACGCGTCGAGCATCCAGGCGCTCCGCGGGTCGCCGCCGAGCACGTCGCGCTGGTAGCCGATGCCGTAGACGGCGTTGCGGATGGTGGACTCCGCGCTGGTGAGGTTGGTGTTCGGCTCGTTGTAGTTGCCGCCGGCGATCTCGATCCTGCCCTCGGCGATGAAGGCACGCAGGTCTGCCCGGTCCTGCGGGTGCGCGTCGAAGTGGGGCTTGAGGTAGTCGATCTCGGCGAGCACGAACTTGTAGTCGGGATCACGCCGGGCCTCGTCCAGATGCAGCCGCACCAGCTCGAACGCGGTCCTGGCCTCCGGCAGCTCCCCATGCTCATCGGGCAGCAGGAGGCGGGACTCGGTGAACTGGCCCTGGGTGTCCCACCACACCGGGTCGTAGTGGAAATGGCTGACCATCCACATGGTCCACCCGGTCTCGGCGACGGTGATCTCGACCGGGGCCTTCACCCGGCCGCCTGTGCTCTCCGCGATCACGGTCGCCTGGCGCGGGCTGGCCGCCGCGTAGGGGGCGGCGATCTCGACCGGTACTTCCGCGACCCGCTCTTCGCCTTCGACAAGACCACTGATGCCGAACGGGAGCGGGGTGCTCACTCCCGGCCCCTCGACTCGGACGGTGATGTCAGCGCCGGGGTCGCGGACCATGGCGGGCCCGTCATTGGCGACCGTCACGCGGATGAGCTGGAGCGGGCGGGTGAGGGTCCCGCCGAACAGGTCAGTCGACATGGCGCTGGCGATCCGCATCTTTCCATCGTTTCACGGCGCGCCTGCCTGCGGGAGTCCGCCGGTTTGTCGGAAGGACTGTTTCGAGGGTAGTGTTTCGAAACATATCTTCCGATGATCTGGCACCGGCGAGGCCGGCCGGTGAGCAGCTCCCCGTGCGCAACCTGACGGATCCGAAGGCGATGCGTGCCCTGGCTCACCCCGTCAGGATGAGCCTGCTCGAGGCGCTCGCGCACGCGGGGACGCTCACCGCGACCCAGGCGAGCGGGCTGCTCGGCGAGAGCCCTGCCAACTGCGCGTTCCACCTGCGGACACTGGCCAAGTACGGGTTCGTGGAGGAAGCAGGCGGCGGCCGCGGCAGGGAGCGGCCGTGGCGGCGGGTCCCCGCGGGCGGCATCCATGTCTCGTCGCTCCAGGATGACCCGCAGGTGGCGTACGCCGCTAGCGCCCTCAGCCAGTTCTGGCTGGACTGGTCACTCGAGCGCGCCCGCACTCAGCTCAGCGGGATGCAGTCCTGGCCACCCGAGTGGCAAGAGGCGCTGGGCACCTCCGCGACCCTCAGCTACCTCACGGCGGCGGAAGCCCGCCAGCTCGACGAGGACGTGCGAGCGCTTCTCCGGCGCTACCACGACCGCGTGGACGACCCGTCGCTGCGACCGGCCGGATCCATGCCGGTGGAGACGCTCGTGCTCGGGTACCCGCTCACCCAGCCAGGCGGCCGCTCATGCCCGCGCCCGCCGTTCACGCGTCAAGCCGAAGGCGGGCCCGCGAGGCGGCCTGGGGGCGAATAGTCGTGCGAACGTTTGCTCACCAGGTAATATGCACATGGCGTGACGGTCTCGCGCCACCGGGGGGACTCTGGGCGTGGGGGTCCCGGGCGCAAAATGGAGCGTGGTTGCGATGCCCGATCCGCCTGTGACACTCAAGGATGTCGCTGCCGCGGCGCGCGTGCACCCGGCTACGGCGTCCAGGGCGCTCAACCCGGAAACCCGAATCCTGGTGAGCGAGGAGACAGCCCGGCGGGTGCTCGAAGCCGCGGCATCCCTCGGCTACCGGCCGAACCCGGTGGCGCGCAGCCTCAGGACCAGGCGCTCGCACACGATCGGCGTGCTCATCCCCGATCTCAACAACCCGCTGTTCCCGCCGATCGTCAGGGGCCTGGAGGATCGGCTGGCAGCCGCCGGGTATGTCGCGCTGATCGGCAACACCGACGGCGATTCCGAGCGGGAGCGCCTCGTCTTCGAGCAGATGCGGGCGCGGCACGTTGACGGCTTCGTCCTTGCCACGGCGCAGCTGCGCAATCCGCTTCTCGCCGAGGCGGCCCGCGCGGAGCTCCCCGTCGTGCTGATGAACCGGATGGCCGAGGACTACAGCTTCCCGTCGGTTTCCGTCGACAACAACCGCGGCGTCAGGATGGCCATCGGCCACCTCGTCAAGCTGGGTCACCGTCATATCGCTCACATCGCCGGGCCGCAGGAAATCTCCACCGGGGTCAGCCGCCATCAGGGGTTCATGGAGGGGATGAAGACGGCTGACCTTGACGTGGATCCCCGCCTTGTCGTGTTCGCGAGCGGGTACACGATCGAGGAGGGAATCAGGTGCTCGAGGGAGCTGCTCGCCCGGGGTAACGGGTGGACCGCGGTGGCGGCAGCCAACGACATGCTCGCCGTGGGCTGCTACGAGGTGCTCGAGGAGGCGGGCCTGCGCTGCCCGGAGGACATCTCGGTGGTCGGCTTCAACGACATGCCGTTCATCGACCGGCTGCGGCCGCCGCTGACCACGGTCAGGTTCCCGCACTACCAGGTCGGCACCGAGGCGGCGCAGCTGCTGCTCGAGCGGATCGCAGGGCATGCCGCCGTCAAAGTCCTCTACCTCGCCCCCGAGCTGATCGTCCGCGGCTCGACCGCCGCGCCCGCCGCGGGGCAACCCGAGGCACCCGCGGTCCCGCTCCGTCGCACCCGCGGACGTCCGTGATCATGACTGGCCTGGCAGCATCCCGGCAACTACAGCAATGGTCCATTCACACACACCAGACTGGGTGAATGGACCATTGCTGTAGTTCGCTGCTGGCCGTGGCGGGGCGTTCCTCGGGCTAGCCGAGGGTCCATTGCTGGTTGGTCTGGCCGTTGCAGGTCCACAGTTCGACGGCGGCGCCGTTGGCGGTGGATGCTCCGGTCACGTCGAGGCACAGGCCGGACTGGACGCCGGTGATGGTGCCGCTGGAGTTGACGCTCCATTGCTGGTTGGTGGCGCCGGTGCAGGCTTGGATGTCGACCCTGGTGCCGGGGGTGGTCTGGCTGTTGACGGCGTCCAGGCACTTGGTGCCGCTATAGACGGTGAGCTGGCCGGAGGCGGCCTGGGTCCAGGTCTGGTTGGCGCCGCCGTTGCAGGTCCAGATCTCGGTGGCGGTGCCGTTGGCCTGGGAGGCGCCGGTGACGTCCAGGCACTTGCCCGACCCCACCCCGTGGACGGGACCGGTGAAACCGCCGCCGCCCGACTGTCCGTAGCCGGTCGAGACGATATTGGCCTGGACAGCGTTATCGGCCGCGTCCGTCGGATAGCCGGAGGTCATGACCCCTTCGAAGAATGATCCGACCGATCCATTGCTGTTGTCACCGCCGGTGCCGAGGACGATGGCACCTTCCTGGTGCATGGGGGCATATCCGCCAAGGTTGGGAAGCGCTCCGTTGTACCAGGTAGTCAGGCTGCCCGATTGCGCGTTACCACCCTTGATTGCGTATGTTGTCTGCCCGTTATTCTTGAGCAGGGCCGTGACATAGGAACCGGAGTTGCCGTGATTATTCGTGTCGGAACCATTTGCTCCGGCAAAGAGCCCGTTCTCGAGATCCGCCTGAACCCAGGGGCCAGATCCTGAACACGGGGCAAACCAGCACTCCGTGCCGAAGTTGATCGCGTCCATGTGGCCGTTACCGTTATCGCGGTTGTTTGTCTCGACGTTCCCGTAGTCGAAGCAGCACCGGTTGTTCACGTGCGTGCCGCTGGCCACCATGTACTCACCCTGCGGCTGGCCGCCGGTCGCGACACCCGTCGTCGCGTTGTCCCGGTAGCCGACTCCGGCCGACACGAAGACCCCGTAGACCGAATGACCGCCGACCGTCACCGGCAGCGCGGCCGCGTTCGCGCCGACATCCTGTCCGCCGGCCCCGCCAGGTCCCTCGATGGTGAGGTTGTTGTGCTGCGGACTCTGGTCAAAGATCTCCGTGATGGTGCACGTCGTGCCGGAGCAGAACGTATTTTGCGCCGCGGCGTTGGCGAAGCCGCCCGCGATCAGCGTCCCGATGTTAGTCGTGGCGGAATCCGACGCGCGCTTGACCTGGTAGAGAGGGCCGTTGTACGTTGCGTAGAGCGCTCGCACGGTGCTGTGCGCGGCGACGCAGGGCGTGCCGGCAGCAGCGTAGATGTCACACGGGAGTGACACCGCCGCCTGCGATGTGCCAACTGTACCGACCAAAGTGCCGACGACCAGCGCAACTGTCGCGCCCGCGGACAGCAGCAACTTCCTCAGGTACCGAAGTCGTGACCGAACAATCACTGTGAACCTCTTCCCTTCCTGTGGGCGTGGACCGAATGCCTGAGGGCCGGGCTTGGATCGAGAATTCGAAGCTCGGGCAACTGTCGCGCGCGGTTAAAAGAACACGCGGCCCGCACGTCAGTGAGCCAGGTCGCTGCCTGACGACGAACGGCAAATGTGAGCGCTAACAATCGCGACGATCAAGTGGGCGCGTGCAGGCCTCCGGGTGGTTGCGGCGCTAGAACAGCGCGAGGGCCATCACTATGGCTCCGGTGCGAAGTTACGTCAAGGTTGCGGACGTGATCATGTGAGCGCGCACATAAAGCCGGGAGCATGACAACCGCGATCGTGGGATCACCGGCCCGGTAACGCAGGGAGGCCGGCACAGGCGGTGGCGTGTGCCCCGCTGACGCCCACGTACAGGAGAGATACGTGAAGGCGCTTGTTTCGAACGTGGGTGATTCCGTGCGCGGCCGCGGCGTATTCCAGCATCACCCGAAAGTTTCAGCGGCGTCTTGGCGGTTCGGGCGGGCGGAGCCGATCGAGGAGGGAATCAGGTGCTCGAGGGAGCTGCTCGCCCAGGGGTAACGAGTGGACCGCTGTCGCGGCGGCCAACGACATGCCGTTCATCGACCGGCTGCGGCCGCCGCTGACCACGGTCAGGTTCCCGCACTACCAGGTCGGCACCGAGGCGGCGCAGCTGGGCGTGATGGCAATTCGCCACGATCATGAAGGGATCACGTGCTGAGGCGGGCGGCCATCCAGTCGGCGCTGTAGGGGCGGTGGCGGTAGGGGACGTTCGCGCAGCCGTGGTTGCCCTCTTCGAGCAGCAGGAGCTCCGCCGGGCCCCCGGCGGACTCGGCGAGCAGCCGCGCCTGCTGCCAGGGGAAGAGGCGGTCGCGCTTGCCCGCCACCACGAGCAGCGGCGCCTTCACCCGTTCGGCCAGGCCCGCGAGTGACAGCTCGTCCGCGCGCAGCCGCGCTTCCCGCTCGGTCGCCGACTTCGACCGCACGCGGAACGCCTCGCGGGTCAGCCCGGGAAGCCGGTCCCAGGTCTCGCCGAAGCTGAACGGCCCGCACAGGGCGATGCAGGCGCGCACGCGGCTGTCGCCGCTTGCCAGGCGCGGCGCGTAGTAGCCGCCCAGGCTGACCCCCCAGACCCCGATCCGGTTGCCGTCGATGCCGGGCAGGGCCGCCACGGCATCGATGATCGCCGCCCCCGGGGCCTCCCAGTCGGGCCGGATCGCGAGATTATACTCGGCTTCGCCCTGCCCGGGGCCGTCCACGGAGAACGTGGCCAGGCCACGGTCGAGGAACAGCTGCTCGGTGCTGCGGAACTCCTCCTTCGCCGAGTCAATGCCTGGAATCAGCACCACCACGGGATGCTCTCGCTCCCCGCGGACCCGGTGCTCCCCGGGGACCCTGGGCCTGCGCAGTACGCCGGGCAGCCTGGCGCCCTCGAACGTGATCTCCACCCGTTCGCCTGGCGGGTCGAGGTGCGGCAGCGCGTCGGTCAGGCAGCGCACCGCGCGCTCGTGCGCGGAGCGCATCACGGTGAGGTCGTGCACGAACAGGAACTTCGCGAAGTGGTAGTACACGGCCGCCTGCGCGAGATGGAACCCCGCTGAGACGTTCCGGTCCTCGGCGAGAGCCCGGCGGCCGAGATCCTCGTGCTCCGCCGCGGCCAGGCACCACGACGGGCACCACGCGTCCCACTCCTCGATCGCTGAGGTGATGCGGGCGAAGTCGCCGGGATCCACCCCGTTGGCAATGAAGCGGGGCGCCCAGTTGCCGATGGCCGCCCTGACACGCTCGTCACTCATGTCCGCAGTGTTGCACACGATTGCACGAAAGTTACGGTTGGAGCGTCATCCAGGCGGTCGCCGGCGCCCTGGCGGCGAGCGCTCCTGCACACCGACCGCAGGCGGTGCGGCACGCGTGGTCAGTACCCCGCCAATGGGGCTGAGCAGGTCATGCCATGAAAAAGTCACTGATAACAGCTTAGCCACATGGCATTGACAAAGCTGCCGTGACTGTTGGAGCCTCTAGGTGCAAACGATTGTTTGAGCTGCCGCACGGCTAGCCAGGGAGGAGCGGTCCGAAGACGCCGCCAGCAGGGGCGCGGGTGCCCCGGCGGTACACACCGGAACCCCCTGAAGGTGGCCGACGGTGAGCTGGGGAGGGACCCGGGGATCCGCTCGGCGAGCGCGGCCGTGGACAAAATCCGCCCCGCGCCCGAAAGGCCCGAAGGCCCGCAGGGATCTAGCGTGCGCAGCTCTCAGGTGAAGCGAGGTTGACGGCATGGCGGATCAGGATCACGCCCGCAGGCTCGGGTGGCTGGGGACTGGGCGGATGGGCACGGAGATGGTGACCCGCCTCCTTGCCGTCGGCACTGACGTCGCCGTCTATAACCGTACGCGGGCGAAGGCCGAGCCCCTTGCCGGTCTCGGCGCCAAGATCGTCGGCTCGGCGACGGACCTGGCCAGCCGGGACATCGTGTTCACGACGGTGCGGTCATCCGAGGATCTCATCGATGCCATCATCGGCCCCGGCGGGGTGATGTCCGACGAGAACGGCCCGGCGCCCGCCGTCATCGTGGACTGCTCCACCGTCTCGGCCGAGGCATCCGAGCAGGTCCGCCAGCGGGTGGCGGCCCGTGGCACCGCGCTGCTCGCCGCGCCGGTCATGGGCAACCCGAAGGTCGCGCGGGCCGGCAAGCTGACGATGGCGGTCTCGGGCCCGCGCACGGCATTCGAGGCGGTAGAGCCCTATCTGAACATGATGGGGGCGGGATCCACCTACGTCGGCGACGGCGAGCTGGCCCGCACGGTGAAGCTCTGCCACAACCTCTTCCTCGGCACGGTCGCCCAGTCGCTTGCCGAGGTGACGGTGCTCGCACAGAAAAGCGGGATAAGTCGGCACGCACTGCTCGGCTGCCTCAACAAAAGCGTGATGGGCTCGCTGTTCACCGCGTACAAGACCCCGGCATACGTCAACCTGGACTTCACGCCGACGTTCACCGCGACGCTGCTGCGGAAAGACTTCGACCTGGGGCTGGCGGCGGCGCGGGACCGCGAGGTCCCGCTGCCGGTCGCCACGCTCGTACACGAGATCGTGCAGAGCCTCGTGGGACGGGGGCACGGCGAGGCCGACTTCGCCGCTCTGCTGCAACTCGAGGCAGAGTCGGCGGGCCTGGAACTCGAAAGTGAGCATGCTGACGTTTCCGACGGGCTAGAGCCCGCCGATCCTCAATAGGAGGCCCCTCAATGCAGAGAGGAAGGAGGAACCGGGGATGAGACCTAACCCTGCCCGGTTCTTGACGATGACTGCAGCGGCCGCGGCGACACTGGCCGTGCTGGCCGGCTGCAGCAGCGGCAATGGCAATAACAGTGGCTCCGGCACGAAGTCGCCGATCGTCGTGGGAGTGTCGCTCTCGCTGTCGGGGGACTTCTCCGTCGACGGCCAGGGGTTCGAGCGCGGTTACCAGCTCTGGGCGAGCGACGTCAACTCCCATGGCGGGCTGCTCGGCCGACAGGTCAAGCTCGACATACTCAACGACACGAGCAGCCCGACCCAGGTGGTCACGAACTACCAGAAGCTGATCAACGTCAACCACGTCGACCTGCTGTTCGGGCCGTTCTCCTCGCTGCTCACCGCGCCGGCGGCGCAGATCGCCAACCGGTACGGCAAGGCCTTCGTCGAGGGCGCGGGCGGCGCGCCGTCGGTCTTTGGCAACGGCCTGCACAATCTTTTCGACGTGAGCCTGCCAGTCAAGGACACGCTGGTGCCATTCGCCAACTGGGTCGCCTCGCTGCCGGCCGGCCAGCGCCCCACGACGGCGTCCTACCCGACGAGCACCGACCCGTTCACTCAGCCACAGGTCCAGCTCGTGCAGCAGATGCTGCAGAGCGCCGGGATCACGACCAAGTACGCCAAGGCATTTCCCGCCGAGGTTACCGACTACAAGCCGATCGCGGACAACGTAGCGGCGGCCGGCGCGCAGGCGGTGGTGCTCGGATCCGTCGACGTGCCTACCGTCTCGGCGTTCATACAGGCATTCGCGCAGCAGCATTACAACCCCAAGATCGTGATCGCCACCGCGGGTCCCGACCAGGGTGCCTCCTTCGTGAGCGCGGTCGGCAAGGGCAACGCAGAGGGCGTCATGGTGCCCAACGGCTGGTACGGCGGTTATCAGGACGCGGCCAGCCAGGCCATGGTGCAGGAGTACGTCGCCAAGTACGGCGGCAGTGCGTCCGGCATCAACTCTGATGTGGCCGAGGGATATGCGGTGGGTCAGGTGATGGCGCAGGCGGTGAACGCGACGCACGGCCTCGATAACGCCAAGATCATCAGCTATCTGCACAGCGGCGTGACGCTGACAAGCGTGCAGGGGCCTGTGCAGTTCGACGCGGCGGGTGAGAACGGCAAGCCGGCCGCATTCATCTTCCAGTGGCAGAAGGGCAGCTACGTGCAGGTCCTGCCGACCGGCACGTCCGGCTCGGTCGCCGTCCAGTACCCCAAGTCGGCCTGGGGCGGGTAACAGAGGGAATAGAACCGATGCGAATGTATGGAGCGGCGCGTGGCCGCAGGTAGCGGGGAGGCCGGCTCATGACCCAGATCGGTCACGCCATCGTCGACGGGATACTGACAGGCGGGATCTACGCGCTGATGGCGGCGGGCCTGACCCTGATCTTCGGGGTGATGGACATCATCAACATCGCCCAGGGAATCCTCGTCGTGCTCGGCGGCTACCTCAGCTACGCGCTCTCCGTACACCTCGGCATCGACCTGTTCGTCGGCCTGCTCATCACGGTCCCCACGCTCTTCGTGCTCGGCGTCGTGATCGAGTGGGCGTTCATCAGGCAGCTGCGCGGGCGGGAGCGGACCGCCATGTCGCTGCTCGTCACCTACGCGGTCGCGATCATCATCGAGGGAGTCCTCTACCAGATCTTCGGGGTTAGCTTCGTGCAGCTGCACGCCTGGTATGTCACCTCGACCGTGCACATCTTCGGCTTCTACCTGCCCTATATCTCCTTGTTCGGGTTCGGGCTGGCGGTGGTCATGCTCGCGGCGCTGTACCTGGCCATGTACCGGACCCGGTTCGGCCGGAGCATCCGCGCCACCATGCAGGACCGGTCGGCGGCACGGCTCATCGGCGTCGACGTGAACCGGGTAGCCGCCGTCACGTTCGGCCTCGGCGTCGCGGTGACGGCGGCGGGCGGCATGGTGTTCGGCGCCACCAACGCGTTCAACGCAAACACCGGCTACGACCTGATCTCCCGGCTGCTCGCCATCGTCGTCCTCGGCGGCCTCGGCAGCATCGGCGGGGCGCTGGCGGCAGCGGTCTTCATGGGCGTGGTCGAGGCGATCGTGGCCGTCGAGTGGTCGCCGACCTGGGCCACGGTGGTGTTCTACGCGGCGCTCGTGGTCGTGCTCACGGTGCGGCCGGCGGGCCTCTTCGGCCGGCAGGCGGTGCGAGCCCAGTGAACAGCCCAGTGAACAGCCCAGTGAGCGCCCCCGTGCACAACGCGGTGAAGCTCAAGCTGGCCGGCATCGTCGCGCTGCTCGCCGTGCTCGGCGTGTTCCCGCTGGTGCTCACCAATCCGCTCGTGACGACGTTCGGCGTGCTCACGCTCATCTACCTCGCCGCCGTGGCCGGCTGGAACCTGTTCTCCGGCTACTCCGGGTATATCTCGCTCGGTCACGCGGTGTTCTTCGGCGCCGGCGCCTACCTGGTCGCGATCGCCGCGCGGGACTGGCACCTGAGCGGGTCCGGGGTCTTCGCGCTGCTGCCGCTGGCAGGTGCCGTGGCCGCTGTCATCGCGGTGCCGTTCGGGCTCATCGCGCTGCGGGTCAGGCGGCACACGTTCGTGGTGATCACGATCGCCGTCTTCTTCATCTTCCAGCTGATGGCCTTCAACCTGTCGGTCACCGGCGGATCCTCGGGGGTCCTCGCGCCGACCGTGAACTGGCAGGCAGCCACCTTCAACAATCCCTTTTACTACATCGCCTTCGCCGTCGCGACGGTCACCGTCGCGGTCAGCTGGCTGATCCGGCGGTCGCGGTTCGGCTTGCAGCTGCTCGCCATCCGGGACGACGAGGACCGCGCCCGCGGGCTCGGGGTCCGTACCGGGCGGGTGAAGCTGGCGGCCTTCGTGATCTCCGCGGTGCCGATGGGCGTGGTCGGCGGCCTGTGGATGTACTTCACCGGCCAGGTCCTGCCGCAGTACGGGTTCGACCCCGCCTTCGACCTCACCATCGCGCTGATGGCGTTCCTCGGCGGCTTCGGCACGGTGGCGGGACCGGTGCTCGGCGCGCTGGTCCTCGAGCCCCTGCAGCAGGAGTTCACCCTGCAGTTCAGCAACGGCAACCTCAACCTGATCCTCTACGGGGCACTTTTCCTCGTGGTCATCCTCTTCCTCCCGCGCGGCGTCATCCCCAGCGCGTCCAGCTGGATCACGGCCTGGCGGGCCAGGCACGCAGCGGGGGCTCAGGTGCCCGCCCCTGCCCCCGCGGCGGCGCAGGCAGGGGCGCAGGCGGGCACCGCGGCCGGGACGGCCGGCCTCTCAAACAAAGGGGGAGTGCGGTGACGGCGCTGCTGCGGACCGACGGCGTGGCCAAGGCATTCGGCGGCGTGCAGGCTCTCAGCGGCTGCTCGATCGAGGTCGGCCAGGGCACCGTGACGGGCCTCATCGGGCCGAACGGCTCAGGCAAGACCACCCTGTTCAACGTGATCACCGGTTACGAGCGGGTGGACGCGGGCGAGGTGTACCTCGACGGCCGCCGGATCACGAACGCGCGCCCTGACCGGGTCTTCACCCTCGGCGTCGGCCGGACATTCCAGCTGACCCGGATCTTCCCCAGGCTCACCGTGCTGGAGAATATGCTCGTCGCCGCGCAGCGGCGGGACGGCGAACGGAGGGTACGCAACCCGCTCGCGAGGATGGGCGGTCCCGGCGAGCGGCGGCGCGCCATGGAGCTGCTCGAATTCGTCGGGATCGCCGGGCACACGGCCAGCCTCGCCGACACCTTGTCCTACGGGCAGCGCAAGCTGCTCGAACTGGCGTACGTGCTTGTCGCCGACCCCGCCGTGATCCTGCTTGACGAGCCCGCCGGAGGGGTGAACCCCTCGCTCATCGTTGCAATCGCCGACCGGATCCGCGAGCTGAACGGCGAGGGCAGGACGTTCCTCATCGTCGAGCACAACATGCAGTTCGTGATGGGGCTCTGCCACCGTGTCACCGTCATGGACTCCGGGGCCGTGGTGGCCTCGGGACCGCCGGAGATCATCCAGACCGATCCGAGGGTGCTCGACGCGTATCTCGGAGGCAGCCTCGAGGAGGATGATGACGTCTCCGCCACGTGAGCCGGCTGGCGGGCCGGGAGCAAAGTCCGCCGGCGAAGCCCGTTCGGCAAAATTGCCTGTATCTGACGGCGAGGAAGCGGCACTCCTCGTAGAGGGCCTCGTCGCGGGCTACGGCGGCGGCGATGTGCTGCGCGGCGTGTCGCTGCGGGTGCCAGCGGGCGGGATCACCTGTGTCGTCGGGCCGAACGGGGCAGGCAAATCGACCCTGATGGCGACGATCAGCGGGCTGCTGCGGCCGAGGCTCGGCACGATCGCGCTGCGCGGCGAGCCGCTCACGGGCAAGACGCCGCGGCAGATCCTGCACCTCGGCGTGGTTCACGTGCCGCAGAACCACAGCCTGTTCCGTGACATGACGGTCCGCGAGAACATCGAGATGGGCGGGTACATCCTGCGGGACCATGCGCTCGCGGCGCGCAGGCTGGCCGGCATCACGGAGATGTTCCCCGCGGTGGCCGGCTGGGGCAGGCAGAAGGCGGGCAGCCTGTCCGGCGGGCAGCAGCGGCTCGTCGAGTTCGCCCGCTGCCTGATGCTCGACCCGACCCTGATCATCCTGGACGAGCCGTCGATGGGGCTCGCCCCCAAGGTGCTCAGGTCCGTCTTCGACGCGATCCGGCTGATAAACGCCCGCGGCAAGACCATCCTGCTCGTGGAGCAGAACGCCCGCGCCGGCCTGCGCCTGTCCACCCACGGCGTCGTCCTCGAGAACGGGATCGTGCGGCTGTCCGGTTCCGGCCGCGAGGTGCTCGAGCACCCGGAGATCGGCGCCCTGTACCTCGGCGGCGCGGTGTCTGCCCCGGCAGGTGCGGGCAGGCCGGCCATGGCACACGAGGATGATGCCGAACGGGAGCGCGATGACAGCGCAACTCCGGCGAATTCCGGACTGGGGCGCGAGGACGGGCAATGACCGCGGGGGGTGTTGGGGGGTCGTCCCCCCAGGACGGCACCGCGGGGGGTGTTGGGGGGTCGTCCCCCCAGGACGGCACCGCGGGGGGTGACGGAGGGCCGTCCCCCCAGGACAGCACCGCGGGGGGTGACGGAGGGCCGTCCCCCGACGCCGGGATCGTCGACGCGCACTGTCACATCATCGTGCCCGAGATGATGACGGGCGCGGTGCCCGCCAGCTGGCGGCCAGCGGTGCGGCGCGAGGACGGCCGTCAGGTAGTGGACTTCCGGGGCAGGGCGATCCGGTCGGTCGCGGGCGAGTTCACCGACGTGGACGTGATGCTCGCGGAGGCGGCCGAGGTCGGCATCGGCCGCCTCCTGCTCTCCCCGTGGATCACGCTCGTGCCGGCCGAGGCGGCGG
>WNFD01002729.1_pt1 | contig 24388 bp, 23 predicted proteins | sample 5400491 | NCBI WGS metagenome assembly WNFD01 (sample SAMN13153343, study PRJNA577476) | soil metagenome | isolation source: 120 cm saprolite under Douglas fir tree site 2 hole 2 replicate 2 | place: USA:California | collected 2015-04-18
AGAAGGCGACCATCCCCTCGAGATCTCGAACGTAGATGCCGACGTGCCCCAGTCCTGTCACACGCGCCATGGCGTCCTCCTCGCGGACCGTGGTCCAGAGAATACTCCGAAGGGTAGACTCGCGTACGTGACGCAACCCGATAGTACTGCATACCGCCCTCGACGCGGGGTACTCGAGGTCGAGCTGGAAGAAGTCGAACTTCACTGGGCGGGAGCGCCTCGTTGCCGGTGCAGCACGAGAGCGTCGGGCCCGCGGCCCCCTGGTTTCCCCAGGAGGCCGCGTGAGCCATGCTCGGTCGCCGTTCGCCGCTATGCGCGAGCGGGCGCCACGTAGCCGTAGCGCGTGTTGCTGCGCAGCCCGCCCATGGCCACGTACTCGCCCTTGATGGCGGCGATCTTGTCCGTGGTGATGGCGCTCTGCGCCGACTTCACGTCGACCCGGTACAGCCGCGCGGAGTTGCCGCCGAGGATGGCGGATTTCACCAGCCCGTCGGGGGCGCCGAGCGGCGCGAACTGGTTGTTCCTCTGCATCTCGACGGGGACCTCCAGCCGGCGGAAGGCCTCGATCTGCCACTGCGGAGACCCGTACCAGACGGAGTCGCTGCCCCACACGACGTGGTCGGCGCCGAGGCCGCGCACGAGGGTGCCCATGAGGGCGGCGGCCAGGGGCGGGCTCGACACCGCGCAGGTCGCGAAGGACGTGCCGATCTCCCCGTAGACGTTGTTGACGCCGTACTTCGACGGAATCTCCGCGAGGTCGGTCGCCCAGTCGATCCGGCCGGTCTGCCGAAAGGCCGCGAGCATGGCGTCCGGCGGCTCCAGGAACATCCGGAGGGCGGAATGGTAGATCACGAAGTTCATCTGCGGCCAGTCCTTCGCCGCCTTGCCCACGTCCCACACGGTGTTGTACTGCCAGGCCTGCGCCCAGGACTTCTGGTAGTCCGCGGGCAGGAGCCCCTTGTGGATGCAGATGGTGTTGATGCCCGCCTTCACCGCTTTCTCGTAGAACGGGTACATGAGCTTCTCGTCGTCGAGCCGCCAGAACGAGTTGAGCTTGGACGGCGAGAGCGGATCGCCCACGGTGTAGCCCTTCCAGCTGTCGGGGCGGACCTGGGCGATGCAGCGGTCGACCTCGGCCATCCACGGGCCCTTGTTCGGGGTGATCACGGCGTGGCCGAGCAGGCGCCGCGAGCCGGAGATGCGGTTGATCGCGGTGCGCGCGGCCGCGATCTGGTCGTTGGTCAGGAGGTCCCAGGTGGGATCGTCGAAGGGCGCGCCGGAGAGGAGCGCCACCTTGGTGTCGCTGTCGACGAAGATCTCCTTGACGTAGTTCTCGAACTTGTAGCGGGCGAGGTTGCTCTCGCCGGCCAACGCGGGGTTCCAGTTCTGCTTCGCGTACTTCGCCAGATCGAGGAGCCCGGTCTGGTTGAAGTCGTCGCGGACGAAATGGGTCTGGTCGTCGAAGATGAACTGTCCGGCGAGGGCGCCCGCGCGCTGGTCGGCCACGCCCGGCGTCTGCGCCTCGGCGCGGCTCACGTCGAAGAGCGGGCCGAACACCTCGTTCATCGCCAGGAAGGCGGCGGCCATGCCGGCGGTGCTGGCGAGGAAGCGCCGGCGGTCCATGCCATGGCGCGGAGCGAGCCCGTCGGCCAGCTCCTTGATCCGGGCTTCGACCCGTGCCTGCTCGCGGGTCTGGGGCAGGGGGTTGTACTCACCGTTGGAGACGATCTGGGTGGGTACGGGAGACGCGAAGGTCGCGGTCTCGGCTGGGGCGGTGAGCTGCAGCTCGTCGTCACTGAGAAAGTGGGGCATCACGAGCCTCCTTCGGAAAGGGACAGGAACGTCGCACAAGCGTTGCGCGAGGGCGGTCCGGGCCCCGGAAGGACGAAGCACCACCTCCTTGTGGAGGCCTCGGATTATACCCAAACCACGGCGGAAGGAAAGCCCCGGGGAGACCCATCGCGCCGCCGTCTACGTCGACCGCTATTGATGAGATCGTGGTTCTACGAAGTCCCCTCGCGGACGGCGCGGCGGCGGGCGCGCACGGCCTCGGCCAGCTCCGCGATGAGAGGGACCGTCGCCTCCCAGCCCAGGCACGCGTCGGTGACGCTCTGGCCGTAGCGAAGGGCGGCGGAGAGATCCTGGCGGCCCTCCTCGAGAAAGCTCTCCATCATGACGCCGAAGATCGCGGTCTCGCCCTCGGCGAGCTGGGTGGCCAAGTCGTGGGCGACCGCCGGTTGGCGCCGGTAGTCCTTGCCGCTGTTGCCATGGCTGGTGTCGATCATGAGGCGCGGGGTGGCGCCGGCTGCGCGCAGCGCGCTCGCCGTCTTCTGCACGAAGGGCGCGCCGTAGTTCGGGCCGCTCTCGCCGCCGCGCAGGATGACGTGGCAGTCCCCGTTGCCGCGCGTGGCCACGATGGCGCAGAGGCCCTGTTCGGTCACGCCGAGGAAGCGGTGGGGGTGGGCGGCCGAGCGCACGGCGTCGATGGCGATGTGGATGCCCCCGTCGGTGCCGTTCTTGAAGCCGATCGGCATCGAGAGGCCGGAGGCGAGCTCGCGGTGCACCTGGCTCTCGGTGGTGCGGGCGCCGATGGCGCCCCACGACACCGTGTCCGAGGTGAATTGCGGCGAGATCGGATCGAGGAATTCACAGCCGACGGGCAGCCCCAGCGCGGCGAGGTCCACGAGCAGGTGGCGCGCCGTGCGCAGCCCCTCGTTGATCGCGAAGCTGCCGTCGAGCCGCGGATCGTTGATGAGCCCCTTCCAGCCGACCGTCGTGCGCGGTTTCTCGAAGTAGACCCGCATGACGAGGCAGAGGTCGGGGGCGTGGGTGTCGGCGAGCGCCTTGAGCCTGCGCCCGTACTCCAGCCCCGCCACCGGATCGTGGATGGAGCACGGCCCCACCACGACCACGAGCCGGTCGTCTTCACCGCGAAGGATGCGCGCGACATCGGCACGCCCGCGGGCGACGGTCTCCGCGCCCCGCTCCCCGAGCGGGATCTCCTCCAGGAGAATGGCGGGGGGCAGGAGCGGACGATAACTCTCAATGCGAAGGTCAGAAGTCCGTTGCATGGAGAGCGATTATCTCACAGCCTGCGCCATGCTCCCAACGGTCACGATCGTGCTCCCCGCAGCTCCTCGGACAGGGCCTCTTGCAGCCGGAACTTCTGGACCTTGCCGGTGGCGGTCACGGGCAGGTCGGCGCGCTTCATGATTCGGAAGTGCTGGGGCACCTTGAAGGCGGCCAGGGCCTGCTTGCAGAAGCCGCGAAGCTCCTCCGGGGAGGCGTGGCGGCCGTCCTTCAGCACGACGACGGCGACGAGGATCTCCTCCAGGCGCGGGTCCGGCAGCCCGATCACGTGGGCTTGCTCGACGCTCGCGTGACCGAGGAGGACCTCTTCGACCTCGAGGGGCGCCACGTTGATGCCGCCGGTCTTGACCATCTCCTTGATGCGGCCGCGGAAGTGCAGACGGCCATCGTTGTCGACGAGGCCGAGATCGCCGGTGAGGAAGAATCCCTCGGTGTCGAAGGCGGCCGCGTTCCGCTCGGGGTCCTTGTAGTAGCCCGGAGTCAGCTGGCCGCGGATGAGGATCTCGCCGATCTCGCCCGCCGCCAGCGGACGACGCGTGTCCCGGTCCACGATGCGTATCTCCATGCCGGGCAGCGGGCGGCCCACCGTGTGGAGGCGGACGTCGACGGGATCGGAGGCGTCGGTGACGTGGCTGTTGCCGTAGCACTCGGTGAGGCCGTAGACGTTGCAGATTTCGCGCGCGCCGAGGCCCATAACCATCTGCATGGCGGGGGCCGGGCCGATGGCCGCTCCGGTGCGGAGGGAGGACAGGTCCCGCCGGGCGCGGTCGGGGTGCTCCCACAGGGCGAGCGCGATATTGGGCGTGCCGTAGTACACGGTGCACCGCTCGCGCTCGATGAGGGCGAGGGCGGCGGCGGCGTCGAAGTGCTCCTGCAGGACGATGCACCCACCGTGGGTCATGACGGCGAGCAGCGCGTTCAGGCAGCCGAAGCTCCAAAAGAGCGAGATCCCCATCCACATGCGGTCACCGGGCCCGAGATGCTGGCGCTCGCCAATATGCCACGTGTTCTCGATGAGGCCGCGATGCTGGAGCTGCACGCCCTTCGGTGTCGACGTGGTCCCGGACGTGTAGAGAATGTAGGCGACGTCATCGGGACTCACGGCGTGCTGGCAAGCGTCGAGGGTGGCCTCGCTCACATCGGCGCCCATGTTCCAGAGGTCCTCGAAGGGAACCATTCCGGCGGGGCGCTCATCCCCGACGGACACGACGCGCCTGAGCTGGGGCAGTCGATCCGAGCCGGGCGCGCCGATCTCGGCGAGCATGGCGAGATAGTCCTGGCCGAGAAAGCGGTCGACGGTGATGAAGGTGATGGCGTCGCAGTGGTTCAGCACGTAGGCGAGCTCGCGGGCGCGCGACCACGTGCTGATGGGAACAAGCGTGGCGCCGAGCAGCGTCACCGCGAAGTCCACGAGCAGCCACTCCGTGCGGTTGTTCATCAGGAGCGCCACTTTCTCGCCGCGACGGACGCCGAGCCTATACAGCCCCTGTGCGAGGCGGCGCACCCGCGTGCGCGTCTCCGCATAGGTCAGTCGCGCCTCGGCGCCGACGATGAACTCGCGCTGGGGCTGCCGCGACGCCATTTCGTCGAGCAGCTGAGGCAGGGTGCGGCTCCGCGGGCTCTCCACGGCGCGGTTCATGCGGGCCCGCTCACGCGCCCAGATACGCGCGCTGGACGCGCGGGTCGGCGAGGAGGACGTCGTGCGCGCCTTCGAGGGCGACGCGGCCCGTCTCGAGGACATAGCCGCGGTCGCACAGCTCGAGAGCCTCGACCACGCGCTGCTCGACGAGGAGGATCGTGAGGCGGCGGGCCTTGCGGATACGATCGATGGTCTCGAAGATCTGCTCGACGACGCGCGGCCCGAGGCCCTGCGAGGGCTCGTCGAGCAGCAGGAGATCGGGCTGCGCCATGAGCCCGCGGCCGAGCGCGAGCATCTGCTGCTCGCCGCCGGAGAGGGATCCGGCGAGCTGCTGGCGCCGCTCGCGGAGGACGGGGAATATGGCGAGCACGGCCTCCAGGCCTTCACTGCGCTGCCCGCGCGCGGCGCGGCGGTACGAGCCGAGCTCGAGATTCTCCAGCACGCTGAGCGAGGAGAAGAGCCGCCGACCCTCCGGGACATGAGCGATTCCGAGGGCGGCGCGCTGATGCGCGGCGAGGGGGGTCATGTCCCGGTCCCGGAACTCGATGCGCCCCGCCGTGCCCCGGACCGATCCCGAGATCGCTTTGAGCAGCGTCGTCTTGCCGGCGCCATTGGGCCCGACGATGGTGACGAACTCGCCCTCGGCCACGTCGAGGGAGACGTCCTCGAGGGCGCGGAGGCCGCCGTAGGAGACGCTAAGCCCGGAGATCCGGAGCATGAGTGACACCGTGACGGGCGAGCCAGCGCTTGCCCAGATACGCTTCGATCACCGCCGGGTTGCGCGTGACATCTCCGGGGAGGCCTTCCGACAGCCGCCGTCCTTGATCGAGGACGACGAGCCGGTCGGCGAGCTTCACCAGCGCGTGAATGGTGTGCTCGATGATGGCCACGGTGACGCCCCCCGCCCGCGCGCGGCGGATCATGGCCGCCATGAGCTCGACGCCGTCGGCCGACAATCCAGCGAGCGGCTCGTCGAGCAGGATGAGCTTCGGCGACGTGGCGAGGCACCGGGCCAGCTCCATCAGGCGGAGCTCGAGCGTCGTGAGGCCGGTAGGCGCGAGGTCCGCGCGGTCGGCGAGGCCGACCATATCGAGGGCGGCCCGCGCGCGCTCGCGCGCGTGGTCGGGGGTGCCGCCGTGGGCGAACGCCCCCACCATGACGTTCTCGAGCACGGTCAGGTGCGGGAAGAGCCGCACCACCTGGAAGGTGCGGCCGACGCCGCGCCGGCAGACGACGTGAGGCGGCAGTCCCGTGATGGACTGGCCGAGCCACCGGACGTCTCCTCGCTCGGGCAGCAGAAAGCCGTTGAGGACATTGAAGAGCGTGGTCTTGCCGGCGCCGTTCGGGCCGATGATGCCGAGGATCTCCCCCGCGCGCACGTCGAAGCTCACGTCGGACAGGGCCTGGAGGCCGAGGAACGCCTTGGAGATCCCGCGCACGTCCAGGAGCGCCGCGCCCGGCGCCGCCGGCGTCGTCGTAACGGCGAGCGCGGTGGGGACGGCGGGAGTGGGGCGAATCGATGGAGCGATGCCCGATGTCAGGGCGAGCACCGTGTTTCGCAGCCGCCAGTACAGTCCCTCGGGGGCATACATCATGACGGCCATGAGGGCGGCGCCGTAGACGACACCCTGGATGCCGGGCAGGCGGTCGCCGACGGTCGAATCCAGGATCTCGCTCATGGGGATCATGATGGCGGCGCCGATGATCGGCCCCCAGAGCGTGCCCGCGCCGCCGACGAGGCACACGGTCAGGGTCTGCACGATGACGATCACGCCGAAGACCGCCTCCGGCGTCACGATGAAGAGAATGGCGTGCGCGTAGACGGCGCCGACCACGGCGGCGGGGGCCGCGCTCAGCATGTACGCGATCATCTTGCAGCGGAAGCTGTCGACGCCCATCGCCTCCGCCGCCTGCTCGTTCTCCTTGATCGCGCGCAGCGAGTACCCGAGGCGCGACATTTCGATCAGGCGAGACAGGACGAGGGTGGCGGCGAGGATGCCGAGGGCGAGCAGGTCGAAGTGGCGGGGATCCGCGAACTGCATGAAGAGCCCCGGCTGCTCGCGCATCATCGGGATGGCGACCTCCTGGTAGCCGAGGAAGTCCATCACGATCCGGAAGATGAGCGGGTAGGCGAGGGTGGCGAGCGCGAAGTAGATCCCGGCGAGGCGGAAGGTCGGGGTGCCGATGAGCACGGCGGCGATCACGGCCACGCCGACCCCGGCGAGCATGCCGAGCCACGGGGTGAGATGGAGCTTCGCGGCGAGGAGCACGGTGACGTAGGCCCCGATCCCGAAGTACGCCTGGTGGCCGAAGGAGATCTGCCCCGCGTAGCCGCTGATGATGTTCCAGGCGAGCCCCATGGTCGCCCAGAGGAAGACCAGCGTCAGCACTCGATGGTGATATCGCTCGGTCAGCGCGAACGACAGGACGAGGCCGAGCGCGACGACCGCGCCGATGGCTACCCACCCCCGCGCCCGGGTGGCCACGGCTACACGGTGCGCGCGCGGCGGCCGAAGAGGCCCTGGGGGCGGACGTAGAGCACGACCAGGAACGCGACGAAGACGCCGACGTTCTGGAGCTGGAGCGGCAGCACCAGCAGCGTGAGCGACTGGACGAGGCCGATGGCGATCCCGCCCACGAAGGCGCCGGGGATGCTGCCGAGGCCGCCCACCACGACCGCGACGAACATCAGCACGATGAAGTTGACGGCGACGGTGGGCTCGATCGGGTAGTAGGTGGCGAGGAGCCCGCCCGCGGCGGCCACCAGCGCGATGCCGACGCCGAAGGCCACCGCGTGCATGGCGCGCACATTGATGGCCTGATAGCTCGCCGCCTCGGGGTCGTCCGCGGCGGCGCGCAGCGCCCGGCCGAGATCGGTGCGCGTCAGGAAGACGTACACCGCGGCCGCGAGCAGCAGCGCCATGGCGAAGGCGTAGGCCCGCGCCTGATTCACGAGCAGGGGGCCGACGGCGAAGGCCTGGGTCGCGTAGGCCGTCCGGATGCCCCGCGGCGTCGGCGACAGGAACATGGTGGTGGCGTTGGTGATGATGAGCGACATGCCGAGAGTCAGAATGAGCTGCGCGTCCATCTCGCGGTTCGGGTCGCCCCCGCCGGTGACGCGCGCGAGAAAAGCCTTGTGCAGGAGCAGGCCGAGCAGGAAGAACGGCGGGAGGGTGAGGAGCGCCCCCACGAGCGGGTCGATGCCGAGGGCGACCGCGTAGTAGTAGGTCAGGTACATCCCCAGCATCATGAAGTCGCCCTGGGCGAAGTTGACGACGCGCATGACGCCGAAGATGAGGGCGAGGCCGATGCTCATGAGGGCGTAGACGCCTCCCACGAGCAGGCCCGTCACCACGTACTGGATCAGCTCGCTCGCGACCATGGCGCGCGCGGGCGCGCGCTACTTGTGCCAGACCACGGGGCGCGTCGCGAGGTTGGCCGGCACCACGGTGAACGGCTCCCCGTTCTGCCACTGCACGATGAGCGGCACCGCGCCGATCCGGCGTCCGCGCTCGTCGAACCTGATGCGGCCGGGGTAGAGCGTGGAGGCCGCGGGCCCCGTGGTCAGGTCGATCTTGGCGAGCGCGTCGCGGATGGCCTTGGGATCGGCCGACTTCGCCTGCTCCGCGGCCTCCTTGATCAGCCAGACGTGGGCGTAGGAGCACAGCGGGTCCTGGGTCATGAACGGCTCGCCCGTCCGCTGCACGAACTTCTTCACCAGCTCCTCCTGGCCCTTCAGGGGATGGGCGGCCACCACCGTCTGGATATTGTCGAGCAGCTCCTTGCCGACCGTCTTCACGTACTCCGGCGTGACCAGCCACGCGCCCACGCCCTGGATGTGGGTCTTCACTCCGAACTCCTTCACCTTCTGGAGCACCTGGATGGAGTCGGGGAAGTTGGTGGCGCCGTAGAAGACGATGTCGGGCTGGGTGGCGCGGAGCTTCTGCACGATGGAGGTGGCGTCGGGCAGGGGCGGCGTCCACACGTCGTCGACCACCAGCTCGATGCCCTTGGCCTGCAGCAGCTTCTCGCGCAGGGGCTTGAAGAAGAAGACGGTGGCGGCCGTGTTGTCGCCCACCACCGCGGCTTTCCGGATCGGCTGGTTGTTCCGCTTGGCGAGCTCGACGACGAGGTCCAGGGCCTGCTCGGCCTGGGCGGAGGAGACCGGCGAGGTCTGGAAGGTGTACTTGAACCCCCGCTCCGTGATGCTGTCGGCGTACGAGAGCGTCAGCCACGGCACCTGCAGCCGCTCGGCGACTTCGGTGACGCCGAGGGTGAACGAGCTGAGCCAGGAGCCGATACCGGCACTGATCTTCTCGCGAGTGAGGATGCGCTGGGCGGCGCTCACCGCCTTCTCCACGCTGTCGCCGGCGTCGGCCTCGCGCAGGACGATCTTGGCGCCGCCGAGCGCCTTGATGCCGCCCTGGCTGTTGATCTCCTCGATGGCCATCTCCGCCCCCATCTTCTTGAGCTGCCCCTGCCGGGCCCAGCGACCGGAGAGAGGGACGACCAGCGCGATCTTGAGGTCGTCGACGGCGAGGGCGGGCGGCGCGACGATCACGGGTGCAGTCACGAGCAGGGCGAGCGCGAGGGCGACGGTGCGGGCGAAACCGCTCATCGGCGTGATCCTCCGGCTTGGAAGGGATGGGCACCCCGGATCGAACGGCGGCTACTATAGCACGCGCGCACGCTATACTCCGGCGCGGGAGGAGCCACGAGATGCGAGCGGTGATCTGTCGGGCGTGGGGAGAGGTGGAGGATCTGCGGGTCGAAGAGGTCGCGCCGCCCGTGCCCGACGCGGACGAGGTCTTGATCGCGGTCGAGGCGACCGGCGTGAACTATGCCGATTCCCTGATGGTGGGGGGGCGCTATCAGACACGGCCGCCGTTTCCATTCAGTCCGGGCCTGGAGACGGCCGGCGTCGTGGCGCGATGCGGAGCCCGCGTGACGCGCTTTGAGCCCGGTGACCGTGTGATGGCCGTCCTGGCCCACGGTGGCCTCGCCGAGCTGGCCGTCGCGAAAGAGAGCGAGACGTTCGCCATCCCGGACGGCATGCCGTTCGAAGAGGCGGGCGCCTTTCCGATCGCGTACATCTCGAGCCACGTGGCGATCCGCTGGCAAGGGCGCCTCGAGGCCGGCGAGACCCTCCTCGTGCTCGGCGCGGCCGGTGGTGTCGGGCTCACCGCGGTGGAGATCGGCAAGGCGATGGGCGCGCGCGTCATCGCCGGCGCCAGCACCGCGGAGAAGCTCGCGGTGGCGCGGGAGCACGGGGCGGACGATCTCATCGACTACGCGGCGGAGAAGCTCACGGAGCGCGTCATGGCGCTGACGGATGGCAGGGGCGCCGACGTTTGCTTCGACCCGGTGGGGGGTGAGCTGTCCGACGCCGCCCTCTCCTCGCTCGGGTGGGGCGGCCGTCTCCTGCTCGTCGGCTTCGTGGGAGGGGTGGCGCACATTCCCGCCAACCGTCTGCTGGTGAAGAATCGCGCCGCGCTCGGATGCTCGCTCCGCTATTACCGCTGGCATGCGCCGGACAAGCTCCAGCAATCGGTCGCGGAGCTGTTCTCCTGGTACCACGCCGGCGCCCTCAAGCCCTGCGTCACCCAGTGTCTGCCCCTGGAGCGGAGCGTGGAGGCGATCCGCCTGCTGACCGACCGCAAGGCGTACGGCAAGGTCGTGGTCGTGCCGGGATTGCGGACCGGCTGACATGGAGATCCGCGTCGAGGAGCACAGTCCGCACATCGTGGTCGTCACCATCGACAATCAGCCCCGCCGCAACGCCATGTCGCGGCAGATGATGGCGGAGCTCGCCGCGCGGTGGGATGCATTCGAGCGGGCGAGCTACCGCTGCATCATCCTGACCGGGGCCGGCGAGCGGGCCTTCAGCGCGGGCGCGGACATGAGCGGCGACCTGTCCGCGGATGCCGAGGTGGCGCGGACGGTGAGTCATGCGCTGCTGAAGCATCGCCCGTTCTCCAAGCCCATCATCGCCGCCGTCAACGGTGATTGTGTTGGCGGCGGCCTCGAGCTGCTGCTCTCGACGGATATCCGGGCGGCGGCGCCCCATGCCCGCTTCGGGCTTCCCGAAGTCCGCTGGTCGATCTATCCGTTCGGCGGCGCGACGGTCAAGCTCATCCAGCAGGTCGGCCATGTCCACGCCATGGATCTGCTGCTGACGGCCAGGCTCATCGACGCGCCGGAGGCCGCGCGCATCGGCCTCGTCAATCGGGTGGTGGCCGCTGATGCGCTCATGCCGTGGGCGATCGAGACGGCGGAGCGGATCGCGGCCAATAGCCCGGCGGCGGTGCAGGCGGTGAAGCAGCAGATCAGCGCGACGATCGCCGAGCATGCGCGGTCGCGCGAGGCGCTGGACCAGGAGCTGGGCGACCGCGTGCGGGCCAGCGCGCATTTCAAAGAAGGCGTGGCGGCTTTTCTCGAGAAGCGCCCGCCGAACTATCGGTAGTCCTAGAACGGAATCGTCGTGATCGATGTCGATGTCCGGCACGGCGGCGATGGGAGCCTAGAGGGTCTCGAACGCGAGCACAGCCGCGTGCCCATGACGGTCGAATGCCGGACCGGCGGTGGCGGGCGACATCTCTACTTTGCTCATCCGGACGTTTTAAACGGAGATCTGCGACTCGAGTTCGCCGCAGCGGCGGTGCCCGGGGAGTGGCAACTCCTCGCCGCGACCAAGGGCAGGGTTAGTCCGTCCGGAGCGAGCGAGACGGAATCCAGCAAGTAAGCCACCGAACAACGGGATGCAGCGGGGGCGCGCAAGATCAGTGGAGACGCCACGAGACGCCACCCTTCACTCGCCTTTGGTGCGTCGATCGTAGGAGATGCCATAGGCGGCCGACCGGGCCAGCAGGATCGGATCGGCCGAGAGATCGATGCCGTCCGTCCTGTTGGTGGGGTCGAAGATGAGGCGCCGCTCATCGGCCGCGCTCGTCGGTGAGATGCCGGTGACTTCCAGACCCCCCAGCTCGACCACGGGCCGCCCCTCAGGCCACAGGGCGGTGACGTCGTCCGTCGGGTCGCCTGCCTCGGCCAATTGCAGGAGCAGCTGGAACGCCACCGGACCGGTCCGCAGCCGGCCTTCCAGCTCCTCGCGCAGGAAGCTCGGGCCTCGCTTGCCGGCATCGTCAGGGGAAAGAAAGGCCTCGCCTGCCTGCGGCACAAAACGATAGCGACCGAATCGGCTCGTGCCATCCGCGGCGGTGAAGCGGAAAGCGTGCTCGGCATAGTAGATCGTCTGCGCATAGCTGGCCGGCACCGGCCTCTTCATGAGGCGCTCGACGAAGGCGCGTCCGGCAGGATGGCTGGCGAGAAAGCGCAGAACCGCATCGGGGTCGGGCCGGCCACTAGTCGGCTCGGGCAACTGAGCCCGAAGGAACTCGAGCAGCTCCTCGGGCGTCCGCGCGATGAACCCTTCGACGGAGTTGGCGAGGATGTCGGCGCTCTTGCCGTCGGAGAGCTGAAACTTGACCGCCATCGAGCGCACGTTGGGAACACCATCGTGCACGTCGGGGTTCCCGTTGGCATTGGCCAACCGGACGATGGTCGGCACCGATTGACTACTTGTGAAATGGGGCGCCCGAGTGACGCGGGGAGCATCCACCGAAGCGCGAAACGTTCCCAAACAGACGAGGCCCTTGGCGTGGACGGGACGGAAGCCGGGATGCGGGCCGGCCAGCGTCCTCATGGTTTCGACTATCTGACGGATGACGGGCTCTGGTATGGCCGATGTAGACATGTGCGGGTCTCCTTCCCGGCTCATCCGGGGACACCCTGCCTCTACTAGCTGCTAAACCGGGATGCTCAGGCGGCTTGGTCACCTTGCACGGAGACTGCGCCTACTTGCCGTAGGCTTTCACAATCTGGCCGACGAGCATGGCCCACGGCATGTCGAGAGCGCCGTAAACCGCGCCAGCCTCCGGACTGGCGTTGTCCTTGAGGATTTCGACCATCAGCGTGGCGTAGTCAGAGACGACCACCCCGGCCTGCTGCATGCGGAGCAGGCCCGCTTGGCGCTTGGTCTCACTGAACGTGCCGGAGGCGTCGACCGCAACGTAGGCGTCATAGCCCTTGCCGACCGCGGTGATCGCCGGGAAGGCGGCGCAGACCTCGAGCGAGATGCCCGCGAAGATCAGCTTCTTGCGTCCCGTCGCCTCAATGGCGGCCGCGACCTTGGGATCGTCCCAAGCATTGACCGAAGAGCGATCGATGATCTGGATTCCTCCCAGAGCTTCAACGAGCTCGGGGAACGTCGGGCCCCACATGCTATCGCGGGCCGTGGTGGTGACGACCGTCGGCACCTTCAGCGCCTTGGCAGCCTTAGCCAGGGCGACGACGTTGTGCTTCAGCTCACCGGTCGAGTAGTCACGCACGCCAGTCATCAGACCGACCTGGTGGTCGACCAGCACAAGCGCGGCGTTGGCCGAGGTCAGGGGCGTATAGGCTTTGGCTTGTTCGGTCATCGCGGTCTCTTAAAGCACATCCGCGGTCTTGTACTCGAAACTGTCCATAGCTGCATGATTCCCGACTGGTGGTCGATCAGCACGAGTGCTGCGTCGTTCGCGGAGAAACGGGTCTTCGTATAGCTCTTCGTACTCATGGTTGTTTGGCTCCTGTTGATGGACGTTCAACCTAGAACCTCACGGGCTCGCCGCCTGCTCGCCCAGCGTCCGAGTCCGCCACGTCGCCGGCATCTCCTCGAGGGGGAATTGCCGCTCCCTCCAGAGATCCAGCCCGCCCAGCAGGGGGCGAACACGCTCGATGCCGTTGCGCTTCAGCAGCAGCGCCACCCGGGCGCTCGTGGCCTCGTTCGGTCACGAGCAGTACAGGACGATCTCGCGGTCGGACGGGATCTCGTGGCGACGCCGGTTGATCTCCTCGGGCAGGATCCATTGGGCTCCGGGAATCGTGTAGGGCGTCGCGTTCACGTCCAGCGAGGAGCGCGTGTCGATGACCATCAGGCCGCCGTCTCGCTCGTCGAGCCGGCGCTTGAGCTCCTCCGGGGTGATCCGCGCCACGCGAAGGCTTCGAAAGACCCGCTGTCGCTGGATGTACTTGATGACGATGTAGCAGGCCAGCGCCACTCCGATCACGATCAGGAGCCAGTTCCCGAGCCGCGCCGCCTCCGCCGCCACCAGCTCGATGGCGCCCTTGAACAGGTATCCCAGTCCGAGCCAGACGCCTGACCAGATCAAGGCCCCGAGGCTGTCCAGCAGGATGAACCGGCCCCGACCGATGCCCACGATACCCGCCAATGGCGGTGCGACCGTGCTGAGGCCGGGTAGGAACTTCGCGATGAGCAGGGTCCGCCAGCCGTATCGCATGAAGAGATTCTCGGTCCGTCGCACGCAGAAATCGGGCTCCAGCGACACACGGCAGAGCACACCCAGCACCCGGCTTCCTCGCCGGCGACCGAGCTCGTACCATGCGAGGTCCGGCGGCAGGGACGCTGCCGCGGCCACGCAGAGCGCTACCACCACGCTCATGTGTCCGCTTCCCGCGAGAGCACCCACGCCCAGGAGGACCGGCACCGCAGGGACCGGCAGACCAACTTGCTCGGCGAGGACGCACGCGAAGAGCAGCGCGTAGCCGTGTGTCAGGAGAAACCCGACTATCATCCAAGGAACCGGGAGAGCGCGTCCACGAAGATCTCCGGCTGCTCATAGGGCAGCATGTGGCCGGCGTCCGGGATGATCTGGACCTGCGCGCCGGGGATGAGCCGCGCCCACCGCTCGGCGTAGGCAGGGACGATCAGCTTGTCGGCGCCGCCCCAGAGCACCAGGGTAGGCGCGGTCACCCGGTAGAGGCGCTTCGATACGCGGCGGTTCGGGATCGGGAACAGGATCTTGCCCGCCATGGCGAGCCGGCGCTGCTGGCCCAGGTAGAACTCCTTGAACGCCTCCATGTCGGAGAAATCCACGCCGCCGGTGAGCAGCGCCTGCCCCTTGTCCGCGTCCTGGAAGAGCAGCTCGACGAGCTGCCCGGGGAGCAGGGCGAAGATGTCCGGGATCGGGTGCTCCTCGATCCACAGCCCGGCCGCGCTGGCCAGGACCAGCCGGCCGAGGTCATTCGGCGCGATGGCCGCCATCTCGGCGGCGATCATGCCGCCCATCGAGTGGCCGACCAGGTGCGGGCGGGTGAGGCCGAGCGCTCCCACCACGTCCCAGCCGTGGAGGGTGAAGTCGAGCATGTCCTCGAGCAGCTCCTCGCCGGTGGACTCGCCGTAGCCCGGCAGCTCGGGCGCGAAGACGTGGTAGCGCGCGGCGAGGCCGTCGAGGAACGGGTTGTCGGCGAGGAGGCCTCCCGCGCCGTGGAGGAACACCACCGGCATGCCGCTGCCCGCCTCCAGCACGCGGCAGCGCGCGCCCTTCCTCGTCTCGATCGTGCGGGCTTTCATCACGGCCACTCCTGGCCCTGTTTCTCGGCGCCCGGCCGCGTCTCCTCGGGATGGAGGCGGTCCTCCATGGGCTGGATCCACCAGCGCTGGTCGTCCTTGAACTCGGGCCAGAGGTGGCGAAGGTGCGGCATCACCTTTTCCGCGAAGAGCTTGGTGGAATGCCGCGTCTTCCAGTCCGGCATGTTGCCGGTGTGGAGCAGGCAGAAGAGGTGCCCGATCCGCAGGCCGGTGATGCACTCCTCGAGCTGCTGGCGCACCGTCTCCGGGCTGCCCGCGATGATGAAGCGCTCGTCCACGAGCTGCTTCCAGGTGAGGCCCTGCATGATCCGCTGCGCCTCCAGGCGGAGCTGCGAGAGCGCGCCGTACTTGATCGTGTTCACGGTGCGGTAGCCCGGCGGGTCCGCGAACGGCGGGAACACGTGCAGGCACCGGTTGAAGAAGTAGAGGCAGTGCTCGGCATAGAGCTCCTCCGCCTCCGCGTCGGTGTCGGCCACGCAGATGATCTGGGCGAAGGCGGCGCGATAGGGTGAGTCGTCCTTGCCGCGCGTGGCCACCCGCTCCCAGTAGCCCTCCAGCAGTGACTTGCCGCGGAGGTAGCCGTAGAACGAGAGGTACGAATAGTTGTAGTCGTGGTCGAGGCAGAAGTCCCACGTCTCGATGGAGCCGCCGCCCGGGATGTAGATGGGCGGGTGCGGCTTCTGGATCGGCTTGGGCCAGCAGTTCACCCAGCGGAGCTGGTTGTACTTGCCGTCGAACGCGAACGGCTCGTCCTCCGCCCATGCCTTCATGATCAGGTCGTGGGCTTCCCGGTACTTGTCGCGGGTGAGCGCCGGGATCTGGCCGTAGCAGAAGTTGGTGTCCATCGGCGTGCCCACCGGGAAGCCGGCCACGAGCCGCCCGCCCGAGATGACGTCGAGCATGGCGAACTCCTCGGCCACCCGAATGGGCGGGTTGTAGCCGGCGATGGAGTTGCCGATTACACAAATCGCGGCGCGAGAAGTCCGCCGGGCGAGGCCGGCCGCGATCAGGTTCGGCGAGGGCATGAGCCCGTAGCCGTTCTGGTGATGCTCGTTGCACCCGATGCCGTCGAAGCCCAAGGTCTCCGCGTACTCGAGCTGGTCCATGTACTGGTGGTAGACGAAGTGGCCCTTCTTCGGATCGTAGAGCGTGTTCGGGATGTCCACCCACACCGAGCGGTTCTTCTCGCGGAAGTCGTCGGGCAGGTACGGCCAGGGCATCAGATTGAACCAGGTGAATCGCATGGACGCCTCCTTCGGCTGGATCGCCGGTAAACCCGGAGTGTACAACACAAAGGTCGCGCGATCTCGCCGCGGCACGGGATAGCGAAGGCGACCTTAGCATGGTAGAACGGGCGGACGGTAGAACGGGCGCACGAGCGGTAGGGCGCCACCGGCCCGCGCCGCCCGACAAAGGGGAGCATCCAATGCCGAAGGCTGGGGCGGACGTCCTCGGGGAGAGGCTGGAGGGAGCCGGCTACGATGTTCTCATGAGACTGCCGATCGTGCTCTTCACGCTGTTCTTTTTCTATCGGGAGGTATTCGCGCTCAGGGCACTCATTGCCTCGCGGCCATATTTTGGCGACGAGTGGCACTTTTTCATAACCGTTGCCGCCCGCATTTCTACGATGATCTTCCTTGTCCTGCTCGCAGCGTTGCACTTGCTACGCCGGCGCCCGGTCCGCAAGTACACGACCTGGCGGCCCAAGATCACCGCCCTGACCGGGCTATTGATCATCTATGCGCTGATGCTGGTGCCCCGGGCCGAAGCCGATGCGCGATGGGACGCCCTGTCCGCGATTCTTCTCCTCGCCGGGAATACGCTCTGCATCCTGGCCGTGCTGGATCTCGCCCGGTCGCTCAGCATCATGCCCGAGGCCCGCACGCTGGTGACGACCGGGCTCTATGCGCGAATCCGCCATCCCCTCTACCTTGCCGAGGACATAGCGCTCCTGGGGATTGCGCTGCAGTTCCGCTCGTGGCAGGCGGCCGTGGTGCTCGCGGTTCACTTCTACTTCCAGATCCGGCGCATGGATTGGGAAGAAGGCATCCTCACCGCCGTTTTTCCGGAGTACGCCGAATATCAACGCCGGTCGTCCCGGCTCGTGCCGGGCCTCTACTGAAGCGGGGATCACGTGCTGCGCAAGTTGATGCCGCTTCTGGTCGTCGCCACCACCGCGGGGTTGACGGCGGCCGCGATCGAGTTCCTGCCGCGGACATTGTATTTCCCGGTGGTCGTCTTCTTTGCACCAAGCGGAGTGGAGACGACGTTCCTGCAGCCTGGCCAGACGATGGAACACGATTGTGAGCACATGCTGGGCGAGGTGACGAAATCCTTGCGCGCTGTGTGTCGCGCGTGCAAGGTCCTTCAGCGGTGCGCTCATGGTCTGTCCGCTGCGCAGCGCCGAGCGTTGTCGCACGAACCGATCCCCCGGCCGTCGGCCCGCGCGGCGAATGCCCCGCTCACCGTGGTGTTTGCCGCCACAGATCCGGGTCTGGCCATGAACGCATGCCGGCAAGCCGAGCAGATGTCGGCCTCTCAGCCGGCGGAATCGCGGCTGCGATGCTTCACGGCAGGGGCGCCGCGTTGACGGAGTTGAGAGCAGCGCGCAGCCGAGATCAACTGCGCTCGACTCCTTTCGACGGTCAGGCCAGCCGGGGGCGATCGCCCTCGACGATGATCCGCCACAGCACCCGGCTCTGGCTGCGGTCGTAGTCGCCGTGGGCCCGATGCATCGTGGCGCGGTCGTCGATGACCAGCACGTCGCCCTTGCGCCAAGCGTGGTGATAGACGATCTCCGGCCGGATCATCCGGTCGAGCAGCGAGCTCATGTAGGTCCGGCTCGCCTCGGGCGTCAGGCCGCTGATGTGGGTGGCCTTGGAGATGTGGAAGTACACCGCCTTGGAGCCGTGAATGGGGTGCGTGCGCACCATCGGGTGCTCGACGGGCCGGCCGTACTTCTCTCGATCCTCCGGACGGGTGTCGTCGTGCCCGTCCAGCCCGTTGAACGTCGTCAGCGACTCGAGACGCCGGCGCTCGATCTCGGGCAGGGCGAGGTAGGCCGCGCGCATGCTCGCCACGCTGGTGCCGCCGCCCGCCGACGGAATCTCCACCCCGTACAGGATGGTGGCGGCCGGCGGGCGCTCACGGTTGGTGTGGTCGGTGTGCCAGCGCTCGGCCGGCTGCTGGCCGTTGCGATGCCAGATCAGCCCGATCAGGGGGAAGTCGGGCATGTTGTGCTGGGAGTAGTGCTGCTCCATCGGCGGCCCGAACGCGGACGCGGCGGCGAGATACTGGGCCGGCGTCAGGGACTGGTCGCGAAATACGAGCGCCAGGTGGTCGGCCAGCGCGCGGTTGAGCTCCTGCCGGGTCGGCTCATCGATCGGCGAGCTGAGATCGACGCCGGCCACCTCGGCGCCCAGCGAGGGATGCAGCGGGGTGATCCGTAGCTGTGCCATGGGGGCTCCCTCCATGCGGTGTCACATCGGCCCACCGGGCCAGACCCCGAAGGTACCCCAGATCGAGACTCGGCTCACGCTCGAAGCGCTTACCGCCGGTCTTCCTCGCGACGCTGCTCGCGACGCTCCGCTCGATGCTCCTCCCGGACCGGCTCGCGGCGCTCCTCCCACCGCCGACCATACGCCGGCAGCCAGTGGGGTGCCGCCTCCGCGTGCCAACCCTTCCACTCGGGCGGCGGTACCCGGTAGTACCGCACGGGTACGGACAGGAGCGGCCGGGGGACATACTCTGGCGCGACCACCGCCCACGGGCCATCGTGCCTCGGAGCCATGTACCACGCGCCCCGTCTGAATACGTAGTACCCGCCCTGGTAGAAGAAGAAGTTGCCGTTTACGGAGGGCGCGTACATGACCGGGCTCTCCGGCACCACGACGAGCGGGGGCGGGCTCCCGAGATGGATACCGATATCCACGTTGACCTGAGCCTGGGCGAGGCCCGCCGAGCCGAGGACGGCCGCCATCACGAACCCCGCGAGCATCGATCCACGAAGCATCTGCGGATCCTCCTATGGTGCCTGGCCTCACTGCGCGCCGACCTCCAGGCACAAAGACGTCGGCCCGGACCCCATTCACCATTCAGACGCGCGCGCGCCCCGGCTCGTTTACCCGGCTGCCGGCAGGCTACGACTATCAAGAGTGCCGGCGGCGTGTGAAGCCCGCATGTGTCGCAGGTAAAGGAGTGTGAAGGGCGGCTTGGATGAGGTAGCCCCGATTTGGCGGACACCGAAAAACGTGGACAATGCTCCTCATGACGGCAACATACGTCGGCCTGACTCGCGTCTCCTGACCCGCTCCATGACGCTCCTGTCAGATCTGGCGGTCCTGCGGGCGCGCGTGGCGGCAAGCTCCGGCCGTCTCGAGAAGCGGCGGCTCGTCGCCGACTACCTGCGCGGGCTCTCACTCGAGGACGTGCCCCGGGCCGTGACCTATCTGAGCGGCAGGGTCTTTCCCGCCACGGATCCGCGCGTGCTGAATGTGCGCGGCCTGCCCGCGCCGAAAGCGCCGACGTCTCAGACGGCGCCGCTCACGCTGGCGGACGTGGACGAGGCCTTCGGCGCCGTGGCCGAAGCGGGTGGCACGGGCGCGCGCGCTCTCCGCGAGTCCCGACTCCGGGAGCTGGCCGAGCGGGCCTCTGAGACCGAGCGCGATCTGCTCCAGCGTATTCTCTACGGTGAGATGCGCATGGGCCTCTCGGAAGGCCTCGTGCTCGAAGCCGTCGCCGAGGCGGCCGGCGTCGCCATCACGACGGTGCGGCGCGCCGCCCTCGTGACCGGCGACCTCACCGCCGCCGCCGCTCTCGCCCTGGGGAAGGACGCCCAGGCGCTGCCGGCCGCAAAACCGAGGGTATTTGTCCCTCTCCTGCCGATGCTCGCCGAGATCGCAGGCGACGTCGGTGAGGCGCTGGCCGCCCACGGCGGCGAGACCGCCGTGGAATACAAGTACGACGGCGCCCGTGTTCAGCTCCACGGCGACGGCGAGCGCATCGCCGTCTATAGCCGCCGGCTCTCGGACGTCACCCGAAGTCTGCCCGACATCGTGGACATCGCTCGCCGCGACTTGAGCTCCTCGCCGTTCATCCTGGACGGCGAGGTAGTCGCGCTCGACGCGGCGGGCCGCCCGCTGCCGTTCCAGGAGCTGATGCGCCGCTTCCGGAGGATCCGCGGCGTGGAGGCGGCCGCCGGCGCGCTTCCACTCACGCTGCGTCTCTTCGACTGCGTGATGATCGAGGGGCGCTCGGTACTCGACGAGCCTTACGCGCGGCGCTGGGAGGCGCTTGAGCGCGTGACGGCCGGCCGCTGGCTGGCCGAGCGCGAGGTGGTTTCATCGGCCGCCGAGGGTGAGGCCCTCATGGCCCGCGCAATCGCGGCCGGTCACGAAGGCATCATGGCCAAGGACATGCGGAGCCCGTACGAGCCGGGCGGCCGGGGAAAGAGATGGTTCAAGCTCAAAAAGGCCCTCACCGTGGATTGTGTGATCGTGGCAGCCGACCGCGGCTCGGGGCGCAGAATGGGCTGGCTCTCCAACTATCACCTGGCCGTGCGCGATGGGGATGGCTGGGCGGAAGTGGGGAAGACCTTCAAGGGGCCTACCGACCAGGAATTCGCGGCAATGACCGCTCGTCTGCAGGCGCTGGCCTCTGGGGACGACGGTTACACCGTGCGGGTACGCCCGGAGATCGTCGTCGAGGTGGAGTACAACGAGATCCAGAAAAGCCAGACCTATCCTTCCGGATTCGCGCTACGGTTCGCCCGCATCGCCCGCCTGCGCGAGGACAAGGCGCCCGGCCAGGCGACCACGCTCGAGGAGCTGCGTCAGCTCTACGAGCGCCAGTTCGACACGAAAGGACACGCCTCGAGCAGCCGACCCCACGATTAGCTCCCTGTCTCGGGCACCGTCATGACTTCCAGCAGGTGGCCGTTGGGATCCTCGAAGTAGAAGCCGCGCCCGCCGCGACGGGTGTTGATGTGGCCGTCGGTGGGGCTGTCCGGCTCGCTGCCGTACGGAAGTGCCTTGGCCTTCACCCGGCTGAAAATTGCCTCGAACTCGGCGTCGCTGACATGGAAGGCGTAGTGAAGGCTCGGCCCGTTCTCGGAGTCCAGATGATCCGGCCCGCCCCAGTCCTCGGGCTCGTCGGAGAAGTCCAAGGTCAGGCTCTCGTTGATTCGCACCTGCGCGAAGTAGCCGCGACCCGGCTTGACCTTCAAGCCGAAGATCTCGGCGAAGAATTTGGCCGAGGCAACCTTGTCTTTCGTCGGCACGATGGTGTGGTCCAGGCGAATCGTCATGGCGAGCGTCCTCCAGTTCCTGGTGGTAGCATAAAACTCCTGGTGGTAGCATAAAACCGTGGGCTACTTTCACTGACGGAGGTGCGTCATGATACGCAGACTTCGCTGGCTGGGGCTCGCGCCCGTGTTCCTCGCGGCCGTAACTCTGTCCTCCGGGACGACCGATGCCGCCGACAAGACCAAAGTGGATCAGGCAACGAAACGGGTCGAGCAGGGCGCCAAGCAGATCGGCCAAGGTCAGGTCGGCCCCGGATTCAAGGAAATGTTCACGGGCATCGGCCATACGGTCGTAGAGGGTGCCAAGTTCAGCGGCGAGAATATCAAGGAGTTTTTCAAGGGTAAGAAGTAGCAGCATCCATCACGGCTCTCCTCGGAGAGGCCGGGCCGGCGCGACTCGCGCGCGGCGGGCCGGTCGCGCGGGCACAGGGGCGCCCGCCGACGGAGCGGGACGCGCGTTGCCGAACACACCTGGTGCCCCGGCCAGCATCTCGAGGGCCAGGCGCCAGGCGCGGGCCTCCTCCTCGGTGGCCGGCGTCTGCGCGCGGTAGTCGTGCTTGGCGATGAAGCGCTCCAGAGCGGCCTCCAGCCGACGCCACCGGCCGCCGGCGAGGGCGACGAGTCGCTCAAGGGCGGCCACCCGGGCGGCGCCCGGCTCCTGCTCGACGAGCAGCGTCAGGTGCGGCACGCAGAGGCCGTCGCCCTGGACGAACGCATCCTCGAAGCGAGGGTCGCCGGCGAGGGCGAGCAGCGCGTCCAGGTAACGGCGCTCGGCGGCGTGCACCCCGTCGCACACGAGACAGCGCCGGGTCCGCCGTGCCGTCACGCGGGCAGACGCCGGTCGTTTCAGCCAACGCCGCAGCGCGGTGAGACGCGAGCCGCGACTCCGGACCGCCCGCCCCAGGGCCTCCGCCCGCAACCGCTCGCGCGCCAGCAGATCGGCCGAGATGATGGCGGCGCCGAAGGCGGCGTCCGGCACGCCCTGCAGCATGCCGGCGTGCCAGTTACAGAGTCCACGCGAGGCGCGCAGCGCGGTTCGGACTTCCGGATCGGTGACGTGCTCGTGGAGAATCATGGACAGGTGACGCGCCGAGTCCTCGCCGAGACAGCAGCAGACCGGGCAGCCGCGTGCAGCGCACGCGTCGAGGATACGCGCCTCGCTCCGGGACCTGCTGCTCACCAGAGCGCGTTGGAAGCGAGGCGGGTTTCTTCCACGAGCGACCGCTAAGCGTCGCCCGTGCGTCTGACGGTCAGCACGGGGCAAGGCGCCAGCTGCACCACTGTTTCGGCTACGCTGCCCAGAAGGACATGTGTCAGGCCGGTACGGCCATGGGTGGCCATGACAATCAAATCGACATGGTGCTCTTGGGCGAAGCCCACGATCGCGTTGGCGGGACGTCCGATGGCGAGCGCGACCTGCCAGGTGCCTTTGCAGGCCTCCGGCACGAGGTCGTGGAGCTTCGTCAGCGCTTCGTCGCTAAGATCACGGCGCACAACCGTCGGTTCCGCCGGCGGAGGCGTGACCAGCCGGCCGCCGGATACGAGATCGAAGCCGGCCCCTGCAGTCTGCGCACCGCTGACGTAGTAGACCTCCGTCTCGGTGTCGGATGGCTCCACGTGGAGCAGCGTGACCTTGGCGTTGTGGAGGGCCGCTTCCTCTATCGCGTAGCGCAAGGCGTAGTTGGCCGGCTCTGAAAAGTCCGTCGGGACGAGCAGATGTCTGAAAGCCATGATGAGCCTCCCCTCCCGTCCTCAGTCCCCGTCACATCGGCGGCCCTGCGGGCCGAGACTCGAAGGTACCGCAGATCGCCCGGGGGTGGAGGACATCGATCGCCCACCCCACATCCAGTTGCTCTCCAAGCCACTCGGCGCACGCCGCCGCAGTCATCCTCGTCGCCGACCTCCTACCGTAGCGTGCAGGCGGGGTCAGCTAGCGGCCGACGAGCCGCGCGACTATCGGCGCAAGCGCGTCCATGAACAGCTCGTGCGTGGTGACATACGAGATGCCCCAGCGCTCGCGCCGTGCCTGGAGGTCTTCCACGATCCGGTCTTCCGTTCCGACCAGCACGTAGGGGCTTTCCAGAATCTCCTCGGGCATGAGCTGCGCCCAGCGACCCACCGCCAGCTCTTCGGACGCCTTCCGGCGATCGTCGGTCACGATCACCCGCTGCACAAGCGCGTTCAGCTCGAGCGAGCGATCGCCGGCCGTCTCGCGCACGAGCCTCACGCGCTCGTCGACGACCGACGCGCGAAAGTCGGAAACGTCGGGCTCCTTGCCGCCGCGGCGGAACGTAATCCCCGTGAGGCCGACGATGTCGGCTTCACGCGCGGCGACCGTCAGCAGGCGTGGCGCGTTGCCACCGATGAACACGGGCGGGCGCGGCCGCTGGATGGGGCGCGGATGGATCGTGTGACCGGTCACGCGATAGTGCCGGCCCCTGAACGTGACCGGCTCGCCCTCGAGCAGGCGCTTGACGATGACGACCGCCTCCTCTAGCCGCTCGACGCGGGTGGCGCCCGGATCGAACGCGAGCCCCACCTGCTCGTATTCCGATTGCATGTGGCCGGCGCCGAGCCCCAGCTCGAGCCGGCCGTCGCTCAGGACGTCGAGCGTGGCCGCCTCGCGCGCCAGCAACACGGGGTGGCGGAAGTCGTTGTTCAGCACGGCCGTCCCGACGCGCAGGTGCTTCGTCGCCGCGGCGGCGGCGGCCAGCGCCGGCAGCGGCGCGAGCAACTCGGCGAGGTGATCCGGCACGCACAGCACGGAGTAGCCGAGGGCCTCGACCTTGCGCGCCTTGTCCGCCCAGTCGGCACCCGAACCTGCGGTCCGCACGTTGACGCCGAACCGGAAAGGCTTCACAGCTGGCTCAGTCCGGCGATGCCGGCTCAGTACCCCGTGCGGTGAAGAGCACGGCCACCTCGACATCGG
>WNFD01008298.1_pt1 | contig 24379 bp, 30 predicted proteins | sample 5400491 | NCBI WGS metagenome assembly WNFD01 (sample SAMN13153343, study PRJNA577476) | soil metagenome | isolation source: 120 cm saprolite under Douglas fir tree site 2 hole 2 replicate 2 | place: USA:California | collected 2015-04-18
TGGAGTCACTCGTCGCTTGAGCACAACAGCCACGAAGCGGAAGCGACTACCGACGAAGGCGGATACGTTACATTTCCGGTTCGCACCATTAGAGCCTCACTCTTAGAGAGGGCGATCGGTCCAGTGCAAAATGTTCTCAAAACCGGCGTCCACGCTGGTTTTGGTCCGTCCGCGGACCTATCAGTTCCGGGTGATATCGCAGTTTATTCACAGGGCAAACCTCTCCCGAAGCAAATAGTTTTCGGTCGCGTGCTGTAGGCGTGGCACTCGACAGACGTAGAAATCATCGTGCCTGAGTGATGAGACGTTGTAGCGATTAGTCTTGAATCCGGTCCCTGCTCCTGTGGGATTCATTAATGAAGACTGGGCTGAGTTAACGTAACCAAGCAGGTAAAGAAAAGAGAGGAAGAGCGACGTGAGATCAGCGGAACTAAGAGGTTATCTTTTCTTGTTCGCTTTCGTGTCCGTTATCCAGCTTACTGCTACGAAAGTGGATGCCGGATTAGCAAGTGTCGCGCTTAACCATTGGGAAGACTTCCACCAGTCAAAAAGAGCAAATCGACAACAGACAAGCTTTAGCGCTGAAGAGCCAATTCAACATCCCGTAAGCTTGCCGCCGGATATCCTACAGCTCCTCAGACAGGACGCTCGAATTCAAACCTGCCTAAGAAAGGGTCAATCAAAAGAAGATATTCAAGCATCATGGTTTGTCGCTTCGGAAATTGATCTCAAGTTTGACCGTTCATCCGATCTGATAATCCTGGCGGCGAATCCCTGCCTGAACGGGGCGAACGTTGTTCCGTTCTGGGTTTTTCGCAGCGCCGCAGGCGGACACACTCTCGCGCTGAGCACGACTGCCTTTGCGTTGAACGTCCTCACCACGCGAGGCAAGACTTATAGGAACTTGCAGCTAACGTCACTGACTGCGAAGACTGTGCACACGACCATCTACAAGTTTGACGGGCTCAGATATAGGGAGTGGCGTCGTTTTCAAAAGCCTATTCGCCAATAACGGCGTTGAGACGTCGAACGGAAGCGGCAGATTCTGGGCGTACCGACAGACCCGAAAGCGTTTGCGATAGTGCTTGGTCCTTACTTGACACCAAGAGATCCTGAATTCAATTCCGCTAAGCCGTCACCTGAAGAGATCGTCATATACCCACAACCTTGACTGTTTGAGTAAAACGCTTCCCGGCACCGAGAGATGACTCGTGCAAAGAAGAAGAGTTGACGGCTAAGAAAGCATTTAAGAAGGCATATGGTAATTGTGGATGTTGCTCCAATTAACGGGAAGGGATGTCGCCGGACGACTAGACCGTTGTACTCAGCGGGAGACGGCGGGAAAAAATTAGGAAGAAGCTATGGTTGCCGATTCTCGCAGTTCTCCTGACCGCGTTGCTCTTCCCGTTCGAGACAACAATCGTACCGCCATGGAGGTACAGGTTGTCGACAAGGCCGGCACTCCGCTTCGTGGGGTCACTGTGACCGAACACTGGAGTCACTCGTCGCTTGAGCACAACGGCCACGAAGCGGAAGCGACTACCGACGAAGGCGGATACGTTACATTTCCGGTTCGCACCATTAGAGCCGCACTCTTAGGGAGGGTGATCGGGCCAATGCAAAATGTGGGCGAAGGCCACCCCGCCGCTTACCTACTCGTCTTAGGTGACTACAGCGCCGTGTCTGATGAACCTTATTACGTGCCCGGCAGGCCCTTAGCTGCGCAAATTGTCGTGGGGCCTCCTCGCGCATCCCCTTAATCTCTCACAAAACCCTTGACGTGCTTTTCCCCCGGATGCTAGTTTCAGATCAGGGTGCTTGGCGATCCACGCCCGGTCAGGGCCAAGGGCCCTAATCCACAGCCTACTCACGAGATGCCTGCCCCCGGCATCGATGGCTACGAGACTTGGAAATCTATCGAAAAATGAACGGTTAGCCGGAATCCTTTGTGCTCTTCCGCCCCGTTCCTGAGGAAGCCGAGGCGCGCCGCTCGACACTTGAGGCGCGGAGACCACTATGACGAAACCTTTTCAATCAATTCGACAACTGTTCGGCAGAATGCTCGGCAACGACCCTGCCGGCGAGGACGCAGCCGCTCGCGAATATTCCACGCTGGGAATTGACGGCCCCGAAGCGCAACCTTCGGCGAACGGCCACGGTCACTCGAACGGATTCGCGGTTGAGAATTCAGAGCCGGACCTCGAGGTGCAGACGGCGGACACGCGCCGGCTGCCACAGGTTGCCCCTGAATTTCTCGGCAGTCAAAGCGGCGGCGCGAGCCAGTCTCGAGTCGCGCATGAAGAGGGCGCTGACGAATTCGGCGATGCGCCTCTTGATCTTGGTGACTTTAGTGGCGGCAAAGCGTTTGCCGGCGACGATCCGTTTCTGGATGTCCTCGACGAAACCGTGGCCCACGAAGAGTTCTTCATCGAAGCGACTCCGAACAGAGCAGCTCCCGCGGAAGAGTCGTCAGACGCAGTCGCGCCAGTTCCAGCTTTCGAAGAAACTGAGCACTGGTCGGCCGCGTCAGAGAGTGCTCCGGCATCCAGCGCGAGCCCGGCTAATCTGTCTGACCTTTCTCCCGAAGCGATCGACGCGATTGCAAAGCGCGTGGTCGCGCAGCTCTCGGACAAGGTGGTGCGGGAAATCGCCTGGGAAGTCGTGCCCCAGTTATCGGAGTTGCTGATCAAACAGAAACTGAAGGAACAGAAATAGTCCGCGTCCGCCTGCCATAGCGCGCGCGTAAGTGATGAGCAATGAGATCGAGCAGTTTCTTTACTGCTCGATCTTTTTGTTTTTCCCTGCGCAACCTCCGCGCGCTCCGCGTCTCTGCCGCGAGCACTTTTGTGATCAGATTCACCGCCGGAACGCAGAGAACGCAGAGTTAGTGCAGAGGAAGTCGAAACGAGCGCAGCGGTGTCCGACTTACGGGATGAAGCCAATTGCCGTACAATTGGAGAATAATCAAGCGCGAGCTTAATTAACGAATGATCGACATCCCCAAAACTTACGATCCGAAGGAAGCCGAAGCCGAACACTACGCGCGCTGGGAAAAGCGCGGCTGTTTCGCGCCTGAGATAAACAAGGATCCTGACGCGCCGGTCTTCTCGATCGTGATTCCGCCTCCGAACGTAACGGGATCGCTGCACATGGGTCACGCCTTACAGCACACGATGATGGACGTGCTGACTCGTCACAAGCGCATGTCAGGCTTTCGCACGTTGTGGTTCCCGGGAATGGATCACGCCGGCATCTCGACGCAATTGATGGTCACGCGCGAGCTGAAGAAGGAAGGCAAGACGCGTCACGATCTGGGCCGCGAGAAATTTGTCGAGCGCGTCTGGCAATGGAAGCACGAGCACGGTGGGCAGATTTTGAAACAGATGCGCCGCGAAGGCGCCTCGGTCGATTGGTCGCGCGAAAAGTTTACGATGGACGAAGACCTATCGCGGGCAGTGCGAGAAGTTTTCGTGCGTCTCTACGACGAAGGCCTGATCTATCGCGGCAAACGCATCGTCAACTGGTGTCCAAACGATCAGACGGTGCTTTCCGATCTCGAAGTTCTGCGCGAACCGCAGAAAGGCAAGCTCTACTATCTTCGCTATCCGTTCAAAGACGGGAGCGGCTCGCTGACCGTCGCCACGACGCGGCCCGAGACGATGCTGGGCGACACCGCCGTCGCGGTGAACCCAAACGATGATCGATATCAAAGCCTGATTGGACAGACACTGATTCTACCGATTGTGGGTCGCGAGATCCCGGTGGTTGCCGACGATTTTGTCGAGTCGGAATTCGGCACCGGCGCAGTCAAGGTCACGCCGGCTCACGACCCGAACGATTACGAGATCGGTCAGCGCCACAAGCTCGCGCAGGTGCGCGTCATAGATCAGTTCGCGCGCATGACTGAAAAGGCAGGCGCGGAATTCGCCGGGCTCGATCGTTACAAAGCGCGCGATAAAGTCGTCGAAAAGTTTGCAGAACTGGGCCTGCTCGAAAAGGTGATCGATTACGAATTCGCGATCTCGAAGTGCGAGCGCTGCAAGACAGTCCTCGAGCCTTTGATCTCGACGCAATGGTTCTGTCGCATGGATCAGTTGCGCGATCTCGCTTTGGCGAAGCTGCGGGAAGCAGGAAAACCCCGCTTTGTTCCTGAGATTCCTTACGAAAAAGTCTACAGCGATTGGCTTGAGAATCTGCGTGACTGGACCATCTCGCGGCAGCTTTGGTGGGGACACCAGATTCCGGCGTGGTACGACGATGGCGGCCAGGTGACCGTCGCGCGGTCCGTCGAAGAAGCGCGCCAGAAAGCGGGCAACAACAATCTCACGCAGGATCCGGACGTGCTCGACACCTGGTTCTCGTCCGCGCTGTGGCCGTTTTCGACGATGGGCTGGCCTGAGGAAACTGAAGATCTCAAGACGTTCTATCCGACTTCGGTGCTGGTAACGGCTCGCGACATCATTTTTCTGTGGGTGTCGCGCATGATGATGACCGGTCTGAAGTTCATGGGCCAGGAGGCATTCGCCGATGTTTACGTTACCGGCACAGTACTCGACAAGCATGGCCAGCGCATGTCAAAGACGAAAGGCAATGGCATCGACCCGCTCGAAGTCTTTGATAAGTATGGCGTGGACGCGACGCGTCTGACGCTGGCTTCCGTGGGTGCGACCGACACGCGCTGGAGCGAGCGCCAGGTTGAATCGTACCGGAACTTTGCCAACAAGATTTGGAACGCCGCGCGCTTTTGTCTGATGAATGCCGAAGGCGTGGTGTTGGTGGCCGATCCGTTCGCCGGCGAAAGCCGCAGCCTGCCGCTGCACGATCGCTGGATTCTTTCGCGGCTGAACAAAACGGCGCGCGAGGTCAACGCGCAGCTCAACGCCTATGAGTTTCACGGCGTCGTGCAGACGCTCTATCACTTTTTCTGGGACGACTATTGCGATTGGTACATCGAGCTGGCAAAGGCAACTGTCACCGCGGAAGTCGATTCGCCTGAACGAGCGCTAGCGCGCGCGCGTTCGGTTGCGGTGCTCGAGCAAGCGCTGCGGCTTTTGCATCCGTTCATGCCTTATCTCACGGAAGAGTTGTGGTTGAAGTTGCCGGTTGATCATTCGAAACTGTTGCACGGCGCTTATGCGGGCGTCGAGCCGACGATTATGCTCGCTGCTTTTCCGCAATGCGACGATGCCCTGGTTGACCAGCGTGCTGAGGCTGAAATGAGCGCAGTTATCGATTTGATTTCGCGCGTGCGGAACATCCGGTCGGAGATGAACATCAGGCCGGGCGATCGCATTCAACTGATGATAGCCGCCAGGACGGATCTGCAAACGGTGTTTCAGGCGAGTTCGGATCAGATAGCCCGTTTGACGCGCGCGGCTCAGGTTTCCATTGACGGAAATGTCGAAATGCCGAAAGCCTCGGCGCGGGCGGTGCTCGCCGGCGGCGCCGAGGTGGCGGTGCCCCTCGAAGGTTTGATCGATTTCGAGCAAGAGCGGGCGCGGCTGCGGCGCGAGCAGGAAAAGTTGCGGCAAGAAGCGGCGAAACTCGAGGCCCAGCTTGGCAATTCGGATTTCGTCGCCCGCGCTCCGGCAGAAAAGGTTGAGGAGTTGCGAGCGCGGATTGATGATATCGCCCAGCGCACGGTTGCTCTCGATCAAATGATAGAGGCACTCTTATGAATGGCGTCCGTCACGCTTCGTGTGGTTTCGTGGATCGCTTTCAGCCAGCACAAGGACGATCCACGAAATCACACGAAGCTCCACTAAGAGAATTTGTGGATTCTCGATTTGAGGATCCGCACTGATGAGGAACGGATGAACTGGCTTGACGAAGGCGCTCTCTATTCGAGCATTGGTCTGTTTTTGCGCGAGGACTTAGGGCGCGGCGACATCACCACCCAGAGCGTCCTGACGCGCAACACGCGGGCGCGCGGCCGTTTTGTCGCGGGTGAGAAGATGATCGTCGCCGGCCTGGAAGCAGCGGAAGAAGTTTTTGCGACGCTTGATCCGCAACAACAGCTCGAGGCTTTCAGCGGTGACGGCGAAGAAGTTGACGCGGGCAAAGTGATCGCGCGCACCAGTGGCTTTGCCGATGTCCTGCTCGCCGGCGAGCGCGTAGCTTTGAATCTGCTCCAGCATCTTTCCGCCGTGGCCACGATTACGCGCCGGTACGTGCGCGCGGTCGAGGGAACGAAAGCGAAGATTGCGGATACGCGCAAGACGACGCCGGGCCTGCGGATGCTGGAAAAGTATGCGGTGCTGCTCGGAGGCGGCGTGAATCATCGCTGCGGTTTGGATGACGGCGTTTGCGTGAAGTCGAATCATGCGGCCATCGTCGGCGGAGTGAAGGTGGCGGTCAAAAACGCGCGCGAGCGAATCGGCCACGTGCACAAGATCGAAGTCGAAGTTGCCGGCCAGAGTGAAATCAGTGAAGCAATTGACAGCGGCGCGAATGGGCTGGTCATTCAGGGTATGAGCCCGGTTGAAGTGGCGGATATGATCGGTTACGCGCGCGGCTTGTCGCCGGAAATTACGATAACCGTCTCGGGCGGAGTCACGCTGGAAAACGTTCGCGCTTACGCTGACGCCGGCGCTGACTTAATTCGCGTCGCCGCGCTAACGCAATCGGTCAGGGCGATGGACATAAGTTTTCAGATTCAGCCCGGATGATTGACGCCGCGGCGGAACTAATTGACAGGTGAAGCGTGAGAAGGCAAGGGAGGAAGTCTCGTGATGCCAAAACGATCGATTCGACAGATAGCGATAGCAGTGCTCGCATTGTTCATAATCGCCGGAGTGTCGCTGGTTGATTCCAGCGCTCAACGCCGCCGGCGCAGGCACCGGTCCAGGCCTTCCGCGCCGCGCATCACTAATCCGGCAATCTATCAGCCGTCGCCGACTGACAACGCAAACTCGAACGCCTCGAGCGACACGGTTAACAATAACGAGAGCACAAATGCGAATACGCAGTCGCCGGATCCTGAGGCGATGAAGCAGACGATTCGCTCGCTCAGTTCTCAGGTCGATAGACTCACGGAGAAAATCAGTCAGATGGACGAGGCGCAGCGTTCGCTGGTCGATCTCGAGCGGCTGTCGCGGGCGGAACAGCGGGCCAGCTCGCTGCGCTCGGAACTGCGCGACGTGCAATCAAAGGAATCTGATCTGCAAGCGCGTGCCGAAGAGATTGATTATGCGCTGAAACCGGAAAACATCGAACGCTCGGTCGCCGGCTATGGCACGACGCATCCGGAAGAATTGCGCGAACAGCGCCGTCGCCAACTGGAGAGCGAGAAAGAGCGAGTGCGAAAGCAGTTGGCCCAGCTGGCTTCCAGCCACACCCAACTCGAGCAGGGGATCGCGGCTGCCGACGTGGAGCTTGAGCGTCTGCATAAGCGTCTGGATGCTGCGGACGCCGCCGCGATTCAGAATGCAAAGACAAACGCGCGGGCGACTGAAGACGCGGCCCGGCCCGCCCCCAAACCGTCGCCTTCGCCGAGTCCTTATCCAATGCCGTGAGCATTTGCGGCCGTCGGGCCTCGGCAGTAACATCGGGTTTGTTTTTGCGGCCTTCTGCCGACTGCTTACTGCCTACTGAATCATGGGAACAATAGCGCAACGCGACCTCTACCGTTTGATCGCCGACTCGAACACCCGCGGCGAACGCGTCGTGGTCGCCACGGTCGCGCACACGCGCGGTTCGACGCCGCAGCGGCGCGGCGCCAAGATGCTCTTTTTTGAAGACGGCAAGACCGCGGGCACGGTCGGGGGCGGCTGCGTTGAAGCAGAAGTCTGGGCCGAAGCGGGCGAAGCCATGCGCAGCGGCTCTTCCGGTCTGCATCACTTCGCGCTCACTGCCGATGAAGCGAGTGAAGAAGGAATGGTTTGCGGCGGGACGATGGATATTTTTATTGATGTGTGGGCGGGTTCGTAGCTCTTGTAGATAGAACCATCGGCATTCGTACGTCGTATCCACGAATGAACTGTCTGATTCGCAGGTAGCTATGGATCAATCTCTCGTCGACAACTACAAGTCCAGCCATCGGCACCCGCTGAACAAGCTCTGCCATGCCATCGGCATTCCGATGATTACTATTGCGTGGCCATTGTTTTTCTTCAAATGGCGTTGGGCGTTGCTCCTGTTCGTCGTTGGTTGGATACTTCAGTTTGTCGGGCACGCGATTGAAGGCAATCAACCGGCGTTTTTCCGCAATCCGGTCTATTTCTTTATCGGACCGTGGTGGTGGATTCGCCGCGTCGCCGAATCCGTTGGCCTGGTGCGCTCGGTCGAGAACCGGGAGCGATAGCGACCGGATAATACGCTCAACCTGAGTGCAGGATCCCGTCGCTATCCACCACCCCAAGCGGGCTGCCCGCTCGGGGAACCCGGTCCGCTCCGGGTTCTGTAACCTCTGAACTGCCGGGCTATTCCCCAATCGTCCGCTACGCGGACTCGTCTATGACAGCCGACGAAACTCAAGCTCAATCCAAACTCATCAGCGACGCGATCAGCAAAGCGCTGGACGACGGTTCAGTCGCGGTGCTGGTGACGCTGATTGACGCAATGAACGACGAATCAGGTCTCGCTGTCGGCGCGAAGCTTCTGGTTAATCAGTCTGCAAACAGGATTGGCAGCTTGGGCGCTTCGGACCTTGACGACGCGGTGGCAAACCAGGCGCAGAGGTTTCTCTCTTCGCGTCGCGAAGCCGAGACATTCAAGGTTGAAGCATTCGCGCCGGAACTCACGCAGCTTTCCGGCGCGAGCGTTTTATTCGAGCGCATCGAAGCCGAGCCGCGTCTGGTGATTGCCGGCGCGGGACACGTGGGCGCGTCGCTGGCGCGGCTCGCCGGGTTGGTCGGATATCGAGTTACGCTGGTGGACGATCGCGCAGAATTTGTCGCGCGTGAGCTCTTCGCTTCAGAAAGCGAGCAGGGGATCGAGTTAGTCCCGGCTGAACATTGGACCGATGCCGTCCGTGAAGCGATCGGCAATGGCCGCGGCGTTTCGGTGGCCATCGTCACCCGCGGACACAAACAGGATGAAGATTGCCTGCGCGCGGCGATCGCCGCGAGGCCCGACTATGTCGGGATGATTGGCAGTAAGCGAAGGACGAACTTTGTGCTCGACAAACTGCGCGAAGAGGGAGCTTCCGAGGACCAGCTAAAGAAAGTGCGCGCGCCGATCGGTCTGGATATCGGCGCCGTCTCACCCGAGGAAGTTGCGCTGGCGATTCTGGCTGAGATTGTCGGCGAGCGACGGGGCGGTGCAGGCGCGCCGCTTTCATCGTGGCGGAGAAGATGAAGGGACATTGTTAGACACCATCTAAGAGGAATATAATCTTGGCAAGGAGTGTTAGTAACTAGGTATGAAAGTTTTCATTAGTTACGCGCATAACGACGAAGCTCTGGCTGCGAGAATTGTGGCATCCCTGGAAAAGGCTGGCTTAGATGCTTGGTACGACAAGCGTGAAATCATGCCAGGCGATAACTGGGCCGACAAGATCGCTCAAGGTCTGAGGGAATCAGATGCGATGGTTGTCCTTCTTACCGCACAAGCGCTTGATTCCGAGTCTGTTCGCCGGGATATTGATTACGCGTTAAGTCAAAAGCCATTTAAGAGACGCTTGATACCAGTTCTCGTCGGGGATTCAAAGGATTTTCCGAGCCATCGAATCCCGTGGATCCTCAACCATCTTCAAACCGTTACGCTGCCGGACAACGGTAAGAATGAAAAGCAGCTAGAGCAGATCGCACAAGTCCTTAAGGATGCTGCATAGCCCTCAGTTCCACCTATGTCTGCAGCCCTGCCCCACGAAGTTTTCTTGTCACATTCAGATTTGGATCGAGAATTCGCTGGTTCATTGTCTGAAGTTATACGGCGCCATGGGATTCCGGTTTGGTATAGCCAAACCAACATATTAGGCGCGCAGCAATGGCATGATGAGATTGGAGCGGCACTTCAGCGCTGTGATTGGTTTGCTGTAGTCCTCTCTCCTCAGTCCGTAGAGTCGACGTGGGTAAAGAGAGAGTTGCTGTACGCTCTGAACCATGACCGTTTTGAAAACAAGATCGTCCCAATTATGTACCAGCCTTGCGATCATGAACGACTGTCCTGGACTCTTTCCGAGTTTCAGATGATAGATTTTACGCGCACTCTTGACGAAGGATACGTAGATCTATTTCGGACGTGGGGTTTGGGCTATAGGGGCAGAGACTCCAACTCCTGTCGTCCTGGCGCCGGCCTTAGTTACTACTCCTCAGGTATTCCGTTGGCAGCGGATTCCTTTCGTCCTCGCCCTGCCAGAAAATCGTTACCACCCACCAACGCTTACCGTCGTTCATTAGCTGAATGCTATTGATGCCCCGCTGAAACGGTTTTGCGTCATCCTTTGCGTGACGTGATTCGTACGTGCTGAAGACGTGCGCGATGTTGCCGAATTTCTCCAGCCGGCGTGAAACTTCGCGTTCAAAGAATCCCTGCTTTTAACGCGCGAGCCAACTTCGCCGGTGGGACGCGGGCCGGTGGGAATCAAACGCGCGCCCGGAATGAATAGCGAGCGAAAGCGGTCCCAGTCGCGCTTTCCCGCCGGCCCTGAGATGACGTCGTAAACGGCCGCGACAATTGCATCCATCGTCGCAACGTCCGCCGGGTTCGCGGGCGTCGTCTGCGTCGCGGTTGTTGCTGGCGGTGTGGGCGTTGGCGTTTGAGCGTGGGTTGTCGTGGCGAATGCGATCGTGGCCGCGATCATCAGGAACAGTTTCATCGTTGTCTCCGTTGGTCGGTTAGCGTCGTTATGAAAAGCCGATTAAAGCACGAGTCCGATCGAGTCACAAAACTGCGTTTTTTGGTAGTGTCTGAGTTTCGTTTCGTGTGTTTCCGCGGATTACATAAGAACGATCCACGAAACCACACTAAATCGCACGAACAAAGCTGCTTCGTGTGGCTTCGTGGATCGCTTTCCATCTCAAGCCAATCTCTCAAAATCCCGCAGGCAGGGATGCGTGCGCTCGAACGTTTGGCGCGAACCCACGCGCGATGTTATTAACATTGTTCATGTCTGCAGATTTAGAAATCAGGGAAAGGCGCAATCGCGGTGTCGGCGAGATGTTTCGCGCGCTTCGGCATCGCAACTTCCTTTTGTTCTGGTCGGGCGCTTTCCTTTCCAACACCGGCACCTGGATGCAGGCGGTCGCGCAGGGCTGGCTGGTCCTGCAATTGTCGAACTCGCCTTTCTGGCTCGGCGTCGATGCATTCATGGCGACTGCGCCGGGCCTGGTTTTGACGCTGGCGGGTGGCGTGTTTGCCGACTTGGTTGATCGGCGAAAGCTTTTGATCTATTCGCAGATTGTTGCCGGGCTCTCAGCGCTCACCCTGGGCGTGCTGGTGGTCACGGGCGTGGTGCAGGTGTGGATGATTCTGGGACTGTCGTTCGTCACGGGCTGTTGCATGTCAATCGCCGGGCCGTCGTACCTCGCGCTGGTGTTTGATTTGGTCGGCCGCGAAGATCTGGGCAATGCGATTGCTTTGAACTCGACCCAGTTCCAACTGTCGCGCGCGTTGGGACCGGTGTTCGCCGCAATCGGCTTCAAGCTTTTTGGTTTAGCAGGTTGTTTCTTTGCCAATGGTGTATCGTTCGCCGCGGTCGTGATCGGCCTGGCGATGGTTCGATATGACGAACGTCGGCCGGTGAAGACTGCAACCGATCGTTCCCTCAAAGATCGGCGGGCATTTGTCGACGATCTGGTCGAAGGCTTCCGCTACGTTGGCCGCCGCCCGCGCGTCAGGATGTTGCTGATAATCTCGGCCGCAACCAGATCTTTCACCTGGGTGAGTCGGGGCTGGCGCTGCTGATGGGTACGGCCGGTGCGGGAGCGCTGTTTGGCGCGCTCTTTCTGGCTTATCTGGGGGATTTTCGCCGGAAAGGTTGGTTCGTGCTGGGCGGCGATTTTGGTTTTGCGATCAGCTTGATTTGCTTTGCACTGTCGACGAACCTTACCCTGTCGCTGATTTTTCTGTTTGCACTCGGTTTCGCGATTGTGTGTTCGGTCGCGGTCACCAACACGCTGCTGCAGAAACTTGTGACCGACGACATGCGCGGCCGGGTGATGAGCATGTTCATGCTTTCGTTCATCGGCGCAATGCCGATAGGCAACCTGATTGCCGGCGCTGCGTCTCACCGTTTCGGCGTGCCGCACACACTGGCGGTCGGCGGAGTCATCATCGCGATTTTCGTGACGGTGATATCCTGGCGCAGTCCGAAGTTGCGCGACCTTTGAAAATACGGCTACAAGAGTCAGCCATGAGACGTGTACTGAAGCCTTCGACCGTTTTGACCCTGACCGGGATCGCAATCTCGCTGGCAGCGATCGTCACTCAGGCCCAAAACGGATGGACCTCGAAGCGGATTGGCTCTGGCGGCAAAGATCTGAATGCCGTCTATTTCACCGACACGAAACACGGCTGGGTCGGCGGCGACAGCGGCTTTCTTAGTCATACTGAAGACGGGGGCGCGACCTGGGCTGAGCGGTCAATCGGGACGGACCGTTCCATCAACGATGTCTACTTTGTAAGCAAGGACACGGGATTCGTTTTAGCCGGCGGCAGCATCTTCAGCACCGATGACGGTGGCCAAACGTGGCGCGAGGCGCACAAGTTCTCGCCGTCTGAGTTTGCAGACTCAGCTCCCGAGCTCTACAGCCTTCGTTTCAACGGCAAAAAGAGAGGTTGGGTAGTGGGTTCCGTCAGCCGCGGTGACACGATTGTCGGCAGCATTCTGGCGATTACCAGAGACGGCGGTGCAAGTTGGGAAATACTGCACGCGCCCTCGCAGGCCGAGCTGATTCACATCGATTTTGTTGACGAAAAGCACGGCTGGATTGTCGGTGCCGGCGGTACGATCCTGCACACCGAAGACGGCGGCGAATCCTGGACGAAACAAGAGTCCGCGACGACGGCCACGCTCTATCACGTCGATTTTCGCAACGAGAAACAGGGATGGGCAGTCGGCGAGCGCGGCACGATCGTGCGCACAACTGATGGCGGTCGAAGCTGGACGCCGGTCGACTCTCCGGCCCGCGCTACTTTGTTGAGTGTCCAATTTGTCGGCGAAGGCGACGGTTGGATCGTTGGGCGTGGCGGCGTCATCTTGCGTTCGAGCGATAGCGGCCGCACCTGGGTTGAGCAGGAAAGCACTACCAAACAAAATCTCTACGCGCTTTTCATTAACAAGAAGAATGGCTGGGCAGTCGGCGCGGAAGGATTGATCTTGCGATACGAGCGTTAGTTACCCAACCCCAAGCCGGCGGGCTAAGCAATCGGGTAAGCCGCGCTCCCCCGGTTTATTTTCTCATGCCGCTCGTGAACATGGTCCAGGGCTGCGACTTTAGATCGCTGAGCAAGTCGCGCATCCATTCGTATTCAGGATGTCCTTTCAAAAACGCCGCGGCGATGAAATCGTTGCCGCAAGGATGACCCATCGCGGCCCAGAATTGCATCTTCTCGGCCATGCGCCCGTCAACGACTTTCGCTTGCACCGTCCCGCCGGGATAAAACCTGCCCCAGTCCCACTCCGGAATGCCGCGCGGCGATCGTTCGACGCAACCACATAAGCTGCGCTCGTTCATCGCGCGTGTCGCCTTCCATTTGTTTCACAGTTTCAGCGTCGATCGTGCGGGCGGATTGGCTCACCATTTCTTCCCAGCGAGCTTTTCTGGCCAAAGGGGAGCCTTGCCGGTTATTGAAATCAAAGTCCGTTTCGATTTTGGCTAGCTTTGGATCCACGGGAAAGTTCGAGCCGACGAAGTAGCCGTCACTGGCGCGGCGCACGCTGTGTTCTTTCAAGCCCAGCTCGAACAGCGCAATCTCTCCCGTCTTGTTGTCGCCCAGCAACCAGTCGTTGGCATAGCCGCCATTGTTTCCTTCGAGCATGATGCGGACGTAATCGTCGATCGAGTTGCTGTACTGCAAAGCTTTGCGCGCGCGATAAAATTCCGGCGTGCCGGCTGGATCGAACGAAGCGAATCCCGTAATGGTCGTCTCAGTGATCATGATGCCGGCTGAGTTCACGCCAAAGTCATCGTCGCTGGCAATCACTCCCGGTAATCCGTCCATCAGGATGCGGTAGCCCCGTTGCGGCTTGATATCAAAGATGATGTTCCAGCGCGGGCCCTTCACATAGTCGGTCCAGTTGTTGTGACCCATCACGATGCGATGATCTTTGGTGAAGCTGCCGGTCGCGACCATCGCGCTGCAATTGCCCGGCGCGTGCGTCGTCGCCACGCGGCCCTGCTTTCTGTCGAGCCACGGCACGTAGTAATAGGGAAGTTCCTCGAGCGCGTTCAGCGCCACGATGTCCCAGCGATCGGCCTTCACCCCGCGATCGTTGAGTCCGCGGACGATGCCGTCGATCTCGGTCTGGAACTCGGGGTCAATCTTCGGCCAAAGAATTTCCTGCGAGGCCTGGCGATAGAAATTCCAGTCGTGCTTCGTCTCATGTTGCAGGAACGGCTTCAGCACGCGCAGCAAATCCGCCGTTTCCTTAGCCAGCAAAGAGCCGTGTTGATAGCCAATTTTGTCGGGCGAGCCTTCGAGGTGCACGTAAATCCAGCCGTTGCTCTCAAAGCGATAGCTCCCCTTCAAACGGTCGTCTTCCGCGCGCGTAGGTTTCCACTGCACAAAGCGAAAGGCGCTGACCAATAGTAAAGCGATGCCGAGAATCAATGCCGCAGAGAGTCTAAGTCTCATGTTGAGTCCTTTCGACGGAATTAACCGCAGAGGAAGCAGAGGTTTTCGCAGAGGACGCAGAGTCATCGTATTGATTGACGACTCGTCTTATTCCGTCTCGCAGGTGTAACACATTGAAGTTCATTAGCAATGCCAAGTGACAATTTGCCAGTCTTAGGTAGGTGAGCACTTGCGCCAGATGGATGTCGTTTAACGCTTCGACTGATTTGATTTCGAGAATCAGCCGCCTCTCAACCATAACATCCACACGGTATCCGCAATCCAGCCTAACCTCCGAGTAAACCAGGGGCATCGGTTTTTGTTTTTCCGCATAGAGTCCTGCGCGGAGCAACTCAAAACACAAACATTCCTGATAAGCTGACTCAAGCAAGCCCGGGCCAAGCGCGGTGTGTACTTTCATCCCGCAACCGATGACTTTTTGCGTGAGTTCATAGTCAGTCATCATTCCTTGACTTCCTCTGTGTCCTCTGCGAAAACCCTCCGCGCCCTCTGCGGTTAAGAGCCAGTGATCCATCGAGAGCCCCGCCCGGCAAACACCAATGTGACGGTAACTCCCATTACCTCTCAGGTGTTCCGCAGAGACCACCAACTTCTTTTCGAGTTTCCCATTTTAAGCATCTTTCTGTTAAGACACAGGAGGATTTTCAACTAAGCTTAATCTACAGAGTAACTTGCTGTTTCTTCAGCGGTTTAACGAACTCTGAAATAACTGCCGCTTGTGCCGCTTCGCCCTCTTGTCCCGTAAAAGTCCGCAAGAAGTCCGCAACGCTGTCGGTATGCTGTGCGCCAAGTATACGGCCATGTTCAGTGGGGTGGAAGTATATCTTATAAGGACTCGAGCGACTTGTGTCCGCTTGTCTTTCGGCAATACTTGATTGGACACCGTTTTTTGGTCATAACGATTGAACCGTGTAAGGACTTGATTGAAAAGCTCTAATAGCGAAATATCTCCTTGGCACCAGCGGTGATCGCGCTCCCGACGAAGCTGCCTGCGTCGGCCCAGTCGACGTTGTGAAGATGGCGTCGCACTGCCTCCAAGGGTATTGTCAAGTTAACGTTCAATGGTGAAAGATGAGTGTTCATGGAGCATACTTCACCGATGCGCACCTCCGTCTCACTCTACCATCGTCATCGCTTCCCCTCTGAGATCGTCAGTTATTTGCGTCTGGCTCTACTTCCGCTTCCCCCTAAGCTTCCGCGACGTCGAAGAAATGTTAGCCATGCGCGGTGTCGCCCTCAGTTATGAGACGATCCGAGAATGGTGCCTCAAGTTTGGCCAGACTTACGCCAACCGCTTGCGCCGCAAGTCTCCTCGGCCCGGCGACCAGTGGCACTTGGATGAGGTGTTCCTGAAGATCAACGGCCGCGTCGATTATCTCTGGCGAGCGGTAGATCAAGATGGCGACGTGTTGGACATCCTGGTCCAGAGCCGCAGAGATAAGAAGGCCGCAAGGAGATTCTTCCGCAAGCTATTAAAGGCGTTGCGGTATATCCCGCGCGTGCTCATTACGGATAAGCTGAGGAGGTACAGTGCGGCGAAGGCCGAAATGCTGCCTAGTGTCGAGCACCGCCAGGACAAGGGACAGAACAACCGAGGCGAAAATTCGCATCAGCCAACGAGGTTGCGGGAGCGGGTAATGAGGAGGTTCAAGTCAGCGGGCCGCGCGCAGCGTTTTCTCTCAGCCTTCGGAAGTATCATCTCACACTTCCAAGTGGGGAGACATCGATACCGAGCTGGTGGTTACCGAGAAGTGATGAAGTCGAGATTTGGCATCTGCGAAGAGGTGATTCGCGTCGAGTCGGCGGCTTAATTAAGGCTGATGGTAAATCAACAGCTGGCGAGAAGTGCATTCATCTTGCCTGAGTTGGTGATTTTGCTTCCTCATGAAGTTAAGTTGACAATACCCTTCCGATCGCTCCTCCGATCAGATGCCGAGGAACGCGACGATCTGCTTGGCCACGAAGTTCGGGTGCTCGTTATCGAGCGAGTGCCCGCTGTTCTACATGAAGATCGCCCGGCCGGGCGTGAGGTTCATGTCGGCGGCGATCTTCTGCGTCGCGCTGCAGATGTTGGCTCCGGTGAAGTCGTCCTCCTCCCCGCACATCAGCATCATCCGGGTGGAGTTTGACTTGTAGAGCCGCTGGCCGTTGGGGCCATCGCCGTCGTGGCTGTAGATGAGCTGCTCCGCAGCGAGACGCCAGTGCCAGAGTCGAAAGTTCTGATCATACGTCTCGAGCCGATCGAGCCGGGCAGCTTTGATCGACGCCGCATCCAACAACGCAGTACGTCGGCTTCACGCTCAAGGAGAACGAACAGGACGACGGGCGCATGCACAAGCTGGAGGTAAGAACGAAAGTGCGCGACTCAACAGGCACGGAGCGGAAGTTGGTAGTACGGGCGCGTCGCGGCTACTACATGAAGATGCAAGACGTGCCCATTGCGAAGTGAGGAAATTGTGGGCGCGTTTGATCATGGCGATCCAATTTGGCACGGCCCAACAAATCGGGACGCGAGCGGCGGAAGCGCCTCTCGCAACTTGCGTCGTGCGGCGAAGGGTGCTTTGATTCGCGCCGCCGCGTCAACTCAATCGTTAGATGCTTCTTGTTTTCCGCGACGTAGAAAATTATATGAGAGTCTTAATCACGGGAGCGTTCGGCTGGACGGCGACGGCGATAATTGAAACTCTGAAGCAAGCGGGGTATGAAATCATCACCCTTGATTTGCCTTCTGTTGTCTGTCCGCAAAAAGCAAAACAGATGTCGAGTCGCGTTGTGCTTGGCGACGTTGCCAAATATGAAACCGTAAATGAAGCCGCTCGTTTTGCCGATGTCATTATTCATCTAGCCGTTGCCGTCGGCAACAAAGACTACTTGCGCCCTGACGTGCCTTTTACGACGAATGTTAAGGGAACATACAATATCTTTGAGGCGGCTCGCCTGAACCGCATCAGCAAAGTTATTCTGATGAGTTCGGCGGCGATTCATATTTCTTGTTCCGAGAAAGTAACCAGCGATTCAGGTTGGCGCAGCAGTGAAGGGGACGACCATTTGTATGATTTAACTAAACGCTTGCAGGAAACGATAGCCCAAGACTTTTGCGAAACTCACCAAATGACGGCGATTGTTTTGCGTGCCGGTCACATTGTAGATGGGAGAGAATATCTTGACCCGAAAGGACGACCTTTAGATAGTCTTGACTATGCGAGAGGCGGCTGGGTGTGCCGTTACGATTTGGCTAATGCTTGTTTGAAAGCGATAGAATATCCCGAAACCGGTTATCAAGTGTTTCATATTATAGGCTCAAAACGCGCCAGAGATTATTTCGATGTTAAGCGAGCGGAAGAAGAGCTGAAATTTAGAGTTGTCGCACAGTTTGAACAATATGAATAATTAAGACGCATCCTCAACTAGCTTCGTCCGGCGCGGGTTGCGTGTCACCGCCCGTGCCACCTGAACTCAATCGTTAGATGCTTCCGCATTAAGATGGTAAGTTGAAGGAATATTTAGCTTGAGGAATATTGTTCGGGTCTTCTTCCAACAGTTCGCCGTTGGCCTTCTGCTGTACCTTCGGGGTAGCGTTAATAACTCTGAATCCCTAAGTTGCCCCTGCTCGACCTTTCAAGAATCAATGGTGCTAGGTCGGCTGTGTCGAGAATTATTCACCCGGAGCAGCCAGGATGGAAGAGGACCTAAGCTCATGAATCGCGGTTGACGTTTCTAAAGTTTTTGGCGTCAGGTTGACGCGACTGTAGGGAATTGAATGGCAACGTATAGGAACCTATGGAATGCGAATCATCTTTCGGACGGCTGCTTTGTTGAATTTGGCGTAACGTATGGGAACGTGTAGTAGTCAGTGGAACTGACTAGTTCGCGTTCGCAATGCGGAGGCCAGGGGTTCGATCCCTCTTTAAGATCACTTTCCAGAGAACAGAACTGTAACGCCGATCGGATCGACTTTGAACTTCCGGCAAGACTTAACTTCCTTTTTGAACTTCCGGCAATTTAAGCTTCCAAAGTTTCGAAACTGGGGAGAGCCGGACGCGCGGAATTTCTAGATTTTTGCAAACTAACGGCAAGCAATTGCTTCGAACGGCGGCAAAGAAACTCTTCGAGTGACATTCTTCCGAGACTTCGCTCATCCATCACAGATCAGGTCGCATTGACTAAGTGGACGATCAAACGCGGCTGGTTTGGCGCCGCCGTTACTATCAGCGCCGCGCTAAACTGACCCTGACTGCTGGGACTGAAGGTGGCCTTACAAACCTGCAGTTTTTTGCCGGATCGATCCCGCCCAGCTTTTCGTCTTTAAAGGTAAAGACGCCCGGACGAGTATCAATTCCTACTCCGCCCACAATCACCACCGACGGCCGCGTATTCTGAGCTGTGATGGGAAGCTCTTTAGTCGATCCCGTCGTGACTGGGCCGAAGTCGACGAGTTGACAGAGCATCCCGCGTCTCGCATCGATCCTGGCATACCAGTAATCTGTCAAGACAAATAAAGTCTTTTGCTGAGTGGAAGTTGAGTTTATAATGACCGTATGAACTTTACGAGAACTGAGGACCGTTTGGGGTCCGAAGAGGTTGGCGGAGCGCCCGTCGATCCCACGCCGCTGGCGGGCACCTGGTTGAATACCGACAAGAAGACTCGCGGAATTGCCAAGCTCGTTTTGACACAAGATAACGGCGCATTAAAAGCCTAGGCATTCGGTGCCTGTGATCCGGAAGCGTGCGACTGGGGAGAGGTCCCCGGGTTTGCGTTCAGCAGCGGAGTGAGTTCGCCGGAAGGAATGGCGTTTACCGCGCTTTTCGATTTTGGCTTCATGGAGTCGCTGCTTGCGGTCTATCTCAAAGGCGGGATTCTGGTGCTGGATAGCTTTAACACTTTCAGAGACGACTCTGGTCGCTCGAATTATTTTTCCCCAGAATTCTTTCATAGTTAGAAGAAGCTGAGATCGACTCGAAGCGACGCGGAAGACATAACATGCGGCTCGAATTCACGAGACAAAATGACTTACCGGAAGCGTCGGATGGCGCGGCGGGCCGAGGGACGATCAATCCCTCATCACTGGTGGGTATCTGGCATAGTTTTGATACGGAGACGAGAGGCATCATCAAGTTAGTTTTGTTGGAGCAGCGAGGGGCTTTGACTATGCAGGTTTTCGGAGCGGGTGAGTCGTCCGAAATTGACTGGGGAACGGTTCAAGGTCAAGCCTTCGCTGCAAGTATCGACGGAGTAGAAGGCGTCGCCTTTAGAGCTTTCTATGATTTCGGTTTCTTGGAGACCCTAGTAGCCGCCTACCTCAACAAACGGATCCTGGTGGTTGATACCTATAACACTTTCAAGGATAACCGCGCGCGCGCCAATTACTTCTCCAGAGATCATTTTTATCAGTAGGCCGTGCGCTATCCAAACCGAACCGGGTCTTTGAGGACCATAAGAGGCCCAATCAGACAGGCATGAGTTCTGACATTACGGGTCAATCAGTAGTGAAGGGGACACAATGAACGGAGCGCGAGCTTCGCGAATTAGTCAGCAAAAAGGCGCTGAAAATATGGCCGGCTCCGCGGCTCAGAGAAGTGGGTCCGGGCTCAGCGAGTCAGCACTCAAGGAAGAGCAAACCCGACAGTTGCTTCGAAGTTTCGGAGACGGCGACATAGACGCCTTCTGGAGACTTTGGGATCTGCATCACGGACATCTATACCACCTTTGTCTATGGCAGATGGGAGGGGTACACGATGACGCGGAAGAAGCGCTCAGCCGGGCAATGCTCCGGGCCTTCGAGAAACTTCCGGGCAACAGTCACCAGATTCAAAACTTTAGGGCCTGGCTGAGCAAGCTCACCCTAAACCTGTGTGTGGACCTACACCGAGAACGCACCAGGCAGATCCGCAGGCTAAAAAGCATTGAAGATCTCTGGTTCGGCGCCAGTGAGCTATTGACCGCTGTTTCGAACTCGCCAGAGGAAGCGTTCCTGAGTCGGGAGATCTTCGGTCACCTTTGTGATGAGGTCGACGATCTTCCTTTGCCGCTGCGCGAGCCGTTTGTGCTTCGCTTCTTCCAGGAGATGGCATACCGAGATATTGCTACGCGCCTGATTCTATCGACCGAGAACGTTCGCAAACGGATACAACAAGCCAGAGGCATCTTGCGAGAGCGCTTGCAGCAGGTCGAACCGGCGCGTCGGCCGGCGACGGGGACATCAACGGCACAAGAGACTTCGTGGCAACCAACATCCCGCTTTCGTAGAAAACGGCAGACGCCAAGCGTTCTCCAGCCGGTTAGTGCCCCAATTTGAGTTTCAGAGTTCAGCCGTCAGGCTGCGAGGAGGAGACCAGGCTGAAGCTTGAGATCTAGACCGGCTCACCACCTTTCAGCGAAGAGTTGAACAAAACAAGTTACTGTTTTGTTCGTGCCTCCAGGATCAACTTTTGCGCATTATCGAACCTCAAGCCAACTGACGGAGACTCGAGATAGACGTAATAGAATCCCTCCTGCGGTGCCTCAAACAAAATTTCGTATATGCCCCGCTCGACTTCTTTGGCCATCTGACGGTTTTGCCATATTCCGGGCGCCAGGAAAATGAGGGAACCAACGTCAGTCAGGCTGCCTTTGAGTTCTTTTGTTTTTGGATCGGACAACTTGAACCGCAAGCGGGTGCTTTCACCAACTCGAATCGTGCGACTACTAACGAGCGGCTCAATCCGCACGCTGCCGAAGTCTCTAGTTGCCTCCAGGTCCGGATCGGCCTCCACCCGCACTGGAAAGCAGTGAACAATCCGCGGCGTGTCGAGCAGGAAGGCGAGATCAAAAAGGCCGGCACGAGTCAACCGCGCGGTAGTTTCGTATAGCCCAGGCGACTGTTCCTTCAAGCTGCGATCTACGACCAGGACCGCTCGTGGCTCGCGGGAATAGTTGCTGAAGGTTCCCATCGGGGCCGCCATGCCTTCTTTGTAGTAATAGATAGATTTGTCAGCGGGGTTGACGACCAGAACTGCATCTTCTCCCGGGGCCTGGACGATCGCATCGGCCGGACTGCTTTTGGATGTCTTACCCAGAGGCTGCTGTCCACCGGGAAAGTCAAATACCGCCACCTGCGCCGTGGTCACGTCACTCTTGGGCAGCTGCATCATCGTCACTATCTCACTTCGTTGAGAGCGGATATAAGCGAGGCTATTGGAGAAAGAAACCTGATCGGGGCCATTCCGAATATCGGCAGTTTGAATAATACGGTTGGAGGCCGTATCGAATATGTGTACAAGGTCTTTCGCTGGATTTGGGATAAAGCCGAATCGTCCTCCTGGGGCAAACTTGATTTGGCCAAGTCCGGGCTCGCCCTCGATCCTCGCAACGACCTTTAGCCGCAAGCCATCGATGGCGGCTATAGTGCCGTCAATCTCATCCACCACGTAGGCCACGCCGGCCGCTTGAGAAAATGCGATCGAAGAAGGTTTTCGCCCTGTAATTATGTCGCTTATTTTTTTGAGACTTCTGACGTCGATTACTGAAACTGTGCCGGCTTCACTGTTCGTCACGAAGGCGAAGCGATTATCGTTGCTGATCGCTATTTCGTGGCGGCCCTTCCCGGTTGAGATCCGCGCTGCGATCGTTAATCGTTCTCCGTCAATCACGGCGACTCCGGAGTCTTCACCGCTTTCCGTCGATCCAAATCCTATCCAAACATTCCGGCCGTCAGGTTGAACGACAATTCGACTCGGACGTGATCGCACGTCGATATTTGTTAGGACTTTCCAGGCGAGGCTATCAACGATGGCGACTTGATTTGAGTCCGGCATCGAAACAAACAGTAGCTTGTTGCCGGCAGTCAGCGCCCAGTCTTCGCCGGGGCTTTTCAAACTGACCAGCGCCAGAAGCTTCGAACCGCCATAACCGAAATGCGGATCAATAACCGACACAGTCGCGTCGCCGTTTAGCGCCAGGACATAGTAGCTGTTCAAGTCGAGCTGCGGGCGTGTCAGCACGCTGCCACCGATGAAACTCTTAACCTTTGTGGTACAGTCGGCGCTTTCGCCGGTTTGCTGAAGATCCATCCAGGCCGCCGGATGAGTTCCGGTCACCGGCGCGCCACTAGCTGCGTAGCTGATCTTGATTTGAACTGTGACGTAGTCCCCCTCGCGTAACGAGGTGGCTGTTTTGTTGGCCGCCGACAAGGGTCTAACGCTCATGTCGACCGCAATACCCTGGAAGATTGCTCTTTGCTCCGCAGGTTTCGATTGATCTGGTGCAGGGGATGGCTGCGCAACTGGCGTGGGCCGAGGCGTGGCCGTTGTTGTCACCTGGACGGAAGGCTTGCCTCGGCCTTCACTCTGGGCGGCAGTGCGCGACTCAAGACAAATCACGAAACAGCACATCAGCGCTAAAGTGCCCGTATTGAATTTATTCATAAGCTTGAGAAGAACCAGCGGAAATATTTGCGACACCTGGCACTGCCTTCATCCGGGAGGCTCCCGCGGATCGCGCTCAGTGCCGCTGTCATGTTTAGCAAAATCCGACTCTATTAACAAGATAGCTCTTGCTGACTCTCTGATCTGTCAACCAAGGCCGGCTCAAGTTGATCCGGGAACTTCACAGTTGTCTGATTCACGTCGTCTTAACAATGAATGTCTGTCTCGGTTGCGGTATGACAAAATCACAAACTATGGCTAGTCACCTCCAACGACCGCAACCTCCGTTTTGAGATTTGCTGATCTGGAGCAGGGAGCGCACGATGAGTGAACGTGAAAGAGAGGGTAGAAACAGCGAGCGTTCAGATTTGGACGGCGCTCGTAATTCCTGGTCCAGGGACACAGAAGCTGCTGATCTGAGCACCGGAATTCTTGCTTCGCTCCGAACTCTCGGGTACGCGCATGTCGCTCGGCCGCATACTGCCGGCGACTTTGAAATGACAGCGTGTCAACTAGGTTCGATCGTCCTGCGCACAGACCTGGCGATTACGCCGGAACGCAGTTCAATCGTCTACAAATCAGATGAAATCAGGCTTCATCAGGATAATCCGGAAGTTAACACCCTGGGTTGGTACTGCGTACAGCAGGATGAGATTGATGGGTCAGCTCTCCTGCTTGATACAGGGGATATTGTCGCCCACTTCTCCCGCGGCGAGATTGTTACGATGACCACAATAAACGTGCGGTACCCGGATCCCGATCAGGCTCGGCATAACCCGGACAGAGGATTGACTGCCTATCTGCTCTGGCCGCTCGTGAATGAGAAATCCACCCGCACGGAAGTTTATTACGTCCCGTGGCTGTTGGCTGATTCTTACGACGAAAATCAGCGGCGCGTGCTGGCGAAGTTCACCGAATACCTCCGAGCAAAAGAGGAAACCCAATTGGTTCGAATCAGACTAAAAGCGGGAGAGAGCCTCTTCATTGACAACAACCGCATGTTGCATGGCCGTGGTTCGATTTCCCAAAACAGCAAGAGGTTTCTGAAGCGAGTATGGATCAAGCGCTGAGATTTCACTGGAGCCTGTCGCGTGTGGGCGACAACCTGAGATCATCTAGACCGCTGGCCGAACAGGCCGGGTTATTGAGCTTTGATGAGCAGGTTGATTTCTGTCGCCGGGCCGAAGCGTGCGGCATCGAATCCGTCCTGATGGCGTTCGGTTTTACCAGACCAGAT
>WNFD01003384.1_pt1 | contig 24378 bp, 11 predicted proteins | sample 5400491 | NCBI WGS metagenome assembly WNFD01 (sample SAMN13153343, study PRJNA577476) | soil metagenome | isolation source: 120 cm saprolite under Douglas fir tree site 2 hole 2 replicate 2 | place: USA:California | collected 2015-04-18
CCTTCCTCAGGGGCAGGGCGCTGTTTTCGTTCTTCAGGAGCACGATGGATTCTCGCGCCGCTCTGAGCGCCAAGGTACGGTGGGCGGGCGAGTCGTTCTCAGAGAATGGAATCCGGGCGTACGCAACCATCTCAGGTGGGTCGAACATGCCGAGACGAAAACGCGCGGCCATGAGTCGTTTGAGAGAGGTGTCGATCTCGGCCTCACTTATAAGTCCATCTTTAACTGCCTTGATCAGCGATGCATACTCTCGTCCGCAAGCTAAATCGGTTCCAGCCTTCACGGCCAGGGCGGAAGCTGCCTCTTCAGACTTCGCGAACTTATGGCCCTTCCAAATATCCGAGATAGCGCCACAGTCTGAGACTACGTACCCGTTAAAGCCCCACTCCTTGCGAAGAACATCCACCATCAATCTGTTGTTGGCGCAACAGGGTTCGGTGTTTGTGCGGTTATATGCGCACATGACCGACGCTGCTTGTGCTTCCACCACCGTGGCGCGAAACGCCGGCAGATAAGTTTCTCGCAAATCTCTTTCGTAGACCTTAGCGTCGAACGCATGGCGCTCGGGCTCAGGTCCACTATGAACTGCATAGTGTTTGGGTGTGGCAACCACTTTCAGATATCGCGGATCGTTGCCTTGCAAGCCTTTGACGAATTCAACTCCCAATCTCGCCGTCAAATAAGGATCCTCGCCGTACGTCTCTTGCCCGCGTCCCCAGCGCGGGTCGCGAAAGATATTAATGTTGGGACTCCAGAAGGTAAGGCCCTTATAGCGTCCACGTTCATTGTGGCGCACGAACTCGTTGTGTTTGGCCCGCGCTTCCGTGGATATGACGTCGGCAACCTGCGCCATAAGATTCGTGTCCCAGGTAGCGGCCAGCCCGATCGCCTGCGGGAAGACCGTGGCATAACCGGCGCGCGCGACCCCGTGCAGTCCTTCGTTCCACCATTCGTATTCAGGAATGTCGAGCCGATCGATTGCCGGCGCGGCATTCATCAATTGCGAGACCTTCTCTGCTAAGGTCATCCGCGAGACGAGATCATCAACCCGCTTTTCTATGGGAAGAGAAGGATCTTTGTAAGGCGGCGTCTCACTCTGTCCGCTCGTAATATCGCGAGGCAGATCCAGCAACAGGCCGAGGAAAATGAGCAGCCCGCATGCGGCCATCCAACGATAGTTTTTCATAAGCTTCCTTCTAGTGGCTCAAAATGGCTTAACAACGGCCAAAGCTGATCGCTCGTTACCTCGGGTTTCACTCCGTTAGATACGAGGAGTGAGATGGTCATAGGGCCATAGTTAGAACGAGGAATCAACTCCGTTCGGAAGAGCGGAATTCGAGCAACGCTTCACGATTTGCTCCTCCCGAACGGAACCGAGGGATCTTGCTTCTCGATCTTAAACATGTCATCTCTAACGAGGTGAAGCCCGCTTCTGATACTGCACGAACGACATTGAAATGAAGCGCCATGGAAAGTTCCCACTTTCGTCGCAGGCGTGCTGACGTTTCGTCCCCGAAAACTTTCCGGCGGTCCAAGATAACTCGGCCGCACACCACCCGTGTCGACCACGACTTTCTCGAGTACCAGACCCGGATCGATCACCCAGAACTTTAGAATGTGATAGCCCGGCTTCGCCAAGGTATGCTTTGACCTCAGCACGCGAACGCCGTCCTTTACAGAACGCTCCCAGTCGGCCTGGGCATGGTTCGCGTGGATGTTGATAACCTGCGGGGTCTCATCGTCGAACGAGATGGCATAACGAAATCCATCGCCCGGCAAGAACTTCTGGGTCGGCGCAAGATAGGTTTCGACACTGACCGGGCCGACATGAAATAAGTACATCTGATATTCGAGACGCATCCCGTTTGGCGAGAGGTTCTGGCTCGACGCCGTGGCCGGAAATGGCGTCATGCCTGAGAGAGTCCGACCGAAGTCGGGAACTTTCTGCCAGTGCATTCCGTTGGGTGCTACTGCTCGAGTGAAGTGTTCAGCTTCCGTCGACACGCAGGCGTTGGTCTCAACAAATCCTTCGACTGAATCACGTTTCGGATCGGTGGGGTTTACCAGCGGAACAGTCAGAGCTACTTTCCGCTCATTCGGCCCAGTGACAGTGATCGATGCCCGACTGTCACCCGCCGGAACGGTATTCCATTCAGCACTGACCCAGATTCTCAGTTCGCGCGCGACTGTGCCGCGAGACACGCTTAGATGCAGCCACGGATCGCTTGATTCTGCGGTGAATGTAAACGGCGCCGCGCCGCGATTGAAGATTTCAAAATAGCGCGGTTCCCGATCGTATACATTCAGCGACGGCAGGACTGCCTCACGTGGACTATCAGGCCAGGTGTTTTCGGAACCTTCGACCGCGACACCCATCTCGCCCTGCGCGGGCACCTGAATTTCCTGGATCGCCGGCATCGCATTTCGCACAGGCTGGTTCCAGAAGGTATAGCCGATATGCGTCTGGTCCATCATGTGATTCCATTTACCGCCGGCCAACGTCTGGTTGTAGTAGCCGGACAGTTGCTCGTCTTCGTGGAAAAGAGAACGCGCACGTTCGGCCAGGTCATTGGTCGCGGCTCGACCCTGAACGGCGTACATCCGGTTCTTTCCAACAGTGAAGTAGAGTTCATTGAGTACGGCGCAGGCTTTGACTGGATATACAACGAGTTGAAAGAAAGCATCCTTCCTTTCCGTTGGCATGGCGTTGTAGATCTGTTCGGCTCGTTGCGCCAGGTGCTGCCAATCAGACACTACCGTTTCCGCCTCACGATAATTCACCAGGCCATAAGTAGATGGCTCCAGTAACTCAGGCTTCCGACGTCCGTTGTACTTGGTGTATCCGGCGATAATCTCTGCAGTCTCACCAGCATGCTCTGGCCCAAACTCACGCTCGGCCCACAGGCGCGTGTACTCGGTGAGGCTCTCCGCGCTCCAACGCCCCGGGTCCCAGGCAAAATTCAAAAAGAACTCGGTGGGGAACTCCATCGGCTTGATGTCGCCCACATTGACGATCCAGATGCGCGTGGCCCCGTGGCGATAAGCCAAATTCATCTGTTCCCAAATCTTTGTAATCGGCACCGTGTTCAGCCATTTGTAAGAACGGGGACCGCCGACGTAGTCAAAATGGTAATACACACCTGCGCCGCCTGAACGTTTGCGCTCTTCCGCAGTCGGCAAGCGGCGAATGTTTCCCCAGTTGTCGTCACACCAAAGGAGGGTGACGTCGTCAGGCACGCGCATTCCCTTCTCGTAATAGTCCTGCACTTCTTTATACAGGGCCCACAGTTGAGGAACAGCGGACAGGTTGGCGCCGAGGTTTTCACTAAGAATGTTTCGCTGGTCTGAGACAATCCGTTCAAGCAGCGCAACGTTGCTCTGAGGGGACATCGGCAGATCGCCGTCGCCTCGCATTCCCAACGTGACGATGCTCTCGTAATTTCGATTGCGTCTTATACCCTCGGTCCAGAACTGGCGCAGCACGTCGCCGTTTGTCGAGTAATCCCAGGCACCTTTGCCATACCGTTTCCACTCCTGTTGCGCGCGCAACATTGGCTCGTGATGCGATGTGCCCATAACGATGCCGTATTCGTCGGCTAGCTTTGGATTTAGCGCGTCGTCGTCATTGAAAGCATTGTTCCACATCGCCGGCCACAGGTAGTTTGCCTTCAAGCGGAGCAGAAGCTCGAAAACTCTTTCGTAGAATTGGTGATTGTAGTTACCAAATTTTTCCCGGACCCAGCCGGTGAGCGATGGCGCTTCATCGTTTATGAAGAAGCCGCGGTACTTGACGGCCGGCTCATCCTGGACGTAGCGACCCGCGCGGACGAACAGTTGATCGCGATGCGTCACCGGCACGTCAGCCCACCAATACCAGGGCGATACGCCGATCTGTTCAGACACATCGTAGAGACCGTAGATGCTGCCTCGTTTGTCGCTGCCGACAATGACCAGAGCCCGTTTCACGCCAGGCCAGGGTTGCGCTACAACTTGAATGAGGAACGACTCCCAACGCCCGCGAATTGCCGACACGTTGAGTTTGGACCTGTCCAGAAGCTTGTCGATCAGACGGTCCTTTCCCAATGTGCCCACGATAATGACGTCTGCACCTGGCGCCGGCGCGTCGGTAATCACAGCAGGTCTGATCTTAGTTACGCGCTCAATGTCGGTTTGGAGATCGTGCGCAGCGCGGAGTACGCCGGGGTAATCCTGAGAGTCGACAATAATCGGCGCAGCGACGCCATCACCACTGAGCCGCATTGCGCCGGGCGAGGCTGTGAATTCCACGTAACGCTTCTGACCAAGCGCGTAGGTCGTAGTCGCGCAAACAAACGCGAGAACGAACGACACAAGCAGACCCGTCATTCTATTCACGATGAAATTGATCAAGTCAGAGGTTCCCAACAATGACCCGCAAACTGAATTTGGAGTCCGCTTCATCTCACACCGAACAAAATGTCCACCGTCAATTGGTCCAGACGTTCATACGGCAACTTCTTAGCGGCAAGCTCAACTCGGTCGAGCGCAAGCGCTCTGACTCGGTCGGCTTTGGCGCGACTGTAGCCGCCGAGCGGCTCAGCATATTCCGGTGGAGTGGCCTGGATTTCCGCCAGTAGTGCCTGAACCTCCGCATCTTCATCAAATTGCCGCGCCTTGTCCTTGAGTATTAGATAATTTCGCATACAGCCCGCGGCAAATTCCCAGACTCCGGCTTCATCTTCACTGCGATAGGCGTGCGCATCGAAATGCCGCGGCCCTTCATAAGACTCTTCCAACAGTTTCACCAGAAAGAAAAGATTCTTGATCGACTCAGAACCGAAACGCAGATCTTGATCGAAGCGCGGGCCTTTTTGATCATTCAGATCGATGTGAAACAACTTGCGGGCTTCGATTGCCTGCGCCACTACGTGATAGAAATTTAGACCAGACATTTGCTCATGCCCGACTTCCGGATTAACGCCAACCATATCCGGATGATCCAGGGTCGCGATAAACGCGAGCATGGCGCCGGTCGTCGGCAGATAGATATCTCCGCGCGGTTCATTCGGCTTGGCTTCAAGCGCGAACTTATAGTCGTAGGCCTGGTCCCGAGAGTATTCACAAAGAAAATTCAACGCCTCGCGATAGCATTTCAATGCTTCCCGGGGGTCTTTGGCTGCATCGGCCTCCGCGCCTTCGCGCCCGCCCCAAAAGACATAAATATGCGCGCCTAGTTCCGCGCCCAGGTCCATTGACCGCATGGTTTTTTGAATCGCATAAAGTCGTACTCGCGGGTCGCTTGAGGTAAAAGCACCATCCTTAAAAACCGGATCGTAGAAGAGATTAGTCGTCGCCATCGGCACTTTCATGCCGTAGTCTGTGAGCGCCTGTTTGAAATCGCGCACGATGCGGTCCCGCTCGGGCGGCGCCGCATCGATAGGAATCAGATCGTTGTCGTGAAGATTGACTCCATAGGCGCCTAGTTCGCTCAGTCTCTTAACCATAGTGATCGGGCTCAGGCTCGGGCGAGTCGCATCCCCAAACGGATCGCGCCCGCGATTGCCCACCGTCCACAATCCAAAGGTGAATTTGTGGTCCGGGCGTGGTTTATAGTCGTTGGTAGTCATTGCATTACCCCTTAGCTTCCAGCGTGATCAAATATGTGTTCCAGGTAGGACCTGTGCGCCGGCATCGAGCGCGGCGAGCGCAAGGATCCAGGACAAGGCCTCTGCTCTTAATACCTTTCAAACGCATCGCCACTATCTGATCGGAACTGAGGGCTGCGCCGCCAGGATGGACGGCCCTTTGAGATAGCGGCTCGCGAAGGTCAGGAACGTCGGCCAGTTCGGACCGGGCGTGTGACCGCCGCTGTGTTGGCGAAAGGCCACGTCGCCGTCAATCAGGGCCGTCTCAGTCGGCGGGAACTCAGTGGCTCCGAGATCTCTTTTACCGAGAAGTTTGTACACCGGGCCCGCGGCGACTGCCGCCATGAACATCCCCTTCGCGTCCACCCATCCATCACCTTTGGCTCCGCCACTGATGAAAACCGGTCGCGGAGCACACAGCGCGATCAGCTCGTGAGAATCCACAGGCATGTCATTCCAGTTTAGCGGACCGGCGTACTTGATAAAGTTCCCGGCCATCCAATGATACTCGCCGGTTCCTGCAACATTCTCTACCAGCTCGCCCCAATTGCGACGATGAAGTTTGGCGCCGCCGGCACCCGATGAACTTACGTAAGCGATCGCGAAACGTTGATCATAGGCCATCGCGACAAGCGTCGCTTTGCCGTATCGCGAGTGTCCCTCAAGCCCGACTTGCTTCGCATCGACTGATTTGTCGGTTTCAAAATAATCCAGGGCGCGGCTTGCTCCCCAGGCCCACGCGCGCAACGCGCCCCAATCATCGATCTTGCGCGGCTGGCCTCTATTGCAGAGACCGATAATGCCTTGTGTTAGGCCAGCACCGTTGTCGGGTTGGATCGTGTTCGGAATGATACTGGCGTAACCCCAGCCTTTTGCGAGAACTTGCTGTTGCCATGCTGGTCCGGTTGGCGCAGGCACATTCAACGGCGGCGTGGGGGGCCGGAATCCAGGAGGAAACACGAAACTCAGCTCCATGATTACCGGTACTGGACCAGTCGCATTTGCAGGCGTTGTCAACGTCAATTGAATATCGACAGTGACGAGTGAGTAAGATGAATTATCGACGTGGCCGACGATCTTTTTCGTGATGACCGGCACATCGTATTTCACTTCGCGCGTGGTATCGGTTACTTCCCACTTCACTCCCGGCGTGATCTTGGGCACGCGGCCATAGATTTCCCGATCAAAGTCTTCCACGATTTCCGGGCGTCGCTGCTTCCACCACATCTTCGGGGTGGTAACTCTCTTTCCGTTCTTCAAGACGAGCGGGTCGGGCAGATTCGGGTAAGGATTGGCCTTTGACTCGTCATAGTTGGCGGCGTTTGGCGCTTGAGGATTACTGCCATTGGCGCCCGGACGAAGCGAAGTGATGTGCAGCAGGTCCATGATCCGCTGATGATCCTGCTCAGCGATCATTGTTACTGGCGGCGGTAGAGAGTTCGAGCGTTGTGCCTTGCTCGTTCTAATCACAGCCTCGAATGCGGCCTTCGGTTGGCCCGCCTGATCGAACAAGAGCGGATAGTTGGTCCTTCCTCTGATGGGCCAATTGTTCAGCCAGGAGTCGCCATCCGTTACGCACCAGAAAGTCACCCGATCGATCGCGTCGCGGTGGCTCAGATAGACGCCAAACAGATCGGCATAACGCTTCGCCAGCGCCTGTTGAACTGAGTCGGGCAAGCCGTTTGGGTAGGGATTCAGTTGCGTCGTAGGTACAACATCCACCGCGTAATCGGCGCCAGGCTTCGTCGTTCGTGGCAACACGTCGACATCGAGTTCGGTAATGTTCACTTTAATTCCGAGAGCCGCAAACGCAGTAATCGTCGCATCTTCATCCGCAACCGAAGGCCAGTCCATAAGGTTATGGTTCTGCAAACCAATCGCCCTGATCGGGACTCCGCCCGCTTTCAGCTTCCTGATCAACTCAACTGCGCCTTTTCGTTTTGCCGGCAACTCCAGATCGTAGTCGTTGTAATACAACTGAGCATTGGGATCGGCTTCGTGCGCGAACTCGAAGGCCTTTGCCAGGTAATCTTCGCCGATTATTTTCAACCAGGGCGATTGACGCATCGTTCCGTCCTGATTCAGAGCTTCGTTAACCACGTCCCAACCCTTGATTCTTCCCTTGTAACGACCCACGACCGTCAGGATGTGATCGCGCAGCCGCCTGAGCAACGTATCGCGATCTACGGGATTGCCTTTATCGTCCTGAAAGACCCAGCGCGGCGTCTGGTTGTGCCACACGAGCGTGTGGCCGATGACAAACATTCGGTGCTTCTCGCCAAATGCCACATAGCGATCCGGCGCTTCGAAATCATATTTGTTGGGAGCGGGATGGACCGATGCCCACTTCAGGACGTTTTCGGGCGTGATGGTATTGAACTGCGCTGCAACGATGGCAGCGCCGCGGGCGTCTTCTTCGTAAAACTGCCGGCGATTAAGCGCCGCGCCGATCATGAAATCGCGTTTGAAAGTCTCCTTGAGCGTCGGTCGCGTCTGCACGCGTGATGAAGACTGCAACGAGTCGCTCGTACGGACGGCGCCTGGGTCGCCAGTGGACGGCGGAGCCTGATCCGTCGCCGCAGGTGGTCCGAGTATTTCCGTGAGTATAGGCTTTAGGGCGTCGGCCCAGATCTGATATCCCCTTAGACTAGGGTGCAGTTTGTCGACGGTCACACCCTCGAACAGGGCGCCGTCTTTATCGGCAAGTTTGCCGTTTATGTTGAGGAAGCGAACGGTCTTCCCGTCGGCAAAATTGGCGATGTTCTCGTTGATGCGATTGATTGTAGGGATCACCGCCATGCTGTCGTTGCGCGGGAAAATCGCGGTGAGAATAATCGTCGCGGAGGGCGCTTTTTTTCGGCAAAGATCTACGAGCGCCTTAATGCCTTTGGTGATGTCGGCAACTTTGGCGTCGTCGCCGGGATTGCGCCCAACGTTGTTGGCGCCAGCAAGTATGATTATGATCTTCGGGTTTAAGTCGTCGAGTTCGCCATTTTCCAACCGCCAGAGGATGTTCTGGATCGTATCCGCGCCCCAGCCGAAGTTGGCGGCATTCCAACCATGGAAGTTCTGCTTCCAATTGGCTAGAAAGTTGGGATAGTCGGTTGCACCCCAGCGCCGGGTAATCGAGTCGCCAACGAAATAAACGTCGATTTTGCCGCGCCGTGCTTTCTCGACGAGTTGTTCGTGCGCGAGTTGGGAATTGCGGTCGTTACGCGACACTGGTTGGTCGGCGGGCACCGGCGACTGTGCGAAAACCGGCGACGCCATCGCCGCGACGACAAGCAAGCTGCGCAGAAAAAACAAACGATGTTGCATGACGTTCGGTTACCCTAGCGGATGATTAATTCATTTCGCGACCACTTCAAGCTTCGCCGTCAGATATTTGACTGAGCTCGTTCCTACCATGATGTCGAACCATCCGGGCTCGACAACGCTTTCCATATTCAAATTAAGAAATGAAAGCTTATCGGGCGTGATTACGAACTCGACCGTCTTGCTCTCGCCCGGTGCGAGCGAGACCCGCCTGAAATCCTTTAGCTCCATGACCGGCCGGGTTACCGAACTGACAAGATCGCGAATGTATAGCTGCACGATCTCGTCACCTGCGCGCTGGCCGCTGTTAGTGACGGTCACATTGACGTTCGTCTGGCCCACCGATCCGATTTGAGCGGGGCTGACTTTCAGATTCGAATACTCAAAACTCGTGTAGCTGAGACCATAACCGAAAGGGAATAGTGGTTGTTTGCTGGTGTACAGATAGCCACGGCGCGCCGTTGGTTTGCGGTTGTAATAAATCGGCAACTGGCCCACGGAGCGTGGAAAGCTGACGGTGAGCTTGCCTGACGGATTGTAATCGCCGAACAAAACATCGGCGATGCCGATGCCGGTTTCCTGACCTAGGTAGAAGCCTTCGAGGACGGCAGGTACTTTCTCAGCGATATAGTTGATTGAAAGGGGTCCGCTGTTAATAAGGACTACAATAGTCGGCTTGCCGGTTTCCAGAACTGCTTTGACGAGATCGTTCTGGTGACCGATTAAGTCCAGGCTATCGCGGTCACCGAGATGATTTTCGGCCCAGCCTTCCTTATTTGTATCTTCGTTGCCGCCGAGGACCAACACCGCCACGTCCGCCGCCTTCGCTACATCTACAGCCTGCGCGATCAATCTGGCGTCTGCGGACTCGTCGCTCAGGTGCGAGGTGTCGGCCCACCAGTCGCCGCCCTCCTTCGTGATCTTGCATCCTTCGGCGAATGTCACTCTGATCTTGTTGCCCACCTTTTCGGTGATTCCCTGAAGCACGCTAACGCCCCGCCCGGGATTGTCGCTGTAGCCACCGAGGTGTACGCGATCAGCGTTTGGGCCAATGACTGCGAGAGACTTCAATCGGCCTCGATCAAGGGGCAGGAGATTGTTGTCATTCTTGAGCAGCGTAATCGCTCGACGCGCCGCTTCGGCCGCCAACCTGCGATGTTCGATCGAATTGGTTACTTCGACGGCGCGATCGGGATCGACGTATGGATTCTCGAACAGACCGAGCAGAAACTTAGCGCGAAGGTTTCGCATCACTGCCTTATCAACTGCGGCCTCAGAGACTCTTCCCTCCTTCACCAGTTGCACCAGCATCCGAAAGCAATCAGGGTCCGGGAGTTCGATATCGATTCCGGCTTCGAGCGCAAGCCTGGCAGCTTCCGCCTTGTCCCCCGCGACATGATGCAGGTCCATCAACTGCGGGATCGCGTAATAGTCCGAGACGACGTAGCCTTTGAATCCCCACTCCTTACGCAGCACTCTTTCGAGCAGCCACTTGTTCACGTGCGACGGCACTCCGTCGATCTCGTTGTAGGAAGGCATCACACTCATGATGCCGGCTTCGGTCACGGCAGCCTTGAAGCTGGGCAAGAACACTTCGCGCAGCACTCGCTCTGAATAATTCGCCGGCGCAATGTTGGTTCCGCCTTCCGGTTGGCCATGCGCCGCGTAGTGCTTCGCGGTGGCAATAATGTGATCGCCATCGATGCCTGGCCCAGGGCCTTGCAGCGCCTTGATAACAGCGACGGCCATGCGCGAGACCAGATAAGGATCCTCGCCGTACGTTTCTTCGGTTCGACCCCAACGTGGCTCGCGCGCGACATCCAGATTCGGCCCGAGCACTTGATGACTTCCGCGCACACGCGTTTCCAGCGCCGCGACGGTGAAAACCTTGCTGACGAATTCAGGATCCCAGGTGGTGGAGAGCGCTATTGGTTGAGGAAAGCTGGTGCTTCCCTGGGCCATGTGGCCGTGCAGTATTTCGTCGTGAAGAATCGCAGGAATACCGAGTCGGGTATGTTCGATCAGCCACTTCTGCACTGCGTTAGCAAAGACGGCGCCTTCGCGCGGCCCCTTTCGCTCTCTTTGCCGCGCGATTTGCCCGATGCCGTACTTCATCACTTGTGAGGCTTTATCAGGCGAGAAATCTCCGCGATCAATCGAGAAGTCAGTCTGCGGCTTTGCCTGGGGCCTGGTCTGCCAGAGACATGTCAACTGCGCGACTTTCTCTTCGAGTGTCATCCGAGCGAGTAAATCCGCCACGCGTTGTTCAACGGGCAAACGAGAGTTCCTATAGTCCGCCTCAGTTCTTTGCGACCGCACATTTGTTTTGGGGAAGATGACGAGCGTCAGGGATATGGCAGCGCATGCCACAGAGATTACTCGGATGGATTTCAGTAGACGAAGACGGATTGGGCCAGCCTTAATCAAGCGGGTTCTCCTCCGGAAAAATTATTACATGCGTAGACATGCCTGAGTTGGCGCTTCGCGGTCCACGGAATCCATGTCGTTGGAGGCTGCAGACAAACCCGGCGGCCCACGCGTTGTTTCTTACTCAAAACGGCGATTCGAGGGTCGCAAGTCTGGCAGACTCTCGAGGGTATCGTCCACTGTGCCAGATGGCGCCTGCGGAAGGTCGACCAACGCACAGAAGTTCCCTGAGAACATTCGCGTTACGTCGCGCACGATTTCTTTTCGCGTTACAGAGCGCCCACTTTGCAGCAGTCGCTCGTAAGTCTCATACAGCGCAGCAGCGATGACGACCCGCGAATGTTGCCACTTGTAAATCAACTGTTCGAGTACACTCGCGTCAGAATGTTGCGGGATAAAACTCGGTCCCAGGAGTTCAATGCGCTCGCGCGTGATCTCAGCAACGATTGACGGGTTGTTGAGAAACCACCAACAGCCAAACGGCATCAAGTTACTGAACTTGCGCGCGGATACACAAAATTCATGTTGATTTTCGCGCGACAGGATAGTCGCCAGGAAACGGACGTCAGGATTCTCGGCGCACATGCGCTCAAGGGCACTGATGTCCGCCCGACCCACACCGTCACCTGCGGCCCTGAGAGCTGGATTCACGCCGCGGCGGACACCAATCATCACGGCCAAAGCGAGGGCGTGCTCTCGCGCGGTTGGCAGGACAACTTCACGGATTAGCCGATCGCGCACGTCTTCATCGGGAAATTTGAAATCGGCCGGAAGCGACACAGCCATGTAGAGGGGTTTCATTCGCGCAACCCACCCAGCGAGAAAGCGACGCAGCTCGCTCACGGTCAAGCCGCCTAGTTCAGGTTCCAGGCGCAAACCCCGGCCGGCGAGAGTCTTGATCGCTTCAGGCCAGTCGTTCAGGAGTCCGTCCAGGCGGAGCGAAGCGTGAAAGCGATGGTCAGGATTCATGCCGTAGGTCCAGAGAAGCACTTCCCGCTCACTGAAGGGATCGTTAGTCATCACGACGTCACTCACGCGCGCCATTTCCAATACTTGATCAACGTGTTCGTGCAGGTCTCGCGAACGGAAGAAAGCTCGCGCTTCTTCGAGATCAGGCGCTCTCGGGTTGAGGCCAAATGCATCGAGGACGGAAACGACACCGCAGGCAGCTTCCGATAACGGGCTGTTCTTGACGAAGAGTGTCTGCCAGATGAGGTCAGCTCGCTCTGGCTTGGTCATTGTCCAAAAGCGCCCGTGTGGGACATCAGTCGAGCGGAAGGTCTCGGCGACAAGATAGTGGTAGGTAACCAGCTCGTCGATGCCGTGGAGGAACATCCCGTCGAACTCGGGAGGAAACACGTGAGTGTGAATATCAATCACCCGCGTCGTTCTGACTACGAGCTCCACCTGTCGCCTGAGTTCTGCTCTATCGGTTAGCAGCTCAGCTTGCGAAACATGATCTTCCATGAGGGGTATCATTGTTCGGTCCTTTTTATCGTAACGCGTCAAAAGCTGATGTTGGTGGGCCGCCTCGCGTCATTCGGATCGGCCCACCGATAGTTCGGAAGGGTCGGCGTCCATCCCGGCCTGAGCGGATCCTGATCGTAGGGGTATGATCCTAACCGCCGATAAAGCTCTTCGTATTCGGCCAGCTTATCTCGATCAAGCCGCACGCCCAGGCCTGGCCCGCTGGGTACCGCGATTGTCCCATCCAGGTAATTAAACTTGCCTCCCTCAATGATGTCGTCGGTTAGCTGGTGGTAGTGCGCATCGGCCGCGAACGAAAGATTCGGAATCACCGCGCCGAGGTGCAGCATCGTCGCTAGTTGAATGCCTAGTTCACCTGAAGAGTGGACGGCGACGCCTAGTTGAAAGGTGTCGCATACGCCTGCTGCTTTGATACATGGACGAATGCCTCCCCAAAAAGTAGTGTCGAGCAGAATCACGTCGACGGCGGTATCGAGTACATTTGCCGCAAGTTGTTCAAAATTGACGACGATAGTGTTGGTCGCGAGCGGCATTCGCACTTTCTCGCGCGCGCGGCGCATTCCTGCCATGCCAAACACGGGATCCTCCAGATAGTCGTTGCGGATACCCTCGATCTTCTGGCCGAACCAGATCGCCGTCTCGGTAGACCATACTCCATTCGGGTCGAAGCGGAAGCGATCGCCGTCGAGTGCATTCGCCAGCGCCCGATAACATTCCAACTCGTACTCCGGCGCGAACACACCGCCCTTCAACTTGTGCGAAGTGAAGCCGTAGCGTTCTTTCAGTTCCTTCGCGTGGGCGACGAGTTGATCGATTTTGCGGACTTCTCCGCTCTCGTCCTTCGGATTCGGATAACGGAAAAAGAGATACGAAGCAAAGGGAACGCGATCCCGCAAACGCCCGCCAAGAATTTCCGAAACCGGCACGCCCCACTTCTGTCCCAAAATATCGAGGCAGGCGAACTCGAGGGCGGCGAGAATCTGGATCCGATTGTTGTAAAGCGACGCAGTTGGATTCGCAATCAGGAAGCGCAGTTCTTCCAGTCGCGCCGGATCGTGGCCGACCAGATATGATTTCAGCGCGCGGAACGCAGCTTCCGCCGACTCGCCGCCGCCTCCCATCTCCCCGAGGCCGATCAGGCCTTCGTCAGTTTCAACTTCCACGATGGTGCGCACGAAGCGCCCCCAATGACAGCCATTCGCATGACGCAGCGGCGCTTCAAGCGGGACGGTGACCGTAGTTGGTCTGATGTCGGTGATCTTCATTGGCTACTGGTTAGGGCTATTTCGTTCTCCACTTGTCATTTCCATTGGTGGCTTCGTGTCCGTTCGTGTGATTTCGTGGATCGTTGTTCGTTTCTCAGCCAAGCAAGCGATCCACGAAACATCACGAAATAAGATCCAGCAAATGACCAATGACAAACGGAAAATCAACTCACCACTGAAGACTCTTCGCCTGGTACTCTGCCAGCGTCTTAGCCGGTTTCTCGACGCCTGCCGGAAGCGAACGCTCTGAAAAGGTTTGGAAGTAGGTTAAACACGCGTCCTTCCACCAAATTGCGTCGCGCTCCTGAATCGTGAGCTTCTTCGCAACGGCGGCATGACGATCTGGATCGATCTTGTCGCTCAGAGCATCCCAATCTTTGCGGGTAGCGCGCACCCAAGCGACGCCGTGCTGATAATGCAGCGTCATCTCGTCCCAGAGCGTTCGACCTGAGCGCACTCGATAGTCCCATGGCACATGATGAAACCACAACAGGAACCTGTCAGGACAAGTACTCAAGTTCGAAAACTGTCCGCGGACCGGCCAATGATATTGGTTAACGGTGTTGCTGCCTGTCGCGGTGCGATCGAAGCCTATTCCTTCGGCATCGGCGCGGTGATAGTAAACCGGATTCCAATCATCGCGAGGTTCCGTGTTCCACCATGGCGCAGGGCCATAATGATGTCCGCCCCAGAACAGATGATGAAGACCGAGCGGCGTCATGTAATCAACCACGGCCTCGTGCGACTCGAGCATCATGCGCGCGATGGTTTCCGTTGCTTTGGGATCGTGAGTTAGCGTCATTGCAATCCATTCATCAGCAATCTGACGCGAAGATAGATCTGGATTCCAGGTCAGCCGACCAAAAGCGTACCAATTCCCCTGAAGAAAATGATGGCCCGTCCAGTTGCGGTCCGTGCCGGTGTTTGCAACGCCGGCCATGCCAGTCAGTCGCTGGTGATAAAGACTACCATCGACGACCTTGGTAACCGTCGAGCCGGGACCGCTCGCGTACGTGTCTGAGTCAAGGAACTCGCGCCACATTTGCGCCAGAAAAACCAGGTGGTTGGAAAACCCGAGATACTCCTGAGTGATCTGCAATTCGGGAATCACCTGGGTGCGCGACATACCGCCGAACAATGGATGAAAAGGCTCGCGTGGTTGAAAATCGATCGGCCCATTCTTCACTTGCAGCAAAACGTTGGGCGCGAACTTTCCGTCAAACGGTTGCAGATTTTCATAGGCGGCGCCGGCACGGTCATAACCGGGTTTCATGTCATAAACAAACGCGCGCCAAATCACGACTCCCTTATGCGGCGCCACCGCAGCCGCAAGCATGTTCGCGCCGTCGGCGTGCGTGCGATGATAAGTGCGTGGCCCGGGCTGGCCCTCGCTATTCGCCTTGACGAGAAAGCCACCAAAATCAGGAATCAATTTGTAGATTTCATCCGCTTTCTGTTTCCACCACGCGGCCACCTCAGCGTCGAGTGGGTCCGCTGTCTTCAGACCTCCCAATTCGATCGGCGCGGAAAAGCGCGCGGAGAGATAAACCTTGACGCCGTAAGGACGAAATACATCTGCAATCGCCGCAACCCTGCGCAAGTACTCGGCGGTGAGTATCTGCGCGTTGGCGTTGACGTTGTTGAGTGTCGAGCCATTGATTCCAATGCTGGCATTAGCGCGTGCATAGTCACGCAGGCGGGAATCTACATTCTCAGGGAGAGCCTTCCAGTCCCAAAGCGACCGTCCGGCGTAGCCGCGTTCGATGCTGCCATCAAGGTTATCCCAATGGTCCAGCAGGCGAAGCTGCAGCCGCGGCTTTTGACTGACATCCAATTTGTCGATCGGCTGGAGAGTTTGCAACAAACGCAGGAAATGAAACGCGCCGTACAGCGCGCCCACTTCACCGCTCGCCCAAGATCCGCAAGCTGTCGTTCCCAACCGAGGGTCGCTATTTGCGGCGAACTCTTCAGCGTTCCTGCGATAACAGCGCCATCACGGTTGGCCTCATTCGCGATGGGAACAGCGCTGCCGAGCAGTCCGGTGCAACCGTTGACTAGCTCGGTCCGAATAACTTCGAGAGTAGCCGAGTCGCCGGGCACTACAACGGACGCGATGCGAGGTCGGTAAGCCTCGATCGTCCGCTTCGGAAGCGCATCGTACCGCAGCCATAAGCGATAACCGTCTTCGGCTTTACTGATCGCTCCGGTGACGAAAATAATGGCGATTGCCAAACTCGCGAGCAACGTTCCGCAACTGCGCCTCTGTTCCGAATGCATCTGCTCCCTTTTGGACTCCACTTCACCGCGCGGCGCGCTTCGCCGCCGGCGCGACCGGCGGCTTGATGTAGCGGCTGGCGAACGTCAGGAACGTCGGCCCGTTTGGCTCAGGCGTGTGTCCGCCACTGTGCTGCCGAAAGTCACCTCACCATCAAGGAAGGCTGCCATCCTGCGTCGCCGAGTTAACTTCGAGCCGCAATGACAAACACTTGTGCCAGGATGATCAGCGCAAGTAACCATCCAATTGAATGGGTCGAGGTGGCGCGCATAAATCTCTCTCCTGCTTTCTGAGTCGGCACTGCTCCCCTCTTCAAAATATAGGCCGTGACCACGCCTGTTAGCTAAGGCCGCAGACCTCGACGAAACGGTGCTCCGTCGACCTGACAATCAACCAGCAGGTGTCTTCTTCGCAGGCGCCGCCAGGAAGAAGACCACCCGCTGATTCAATCAAAGCCGACCATGGCTCAAGCGAAGCAGTCTGAGCCACACCGGAAGTAGTTAGAAAATCAGCTTCGCTGCGAACCAGACCTGCCGTTCGCCGCCGGTGCCCGTCCCGCGCCCGGCCAGATTCAACGTCGAGGTAATGACTCCGAACGTTGCAGGATTGGTTTTATCGACGCCGGGATTGGCAAAATGCGGCGTGTTCGTGACCCCAAACATCTCCATCCGCAGTTGAAACGTCACCTTCTCAGTAATGTTAAAGTTGCGGAAGATGCTGCCATCCAGGTTGAAGAAGCCGGGACCGCGGATGATATTGCGGCCGGACGAGCCAAAGCGCACCGCAGTTGCCGGCACTTCAGCGAATGAGCTGGGGTCGAAGTAATGACAAGACATGTCCGTCGGAGCGCACGCCGCTTGCCCGGGCAAGGGACCGATACCGCCAAGAATAACCAGGGGCGCGATCTGATCCGGTGTTTGAAAATTCCCCGGAGCGTTGGCGCCGGCGCCTCCGCCCTGAAGCGTGAACATGTTCCCACTCATCCGTTGCATCAGATAGTTCACTTGCCAGCCACCCAATACCTTGCTCAAGATCCCGCCCTTCGCCCAGCGCTCCCGCTTGCCAAACGGCAACTCGTATAGTCCGTAGAGGACGAAATTGTGCGTCCGGTCATAGCTGGCGAGAGCCTTATTTCGAGACTTGTAGAGCGGGTTCGGCCAAAACAGGAAGCCGCCCTGGACCCCGAATGCGATGCTCGCCTCTTCGCTGTCATCGGAATTAATGGCTTTCGAAAAGGTGTAGGCGGCGCTGATGTAAGAGCCACGACCAAACCGCTTCGTCAGCTTGCTTTGCATTGCATCGTAGTACGAGTTTGCGTCGGGGCATAGACAGTTCACGTTCCCATAATTCTTGCCGGCCACGGCGTTCAACGGCCGACCGGCCTCACCGGTGCCCAGCGGCGACGAATTGATATTCTCGTTTGTGAGCAGGCGAATACCTCGGGTTCCTACATAGGCCGCCTCGGCCACAAATCCTTTCCACTCGCGTTGGAGGGTCAGGTTGTACGAGTGGATATAGCCGCGATTGAATTTGAAAGGTATCGTGTTACCGGGATTTACGCCGTTGGGAACCGCAATCAGCCCCGAACTAATGTCCGGAATTGCCACAAAGGGTATTCCTACCTGCAGCCCCGGATAAGGAGCAAGCGTCTCCCCCGTCAAGCTCCCGGCCGGGGTAAACGCGTTGGCGCCATTGACATCCGAGTTAGTCGTGGCCGGGTAATTGTTTCGGAAGAACCGCCAGTTGTTACTGTCGGCACTCATCCCGTACCCAAGGCGAATCACCATCTTCGACTTCCATCGATAGGCAAGTCCGAAGCGCGGCAGGAGAGCACATTGCCTGTCGCCGGATTAAAGAGTTTGACGCCTCCGTGGTCGGCGGTCGCCATTGGATAGTACTCCCATCGCAGGCCGAAGTTGATCGTCAGGTTGGGAGTGACTTGCCACCTGTCACGCCCATAAGCGGACCATGTATTCCAGCGAAGCGAGTTTGGAATTGCGTTCTGAACGGCCTTGCCCACGCGGTTGGAAAAGCCCAGCAGGTACTGAGCCAATGAGTTCGCCTTGTTTGCGGCCGCGCCTATGCAGAGCGGGCACGCGCCTACGCCTTGGCCGTTCAAGGCGGTCACACCCCCACTAAACTGGAACGCACCTCGCGGATTTTGAAAGGCACCGCCCTGCGGCTGAAAGTGGTTCATCTCAGAGCGGCTGAACTCCCCGCCAAACCGCAGATCGTGCGGCCCTCTGGTCCAACTCAAATTGACGTTGCCTACATACTGATTATCCCGAAACTGGAATGGGTTGCCGGTGTCCGAATTTCCTATAGAGTTCCAGTTCGTAATAATGAAGGCGGGTGTGCCTCCAGCCAGTCGCGTAGGGCCATTCGTGCCGGGAATTTTCAGCGTATCCACGCCAAAATTACCGAGGTCAACGTCGGGGGCATACACGGCGCCAAGCTTTTGTCTCGTGTAGCCGACGTTGGCGTCGATCACCAGCGTGGAAGAAAAAGCGTGCGTGCCTCCCAGCCCAACGTTCTGAATTTTTGAGGGCGCGAGGCCGACCTGCCCGCCACCCGTAGCGCCACCCATCGCATCACCCAACGTCGGCGGATCCACGAGCAAAGCATTGGAGCGACTGTACCGGCCGAATAGTGTGCTCTTACTATTCATCACATAGTTGATCTTGAGGTCGAAGGTTCTGCGATTAAGCTGGGCGGAGCCGGTGCTATTGTAGTTGCTGGCGGCCGTCACACCATCGTTATTAAGAAAACCTCCCGGGCGAATCCGTCCCAGCATGAGCTTAGCGGCCGGATCAATTCGGTTGGCCGGAATGATGTTGCCCGCGAAAGCCGTACGGCCCGCGCCGGTGGTGGTGCCGGTGTTCGGGTCGTAAACGCACCCAGCCGCAGGCGTTGCGTTGCAGTTAACAAACGTTGTTGTCGTTCCGAGCGGGGCTCCAAGAACGGGTACCAGACTCCCGATGGCCGGCAGGATAGCTGCGAGGTTGGCGTTGCCGGCGGCATCGAATACTCCTGAGGGATTAATTACGGTCACGGTACGAGTGGCGAGTTGATTTCGCCTCGTCCATTCCAGATCCGTAAAGAAGAAGAGCTTGTTCTTCAGGATTGGACCGCCGACCGTCCCGCCATATTGGTTCAGAATGAACTTGTTCTTACGAGTATTCGGGGTCGCAAATCGGTTGAAGGCCTTGAGCGCATTGTCGGTGTGGAACTCAAAGGCGCTGCCGTGAAATTGGTTTGTGCCCGTCTTGGTAGTCACACTAGTGCTCGCGCCGGTCGCGTTGCCCTGCTCGGCGTCGTACGAATTAGTGACGATATTCACGCTCTCGATCGATTCCGTCGGCGGTACGTATGCGGTATTAAATGGCAGCCACATATAGGAGTTCGAAGCCCCGTCAATCCGGGTCGAGTTGCCCTGCTGTGAATTTCCATTCACGAAGCCGCCCATCGTGCGCTGCGGATTGCCGCCGTCCGAGCTCTGGCCCTCGGTCACGATACTGAAGCCCGGAACGACCTTGTAGAGCGCCTGGAAGTTTCGCCCCGCCGACGAGGTAATAGGGAGGTCCTGGATTTGTTTGGCCTGCAGTTGCGTATTAACGTCTGCCTTATCCGTCTGCAGCGTTGTCTCCTGGGCCGAACTAACGACTACGGTCTCGCGCAGTTCTCCTACCTCCAACTGCACATCGACGCGTCGGATCACATTAGCCCCGACTTTGACATCCTCCTGGAGCAATGTTTTGAAGGATGCCATCGAAATAGTGATCTTATAGACGCCGACTTGAAGGTCGCTGAACGAATAGCCTCCCCTGTCGTCCGTAGTTGCGGTTCTGGCGTTGCCCGTACTTGCGTTCGTCACTTCAACCTTGGCCCCGGCCACGGGCGCGCCATTTGGGTCCGTTACATTTCCTGTCAACGAACCGTACAGCACTTGGGCTTGACTTGTCCGCGGTCCGACAAAAAGAATGAGCGTTGCCACAGCAAGTAGAGCGATGGCTGCAGACGGCATTGCTCTGACTGCTGACTTAAGACACAGAGCTATGTGATGAGCCCTGCTGGACGAGGTTCCGTTAAGATCGAACATTGCTAATTTCCTCCTTTGAGATTCGTCGAACCGCGCGGTCGAAGCGAACACAAGGTGTTCAGCGTACGTCCGCAGCGAAATGGGCGTGATGCCGTTGTTTCAAACCAACTTCTTAGCAAAGCCCCGAATCGAACCGAGGCTTAAACCCTTAGGTGGGCGCGTAAACCTTTGGAACCAGCTTTTACGGCTACTTAATTCGGGTCCACAACAAATAGTGCAAAAAGAGAATCCGCCCTCAAGCAACCGACGGAGCTCCGAAGTGTTTCTGCAGTACCAGCGCAATCGTTCCCCGAAGCCTTGGTTGGGACAGTGGGTCAGCGGGAACGATTCGAGTACCGGCACGAGTATATGAATGCCGCTTAACGGACGCGGCGACGACGGAGCCGATATGTTTCCAAGCGCGAGTCATCTCCCCGATCACGACGATTACGTCCGGCGCCAACCCGGTGACAAGTACGGCGATGCCTCTTCCCAGATAGTCCGCCATCTGCCTTATCGCCTCTTCGGCCTTTCGATCACCCTGCTCCATCAACCGCATCAGATCATCGAAAGTCGGGACCTGGCCCGCTGATCGAACGCCGTTCCTTCCAGTGCGGACAGATGATGCAGCCTCAATGTAGTAGCGCACCGCCGCGGAGTTCGAGGCATAAAGTTCCCAACAGCCCCGGTTGCCACACCTACAATCCAGCCCGTCGGGAACAATCGCGGTATGCCCGAATTCACCCGCCATCCCGGTCGCGCCTTGAACCAATTGATGATTGAGGATCATTCCCACCCCAATCCCTTCAGATACGGTGATGGCCACGAGATTGCGAACTCCGTGGGCGTGTCGCCCGAACCAGATTTCCGCCAGCGCACACGAGTTCGCTGCGTTTTCCAAGGCTACAGGCATTCCGGTTGCCTTTTCGAGCGGCGTCTTCAGATCAAAGTCACTCCATTCCAGGTTAGGCGCGAATACTAGTCGCTGGGAGGCAAGATCAACTCGCCCGGGCAAACTTACACCGATCCCTTCGCAAGCGATTTCCGGGCGCATCTTGATCAGCTTACGAATGCGGGGAACTAATTCCGAGACGAATTGCTGTGGCCTCCCAGCCGTAGCCAGTGACTCCTGCGCCACGAAGTGCGCGTCGAGATCGGCGAGGGCTATCGTGGTCGTGGCCGGGCGAATATTGATGCCGATGATACCGACGCGTTCCTTATTGAGGTGTAAGAAACGCGGCCGACGCCCCCGCGCGGTATGACCGTTCGCCCCCTCGGTCACCCACCTCTCGTCGATCAACTGTTCCGCGATTACCGAGACGGTGCTGCGCTGCAGACCAGAGTGACGAGCCAAGTCAGCACGTGAAATAGGTTGTTGACTGCGAATCAAGTTGAGTACGATGCGCCGGTTGATGTCCCGGGCGGTTTCGCTTGTTGCTACCTGAAAACTGGTCAGATCAATCTTTCGCACTTCGACCCACCTCACCGGCCCTCAAACCACATCCCGGTAATCGTTCGCAAGACTCCTTCTTAATAGTTACCCAAATCTCTACCTTTCCAGGAAGAAAAGCGCAGAATCAAATTATCCGTCCGTGGAAAGGCTTTAGTTCGCGGCGCGAACTAATAGCACGCCTTCCTTCACAAGTCAACAGAAAAACTTAGCAATGTCGTTGCTGATTGAAAAATGTGGGACCGTGGTAACGTTTTGTCTGGCGGTTGCGGGGATCTATGGTTACCTTCCAGGTTTCTGGGCGCTGCCGACGAGCTTTCTTACCGGAACGGCGGCAGCAGCTTCGATCGGATTGATTAATTCTATTGGGAACCTTGGCGGCTTCGCCGGTCCATATGTCGTTGGCTATCTGAGCAAGCGAACGAATTCCTTTATCGCCGGCGTGCTCTATCTTTCCCTGCAAGCATTACTTGCATTCGGCTTTGTTCTTTCTCTTCGCGCACTCGGGAGTAAGCGAGCATTGGCTGTCAATATTCCAGAAAACCGTAATCGCGGCACAGACCCTCTACGGCTCGGGCGACTCAAAATCCGTTGGGGAGAAGATGCGGTAGGCCGCTCTCCAGTCCGCGCATTCATAGGAAGGCATGCACGGAAGAGTTATGCTTTAAAGCTGCATCGCTGCCACCCAACTAACAGCCGAAAAAACCACAGTAACGACTCCGCGACTCCATTAAGAGTTCAATATCAGTTCCTCTGCGTCTTCAGAGGGCGGGAGAGTGTTATCCATGCCACGAAGTTTCATCGAATTACCGGGATTCGCATCTCTTTCACGGCGGGAACACGGCACACTCCAACGCTGAAGATGGGGATAAGATGGTGGCGCGACGTGTTGATACGAAGCCAGCGATACCTTGACAACCGCTAGGCCGATAAATACTGGCTCGTATCGTTTGGTAAGACTTGGTAGTGCCGTCTCCAACGTTCTTAAATCCGGTGTGAGTGTCACCTCTGGAGGCTGACATTCCCGGCGCCCCAAAATCGGGACCGTGTAGGGGACGTTTGGGGGACGTTTCCTCTCGCTGGTTAGTCGATAGAAGCTTCTTCATGCCGAACTACTTTAACTGCTTTCAGATCGATCAGAGTTTTATCGGTCGTAGCTACTCCCGCTGAGCAGCACGCCAGCCCAGGGTTGTGTCAAAAGAAAAATCCATTCGAACTTCCATAGTGTAGCGCGAATCGACCTTCTCCCTAAGATCTTGATATGGGAGGATACGGACGACCAAAGATTTTCGTTTACAACAGTCCTAGCTATTTTGCAATAGCGGCATGGCGTGCTTCCGGAGCTTCTGGAAAACGTTGTCCTCGTAAAGATGTTAGCCAGTACCGCCGCCGCATAATCATCCAAAGATGAAAATTGCTATTGGTTCAGACCACGCCGGGTTCAGGTATAAAGCGAGAATCAAGGAATTCCTCGTCGATTTCGCTGACAAGCTGTTCCACCGTTGTGCCACTCTTGGTTTGCGACATTTTGTTCCTCTTCCCAGCTCACTCAGGTCGACCGCAACGATTTGAAACTCGCGCGCATTTCACCGACGAATAGCTCTGGTTGTTCCCAGGCCGCGAAGTGGGTGCCTTTGGGGAACTTGTTGTAGTGGATGAGCTTCACATACGCTTTCTCTGCCCAGCTCTTCGGCGCTTGATAAATTTCTTCCGCAAACGCGCTCACGGCGACCGGAAGCTTGACGCCTCTCGCGTCGAAGAAGCCGCCTGCCGGCAAATTATGCCGTGTGTCCCAGTAGAGACGCGCCGAAGAGATCGCGGTATTCGTCAACCAATAGAGCGTGATGTTGTCGAGAACGTCATCGCGGCTCAGCCCTTCCGGCTTGCCGTCGAAAACGCGGGCGATCATCTGGTAGCTGCGAATGTCGTGATCGAGTATCCAGCTCGCAAGACCAATCGGCGAATCGACGATTCCGTAGAGCGTCTGCGGGCGGTTGTTCATCTCGATGGCGTAGCCCAACCCGTTCTTATAGAAGTCATCGACCCCATCCCACGCGTACTTTTCCTCCGGCGAAAGGCCGGCGGGCGGCGGGCCACCCATCGCAAGGGCCTTCGAAACTTCGGGCGGAACCGTCGCCGCCATGTTCGTGTGAATGCCGAGCAATCCCGGCGGCTGCTGCAAGGCCATCACCTCCGAAATGGCATTGCCCCAATCGCCACCCTGCGCCACGTATTTCGTGTAGCCGAGGCGTTGCATGAGCGTCGCCCACGCTTTCGCAATGCTAACGGGGTTCCATCCAGGCGCCGTAGGTTTGCCCGAGAAGCCGTAGCCCGGCAGAGACGGAATCACGAGATGGAAGGCATCGGCCGCGGTCCCGCCGTGCGCCGTCGGGTTCGTTAGCGGATCGATGATCTTCATCTGCTCGATGATCGAGCCAGGCCAGCCATGCGTGACA
>WNFD01001400.1_pt1 | contig 24369 bp, 18 predicted proteins | sample 5400491 | NCBI WGS metagenome assembly WNFD01 (sample SAMN13153343, study PRJNA577476) | soil metagenome | isolation source: 120 cm saprolite under Douglas fir tree site 2 hole 2 replicate 2 | place: USA:California | collected 2015-04-18
TTCTGCATGCCGCGCGTTATCATATACCAGTTCGAAACCTCGAAGCCGATGCCCAAGGCTCCTACCAGCGGGATTATCAGAACGCCCATTATCACGGCAACCGTGCCGCGTTCATCCGTGCGCAGGCGACGTAAATGCTTCACAATTGAAAGGGTCATGAGAGTCTCGTTTCCAGCCGTGATCGGGAACTCACGCTTCCAACAATTCGCACGAAAAACTTAAGACCTCGCAACAAGAATGATTAAAGACGATAAAGAAGGATCAACTCTTCGATAAGCTTGAAAGCCGCGGGCGCTAACGTGGAATCGGTTGTGCTGGCGCGCAGCGCCGCCGCGTCATCAGGCAAATACGATTGTTCGCAGAATGTGATTTTTCTCACATTTGGCCGCGACCGGGCGCTCTATCCTTCGATCGGGATCAAGACTTAAGTAACCAAATCAGGCGGGATTGCCGGATCGATACAATTTGAGCGATCCGTTCAATTTGAAACCAAACCACTTTTGAGACCCTGCGCTCTCGGAACCCGGAGAGCGCGATGAGCGAAGTTGAATTCGACCGATTGCTGGAGGCCGTCAGAATGGCGATCGAGCCCGCGCCGCAGCAGGACTTTTTGGCCCATCCGCCGATATCCGACGAGGCGCCGAAAGCCCACAACGACAACCAGCGGGCCTGGCCGTTTATCCCGTTTCCCGAAGGCTGGTACGCCGCCTGCTGAGTGAATTCAGCGCCTTCTTCCGGTCTCACCAATAATCGGTGCAAGTCATTGATTATATTGATGGAGGCCACGACCAGAATTGAACTGGTGTACACGGTTTTGCAGACCGTTGCGTAACCACTCCGCCACGTGGCCCCATAAGGCGGGATCAATATACAGCATCAAGTACTTAGGCAACCGCCCTCACCTTTTGCGCTTGCTCATTCTGAAATCGAAAACCGCGTTCATTCTGAAATGAAACACCCATTTTGTTCTCGAATGATGCTTTGCCCGTCGACCGCGGTCGACGGTGGGCCCCCGTTGGTCCGCTGCTCGCTGTCGCCATCGGCTTTTTCGACGCACCGGTTTGATGAGGCGCGGACCTGAGCCCGCGCCCCTTTTGTTACCCAACCAATCGTCGCGCGCGGACTGTCTTCAGTAGGCCGGTGAGGCGGCCGGCGATTTACGACCCCGTCGCTCCCACCACCCCCCGAGCGGCCTCAGTATACGCTAGGCAGTCACCTACGGCCCCTTGGTGACCCTCGGGCCGTTTCGTTTTGCGTCGGTCACAAAGACTAACTTCAATTTGTTCGCTTTTGATTTTCCATCCGGCAACCAGAACAAAAGCCCCACGGCGACCAAATTCTGACGGTAGCCTACAGCGTCATTTGAACTTTTGCAGGAGATTGCCATGCGCATATTTGTATTAGCGATCGTAATGACGATATTTTCCGGATCCGCCTTTGCCGTTGATGGAACTAACCTACCTGGCCGCGACTATGCGAACTTCCCCGCTCCTTCGGCCTTTGTTTGCAGAACCAGCTGCGGCGGCGAGTCCCGCTGCCAAGCCTATACCTGGGTCAAGCCAGGAATCCAGGGACCGACCGGACACTGCTGGCTGAAGAGTTCTTTGCCCGCCATTGTGAAAGACCGGTGCTGCGATTCCGGTCCGCGCAACTTCATCTCCATGCGCGACCTCCGCGCGGAAGACAAAATCAACCGCCCCGGTTCGGACTTCAAGAACTTCGTAACGAACAGCTGGAAGACCTGCGAGGCCGCTTGTGCCGAGGATAATATCTGCTCGTCCTGGACGTACGTTCGTCCGGGCGTGCAAGGGCCGGCAGGTCGCTGCTGGCTGAAGAACGTTGTCGCTCGTCCCCTCGCCGACGCAAATACGGTCTCAGGCGTCAAGTTCAAACCGGCATCGGTGCGGATCGACTAGGCACTGAGCCCACTTCCGTTTGTTCCGCTGTGGCGTTCATGCGCTGCGGTTCAGGAACTTGCTGGCGTTGCTGAAGGCGGCAGTTTCCCAGTCGGTAATTTCGCCAAACCGCGGGCGGTCTTTTTTATCGAAACGCGGATGTCATTCCCGCAGGTCAAAGTGAAATCGCAATCGATTTGCGATTTCTTCAACGCGTCTTTGATAGCCGATGGAATCACCGGGAGACGAAATTACGGTCGGCTGCCAACCGAAAGCATGGTCTTTGCGAACGCGGACGTCCACTTCGCTAATGCCCAGCGCCCCGACGATGATATCGGATAATTGTTCAGCGGTTCTGAGTTCCTTGGCCACAGGCTGTCCCCCTACTAACTCTCGGGACCCCCGCCGCCCTTGATCCTGCGCTCACGCTTTGATTCTCGCCAGTCGAAATGCGCGCGAACCCTCGACATGGGCGATGCTGTTGGCGGCGCTCGCGGGTAACCGTCTGCTGCGCGCCAAGGGTTTGCAGCCAGCGCAGCCTCTTGAAACCAGCTTTTGACAGCGACATTCCCATGTGCAATCTTGGGTTTACCCTACTATTCCTTGTCTCCGAGCTTTTGGATTTCCAATGGCGTCGTCCCGGGAGATGGCGTCGCGCCCGTCAGCTTTCCCTCGAGGACTCGGAGACATTGGCCTGACGCCGCACACTTCGAGCGTCGGCGCTGGGAATCACGATGCTCAATCTGCTCGAGAGACTTTTCCTGCGCCTCTGGACCTGGGTGCTCCGGGTGATCGGCCCGTGGGGTTCGGCGGGACCGAAGTTGCCGCCGGGCCCGGCGATCGTCTCGTTCTCGCCGGACGGCGGATGGCCGGGCAGCATCGTCAGAATTGGAGGCAGCGGCTACACCGAAGCCCGTGACGATCATCTCGTGACGATCGGCGGTGTTAGGGCGCTGGTCATCTCCGCGACACCGACCGAGCTGGTCGTGCTCGCCGGTGAAGGAACTGTCAGCGGCCCGATCCACATCACGGTCGCAGGCCTCGGCTCGGTCTCGTCTTCGCGCAACTTCGCGATCTTGCCGATCCCCGACGTGCGCGACCTCGGCGTCGGCGGCCCCCCGGTCTTTTTTCACGGCCCGCAGCCCGGTACACCGAAACTTGGCGTGCCCGATCAGCCGGTGCTCGTCGTATTCGCGTACCCGACGGACCAGAACCCCGGCAACGCAGCCCAGCGCGCTGCTCAGCTGGCCGCAGAGAAAGGACGCTTCGAGCAGGCGCGCCGCTTCTGGCAGGAGGCGTCCTACGGCAGCACCAGCTGGCAGTTCGCCTACACCGACTGGCTGCCCCTGCCCGCCGACCGCAACTATTACATCTGGGAAGCGCGCGACGTCTACGATGCGCGCCGCGCGTTGATCGATAGGACGCGACGCGCAGCAACGATGCACAACGGTCAGCTGTTCGCGACCCACGTCGACGAGATGATGGTGACGGTCAACGTCAACAACCCGAACAGTCCATTCTCGGCGTCGTACACCGGCAAACCCCAGCACGGCACCGGGATCCAGATCCGCGGCGATCGCGCCTTCATCAGCGCCGGCGCGAATGGCCTGTGGGTGTACGACCTAGTCAACAGCCCCGCGACATTCGTCACCAAGGTCGTAACGGGCGCTTACTTCGCTGACCTCGACGTCGGCGGCAACGTGCTCGCGGTCGCGGCGCTCGAAGCCGGCCTACTGCTCTACGACGTCTCGATCACCGCACTGCCGACCCTGAAAGGGACGCACTTCGACGCCGGCATGCAGGTCAGCGCCGTCCGCCTGGGAAACAACCGCGCGTACATCGGCATCGACACCAAGGTGCGCACGCTCGACATCACGAACCCGGCAGCGCCCGTCGTGCTCGGCGACGTCGAGCTCGGCGCCTTCGCGCTCGACCTCGCGCTGCAAGGGACGACACTCGCCGCGGCGACCGACGGGAGCGGCGTCGTCCTGATTGACGTCGGCCCCCCAGTGCCGGTGATCCTCAGCAAAGTGCCGGCGGTCGAACGCGTGCACGGGATCGCTCTGGCCGGTAATCGCATGTACGCAGCCGGCGCGGCCAGCGGCCTCGCCATCTACGATATCGGCAACCTCGCCGGACCCATCGCCCTCGGCGCGCTCGCACTGAGCGGCGATGCGCTTGACGTCACCGTCGACGGCGCCATGGCCTATGTCGCGCTCGGGCGGCGCAAGCTCGCGGTCGTCGACGCCGGCGATCCGACGAAACCGGCGGCACGCGGCGTGACCCAGCTCGGAGGCGTCGGCGGCGGCACGGCCGATCCCGACCTGACGCCGCTACGCGCGAGCATCGACGAGGCCGAGCAGGCTCAGGGCCTGACGCAGCGCCACGGCGCACTTTTCGTCGATGCGCTCAAGGCCGCCGGCGCAGCAGGCTTTGGACTCGATCCCTTCCAGGGCATCGTCGTCGTCGTCAACGGCCCGTTCCTGCGCGGCGCGAGCGCGCTCGCAAATCAGTACACGCACGAGGACACCAGCGAGACCGTGCGCCTCAACGAATCCAAGGGCGGCTACTACGTCGCTAGCGGCGCATCATGGGGCCGCATCGCCCACGAGACCGGCCACTGGCTTGGGATGTGGGACATCTACCAGGAATGGCAGTCCGACGGCACGCTGCTGCGCGGAACCGCGGCCCCGTGGTGCATATCGGGCGACACCGAAAAAGGCAGCCTCTACTGCGGCCACCAGATCAACGAGATCATGCATTTCTACAGCGCCGGCACGCCGCCGTCGAACGTCGCCGCGTTGACTTGGTCGCCGGCGGCGCCACCGCTCGACCAGCCGTTCGACATCGTCGCCCACGATGCGACGCAGAACGCCAACCCGAACCGGGTCCACCTGGTGCGGCTCGAGGTCTCGTCCGGCCTGCTATATTTCATCGAGGTCAGGCAGAAGCCGCTCGGACGCATATTCGACCAGCAGCTCGCGGGTACAGATCCGGTCTCCGAGGCCGCGGTCGTCGTGACCCGGGCAACGCAGGGGACCTCGATCTCCAACACCTTCGAACGTCCGGTGATGTTGGTCGGCGTGCTCGACGTCGGCCAGCAGGTCGTCGACGCTGCCCGCGGGCTCAGTATCCACGTGGACGAGCTGGTGCAGAACCGCCCAGCAGTCTATCGCGTGCGCGTGAAGTGGAACCAGTTTATTCCCGGCGATCCGAACGGCAAGTTCGACCTGACGATCACGCCGTGGAACACCGACGAGTGGGAGACGCCCGACATCTGGATCGACAGCCAGCGCAACAACTCCGGCGCGACGCCGATCTACGAGCAGTTCGAAGGCAACGACAACACCCGACCGAAGCTCAATGGCGACCGCCCCTGGGTGAAGCACGACAATACGATCATGGCGCGTATCCGCAACACCGGCCCAGAAGCGGCGAGCGACGTCTTCGTCAGTGTCTATACGACCTCGCCTCCCGGCATCGGCGACAACGGCAACTGGAGCCTGCTCGAGACCGTGAGCCTGCCCAAGATCGGCGGGCGCGATCCCGTGGTACCCGGCAGTGGCGAAGAGATTGTCAAGGTCCGCTGGCAGCCGGCCGCCGACTCGCACACCTGCATCAAGGTCTCCATCTACCCGCAGGTCGGCGAAATCGAAACCAACAACAACTCGAGCCAAGAAAACGTCTTCTCCTTCGACAGCCCAGGTGGCTCGAGCCACGATCCGGTGCTGATCGATGCGATGGTGCGCAGCCCCTTCACGATCTGGAAACGCGTCGACGCCGTCGTCCGCGGCCTCCCGTACGGCTGGCACGCCGTGATAGACCACAGCTGGGTCTGGACCGGGCCGAAGGGCGAGCGCGCCGTAAAGGCCGTCGTCTGGACGGACCTCAATGCACCTTACAGCTTCACGCCCGGACCCTTGCAGCGTCACGAGCACATCGTCCCCGAGGCGAAGGCCCGCATCGAAGGCTGGACCACGTTTGACGACCGCTACCTGCCGATCGGCGGCATCCTCGCCGACGTCAAAGCGACGAAAAAGGTGCGGTTCAACTGGGAGGTCGCCGGGACGCCGCACGGCAGCATCACGGGCCACGGCTGCCTGCAGCCGCCGCTGGTCGGTGTGCCGATCACGGTTGAGGTCACCGATCGAAGGGGCGAACGCACGCTCATCTATGCGGTGACCAACGCCCAGGGCTGTATCGATCTGAACGCCGACCTAGGACTAGCCCCGGGTGACTATCAGGTGCAAGCGTTCGTCACTGCAGGTGCGGAGGCCGCTGAAACCGAGACCCCACCGCGGCCTGTGCGGATTCCGTGATGCCTGATTGAGTTTTGGCTTCACGGGCGAACCTTCGTTCAATATTTTGAACAACCTGCGGGGGTAGAGTGCTCGTCGGTACTAAGGTCTTACGCGCGAATACCGAGCCGTCATCGGACCGAACGAGGTCCACGACCCCGAACCCGCCGCTTCCCAAGTTCTTAATGGTTACGAGTGGCATCCGGCAAATCTCCAGCTTGAAACAACGCGTTCGAAATACGGCGTTAGAGAGAAACCCATTGGCTCGCTCAAGATTGCCACGGTTCCTGTTTGAAAACGCGTTGGACGACGCTGGTGCCGATGCCGAGCTTTCTGCCGATCTTGAGAATGCCGTCGCCGTCGGCTCTCAACTCCAGTATTCGCGCTTCGACGGAAGGCTTCACCCGACGCCGGCCCAATTTCGTACCCTTCGCTTTGGCGCGGGCCAATCCTGCATTCACCCGCTCTCGGATAATCCCCCGCTCGAATTCGGCAAACACACCCAACATTTGAAACATCGCCTTGCCGGCGGTTGTCGAAGTATCGAGTCCCTGCTGATGAAGGAATAGCCCGACACCCTTTTCATGGAGGCTCTGAAGTATGCTGAGCAGGTCGGTGAGTGATCGACCCAGCCGATCCACTGACCACGACGCCACCATGTCGAACTCCTTCGCGTTCACGGCCTTCATCATCGCGTCGAGTCCGGGGCGCTTATCACGGCCCTTCGCACCGCTGATACCGGCATCCTCGTAGACCTTAATGACCGTCCAGCCAGACCGCTCTGCCACCGCCTCCAACTCGCGGCGCTGGTTGTCAGTCGTCTGCTTGTCGGTGGAAACGCGGAGATAAATGGCGACGCGCTTCATGGGTACCTCCTGCCCGAAATGCCACATCATAGCTCGGGTCTATACCGAAATCAAATGTTTTTCGTATAGCTAGAACGAAAAAGATGGGCTTTGATTTCGTAGACTTATTCGGATCGGTTACGCAGGGGATTTTGGTATGGGCACGAGGGCATCAAAGTGACGACCGGTCTGCCTAATGAACGGACGTCGTATCGGCGCGCCAGCCCATTTCCCAGAAGTCGGCTTCGAGTGGGGTGGCCTCCTTGAAGATCACGATCAGCTCTGCCTCGCGGGCCGGCGTCGCGTAGAGATCGGCAAGAGCTTCCAGGTGCACCCACGCTTTCGCCGCGGCCTCCTGGTATGCTGTTCCAGCATACTCGGCTATGCGTGAGCAATAGAAAGCAAAGGGCACCGAAGGCCCGGCCGGGAGAAAACGTCTGCATGAATCATCCTCATCGAAGAAAGGTTCGGTGCTGATGCTTAGGACGCATTACTTAGGAGAGAATGAGGGACCAACTGGGAAGCATAGCGCCTGTTCGACTGGGAATTTCTCGTACAGGGCGCCGCAAAGCAATCTTCCGAGGTCCTATCGAGCTGAGTAAGGGCGTTACGCCCGCATTGGGCATTCCGTCGTTCTCGTTGGCGAAGCCGGAGCCAGTTACGGCCAAACGGCAAGAGCTACAGGATTGCCGTTGACCGGTAGGCTCAGCTGGTCAGGCGCATGTAAAGCAGCGGCAGCTTGTCGGGGAGACGGGCGATCTGGTCGATGACGACGAAATTCCGTTGGCCGAACATCCGTCCCATATAGGCCGTACCGGCGCCGTCGAGCCCGATAGCGAATACGTCGATGGCGTTACGCGCGAGGCTCTGCACCGCCTTGCGCGCATCCTCGACGAAATAGCGTTTATCGGCGACGTCGATGTCGGAGGGTTCACCGTCGGTGACCACCAATACCAGCCGGCGATGGGTCCGCTGCGCCCCAAGCAGCGCGCCGGCATGGCGCAGCGCGCCGCCGATCCGGGTCGACAGGCCGCCGCGCAGACCCGCTAGTCGGGCGCGGGCGTGGCGGTCGTAGGGCTGGTTGAAACCCTTTATCGAATAGAGGCGGACGTCGTCGCGGCCGTTCGAGCAGAAGGCGGCTACCGCAAAGGCGTCGCCAAGGTCGGACAGGGCCTGGGACAGCAACGCGGTGGCAATGCGCTCAACGGTCAGGATCGTGGTCGAACTGCCTTTGACAAAATCCTTGGTCGATTCCGAGATGTCGAGCAGCACCTGCACCGACAGGTCGCGGCTGCGCCGCCCGGTGGTTTCATAGACCCGCGGCGACGGCGCGATACCCGCGCGCCGGTCGATCGCCGCCTGGATCGTGGCGTCGAGATCGAGCCGATCACCTTCGGCGCGGGCGCGCAGCCGGGCCGGTCGGCTGACCCGCGCGGTGCCAACCAGATTCTCGAGCCGGTTCAGCACGTCGCCATAGCTCTGCACCTGGCGGTCGAGCAGTGTGGTGTCGGCCGGTTGCGGCTGATACTCTACCGCAGTCGCCCATTCCGAGCGTTCGCGACCGAGCAGGTAATCATATTCGGCATATTTGCCGACCGGTACACCATCGTCGGCACGCAATTCGCGCACGGTCGCCTGGCCGACATCGTCATCCGGAGTCGAGCTCTCCAGATCATGGTCGTGGTCAAGGTCTTGGGTCCGCTCGATGCGCACGGTTTCAACGACGTCCTGTTCGTCGCTCATCTGCGGCGGCGCGTCGTCGGTGTCCCACATGCCGGAATTGTCGTCGCGATAGAGCGGCTCGACCCGATAGGTGCGTGGGTTGAATTGGATGCGCATCTGGCCGAGATCGTTACCGAGCAGATTGCCGATCTGACGACTGATACCTGGATCGACCCAGCCCTCGCGGGCGGCGAAGAACATCTGCCGACCCTTTGTCACCCACAGATCGTCGTCGCGATAGTTTGGGTCGATCAGGGCTCGCGACAGCCGCGCGAACAGACCCGGCGCAGTGTCGCCGCCGTTGGCGCGGGCGGTATGGAAAGGGGCCCATAGCCGAAACAACCCGGGCAACTCGCGCATGGCCAATTGCTCGACCCTGGCGTCCTCGATCAGGGACACCAGCGCCACTTGCATCGGCTTCAGCCCGCGGATTTGGAAGCGTGGCCCGCAATGCACCAGATGCGCGCCGATATGGGCGAGCATTGCCCGATAGACTTTCCTGACCGAGCTGGTCGCGACGCCGCGCATGCGCGCCGGCACCTGCACGAACTGGCGCTCGAAACTGGCACGGCGCGGCAGGTCGTCGCCCGGCGTGCCGGCGACGGCGCGGATGAACGGTTTCTGCCGGAACAGCGCGATCAGATAGGCCTTCAGCGCGCGTTCGACATCGGTGAAACCGATATCGCTGGTCGCCTGTTCGAACAGATCGAAGGCGCGCGGGTCGGACAGGCTGAACGGCGCCAGCTGGCGCTCGGGATCGCCGCCACCGGCGCGCAGGCCTCCGAGCACCCAGGCGCGAAAACCGTGGGCGCCGAGTTCGGCGAGCAGGCTGTCGGAGCGGGCCAGCACCGGCGCCACCGATTCCGGCCCTTGCGCGGCCAGTTCCGCGACCGCATCGAGCCAGTCGCGGAAATCGCGCTCATTGCCGAGATGGCGTAGCGCCGGCGCGGTTGCCGCGCTGAGTGCCGCGGCGGCGGCCCGACCGGCATACCGCTCGACATCGAGAATGCAGGGGGCGAGCGCCAGCGCAGCCAGCGGCCCGAGCTCCTCGGCGAGGGTTCCAGTCGCGCGGATATAGGCTTCAAGCCCGGCGGGCCCGAGGCCGCTCGCCTGCAATCTTGCCAAATCGGCGCGCCAGTTCGTGAATTGATGGCCGTTGAATACCTGCCGGAGCGCGCGCCAGATCGAACCGTTGCGCGGATCTCCAACCAATCCGGATTCGACAAGATCGGCAAGGGGCGTTTGATTGATCATCCCGGCGAGTCCGCCTCTAGATGCAGGCAGCAATGGCGTCCTTAAGCGCTTCGCGCATGTCCGGATCGTCGGTGATCGGCAGCACTAACGCGGCATCGCAGGCCGCGCTGAGCGGCACATCTTTCGCCACCAGCCGTCCGGCGTGAATCAGCATGCGGGTCGAAGCGCCTTCGTCCAGACCGTGGCCGCGCAGGTTGCGCGAGCGGATACCGATCTCGACCAGGGTGCGCGCTGCGCTGGTGGCGATGCCGGTCTCGTGGGCGACGATCTCGGTCTCGACGTCGGGGGCGGGATAATTGAAATCGATCGCGCCGAAACGCTGTTTGGTCGATTCCTTCAGGTCCTTCAGCACGCTCTGGTAGCCGGGATTGTATGAGATCACCAGATGGAAGTCCGGATGCGCCCGGACCAGTTCGTTCTTCTTCTCCAGGGGCAGAATACGCCGGTCGTCAGTCAAAGGATGGATAACGACAGTGGTGTCCTGGCGCGCCTCGACAATCTCGTCGAGATAGCAGATCGCGCCGTAGCGGACCGCATTGGTCAATGGCCCATCGTGCCAGACTGTGCCATTGGCGTCGAGCAGGAAGCGGCCGACGAGGTCGGAGGCGGTCATGTCCTCGTGGCAGGCGACGGTGACCAGCGGTTTTTCCAGGCGCCAAGCCATGAATTCGATGAAACGGGTCTTGCCGCAGCCGGTCGGGCCTTTCAGCATCATCGGCATGCGCGCCTGATGGGCCGCCTCGAACAGCGCAATCTCGGTGCCATCCGGCTTGTAATAGGGTTGCTCGCGAATGCGATAGTCGTCCAGGTTGATCATAAGCTCACGCGGTTCCTGGAAAAGATGGCCGCGGCGGAAGCCGGATCCGGAGGATGCCATGGTTCTCGCGGAATTGGCTACAACCAAGGGTCCGGAGCACAGTCTGAAACGACGACTCCGGACCGCGGCCGCTACGGTCAGAGCAAGCGAGTCCCAGGCCCGCCCACTCTCAGCGATGTGCTGGGGACTTTTCGTTCGGGATGCCGTCGATCGGACATTCGTCAGTCCCAGCGGTCGGGCGGGTCATCGCCTCGACCATTTCGCGCGTGCCTTCCGGATCGGCGATCCACTTCTTGTAGAAATCGTAGGGGCAGACCGCCACGCCGCGCGCGCTTTCGCCGGATTTGATCATGCCGGTATAGCCGCGATGGACCAGCTTGAAGAGGTGGTTCTGCGACTGGCCAGTGCGTCGGGCATCCCGGATCAGGCTCTTCGACAGCTGCGCATACTGGATGCCGTATTCTTCCTCGCCGGTCTCGCCGAGTGTGCGGCCGTCGAAGCCGATGATCGCGGAGTGACCGAAGTAGGAATAGACGCCGTCAAAGCCGGCGGCGTTGGCGACCGCGACATAGACATTATTGGCCCAGGCCATCGCCTTGGAAATGATGATCTGCTGTTCCTTGGCCGGATACATGTAGCCCTGGCAGCGCACGATCAGCTCGGCGCCCTTCATGGCACAGTCACGCCAGATTTCCGGAAAGTTGCCGTCGTCGCAGATGATCAGGCTGACCTTCAGGCCTTTTGGGCCCTCGGAGACATAGGTGCAGTTGCCGGGATACCAACCTTCGATCGGCACCCACGGCATGATCTTGCGATATTTCTGGACGATCTCGCCCTTGTCGTTCATCAGGATCAAGGTGTTGTATGGCGCCTTGTGCGGGTGTTCCTCGTGGCGCTCGCCGGTGAGCGAGAACACGCCCCAGACCTTGGCCTTGCGGCAGGCTTCGGCAAAGATGTCGGTCTCGGGACCCGGGATCGACGAGGCGGTCTCGTACATCTCTTTTGAGTCATACATGATGCCATGGGTTGAGTATTCCGGGAAGACCACCAGGTCCATGCCCGGCAGGCCGGTCTTCATGCCCACCACCATATCGGCGATCTTGCGAACGTTGTCGAGCACCTCGGCTTTGGTGTGCAGGCGCGGCATTTTGTAGTTAACGACAGCTACGCCGACTGTGTCATTGCTGCTGGAAATGTCACCGTGAAGCATGGCGATGGCCTCCTGTTTTGGTTTGAGTTTGCAGTCGATCAAACGACCATGTGACGGTGGACGAGGTCGTCTGTTAGCGTATCGATCGGTCCAGACGCCACAACTTGGTCTTTCTTGACCATCACGAAGAATCGCAAGGCATCAATGACTGATCATCCACGGCCGCGCGGTCGGGAAGCTCTTGACGCCGCTCCTAGTCTGTTTGATCAGACGCGAAAACTTGGTCGTAGAGCAACAGCCGCAGCTCGGCCCGTGCGACGCCTTGTATTCGCCGACGGTCTTCGGCGCGTTGGCCGAGCGTTCGTTGGCGGCGTGGGCCTTGCGCTTGGCGGAGGGCATGCAGAAGAAATTCGGCGCCGTCAGAATGACGCGGGGCGCTGCGCTCTCGCATCGCGGGCAATCCTGCGGCGCGTCGCATTCCGCCATCGGCCGCATGTCGGTGAAGGGACCGCAGTCGTTGCAGAGATATTCGTAGACAGGCATGGTTTCCTCGCGCGAAATACAATTCGTCCCGCTGGCAACGGCGGACGCGAGGCGGCAGATACGCACCGTCCCGCATCCCGTCGCGCAGAAAGCTATTTGTCCTGTGACAACGGCATCTGGATTTCGCCCTTGATGTGTTTGATCGGACCCGACGACGACGGCATGATGTCGAAGTCGAAAATTTCCGTCGGCAGCCATAGCGTCGCGCAGGCGTTGGGCACGTCGACCACGCCGGAGATGTGGCCCTGACACGGCGCCGTGCCCAAAATCGAATACGCCTGCGCGCCGGAATAACCGAACTTCTTGAGGTATTCGATCGCATTCAGGCAGGCCTGCCGGTAGGCGATATGCACGTCGAGGTAATGCTGCTTACCCTGCTCGTCGACGGAGATGCCCTCGAAGATCAGATAGTCCTTGTAGTTCGGCGTGACCGGCGACGGCCTGAACACGGGGTTCTTGATGCCGTATTTCGAAACGCCGTCCTTGATGATGTCGACCTTGATGTGCAGCCAGCCCGCCATTTCGATGGCGCCGCAGAACGTGATCTCGCCGTCGCCCTGGCTGAAATGCAGGTCGCCCATCGAGAGCCCGCCGCCGGGCACATAGACCGGGAAGTAGACTTTCGAGCCGCGCGACAGGTCCTTGATGTCGCAGTTGCCGCCGTGCTCGCGCGGCGGCACAGTGCGCGCGCCTTCCGCCGCGGCCTTGGCCTTGGCGTCGCCCTTGAGCCGGCCCATATGCGCGGTGGGGCCGAACGGCGGATTGGCGAGCCCGGGCACGCGGGTCGGATTAGTCGCGATCAGCGCGGTCTCGCGCTCGTTCCAGGTCGCCAGTAATTTCGGATCGGGCAGACAGCCGATCAGGCCTGGATGAATGAGGCCGGCGAAATTCACGCCCGGGATATGCCGGGACGAGGTGTACATGCCCTTGAAATCCCAGATCGACTTCTGCGCCAGCGGGAAGTGATCGGTGAGAAACCCGCCGCCGTTCTGTTTCGAGAAGAAACCGTTAAAACCCCACAGGCTCTCCTTCATCGGGCCGACGTCGAGCAGGTCGACCACCAGGAGATCGCCGGGCTCCGCACCCTTGACGCCGATCGGGCCGGACAGAAAATGCACGATCGAAAGGTCGATGTCGCGAACGTCGTCGGCGGAGTCGTTGTTCTTGATGAAGCCGCCGGTCCAGTCGTAGGTCTCGACGATGAAGTCGTCGCCGGGATTGACCCACGCCACCATCGGAACGTCGGGATGCCAGCGATTGTGAATCATGTCGTTGTCGTAGGCCGACTGCGTAAGATCGACCTTGATCAGTGTCTCCGGCATCAGAAGCTCCCCTGTTTACAAGCGGTGGTATGGTTTAAACGGACAGATATTTCGAGATCTGCGCGGCATCCACGCCGGCGCGGTTTTCGTCGCGGACGATCTCGCCGTTCTCGATCACGAGCACGCGGTCGGCGATCTCGAGCGCGAAGCTCAGCACCTGCTCGGAGACCACGATCGATAGCCCGCGCTCGTCTCGAATGCGCTTCAGCGTCCGCGCCATCTCCTTGATGATCGATGGCTGGATGCCTTCGGTCGGCTCATCCAGCAAAAGCACCTTGGGTTTGGTCGCCAACGCCCGCGCGATCGCGAGTTGCTGCTGCTGACCGCCCGAGAGGTTGCCGCCGCGCCGATCCTTCATCTCCAGCAGCACCGGGAACAGCTCACAGAGGTCGCCCGGTACTTCCTTTTCGCCTGAGGCGACAAGGCCGGTTTCGATGTTTTCTTTGACCGTCATGGCCGAGAAGATCATGCGGCCCTGCGGTACGTAGGCGAGCCCCTTAGCGACGCGCTCGTAGCTCTTGAGGGCAGACAGTTCGATACCTTCCATCTTCACCGAACCGCTTTTGGTCGGCACGATCCCCATCAGCGACTTCATCAGCGTGGTCTTGCCCATGCCGTTGCGGCCCATGATCGCCACGATCTCGTTGGGCGCGACGGCGATGTTCAGGCCATGCAGCACCTCGCTCTGGCCGTAAGCGACATGCAGATCGGAGATAGCCAGCATGTAGTTGTTCCTTCAGTGGCCGAGATAGACTTCGATGACCTTGGGATCGTTCTTGACGTGGTCCATCGTGCCTTCCGACAGGATCTGGCCCTGGTGCAGGACCGTGACCTTGTGGGCGATGTCCTCCACGAACTTCATGTCGTGCTCGATCACCAGCACTGACCGGCCCTTGATGATGCGGTTCAGCAGTTCCGCGGTCTTGGCGCGCTCGCTGACGCTCATGCCGGCGACCGGCTCGTCGAGCATCAGCAGCTCGGGATCCTGGATCAGCAGCATGCCGATCTCGAGCCACTGCTTCTGGCCGTGGCTGAGCAGCTCGGCACTCATGTTGAGGCGGTCCTTCAGAAATATCATTTCGGCAACTTCATGAACGCGGTCGCGCACGATGACGTCGCGCGTGAAGGTCAGCGCGCCGAACACGGTGCGGCCGCGCGGAAATGAAATCTCGAGGTTTTCGAACACGGTGAGGTCGTCATAGATCGACGGCGTCTGGAATTTGCGTCCCACCCCGGCCTGCACGATCTGGTTCTCTTTCATTTTCGTGAGGTCTTTGTCGCGAAAATGAATCGACCCCGAGGTCGCCTTGGTCTTGCCGCAGATCAGGTCGAGCACCGTGGTCTTGCCAGCGCCATTGGGGCCGATGATGACCCGGATCTCGTTGTCATCGACGTAGAACGACAGATCGTTGACCGCCTTGAAGCCGTCAAAGGAAACCGTCAGTCCCTCGACCGCAAGCAGGAAGTCCTTCGGCTGGTGACCTATGAGCATGTTCTATCTCCTCATTCCGCCGGTGCGCCGTCGGCAACCGAACTATCGGTCCAGCCGTTGCCGGATTTCGGCTTGCGTGACGTGAACAACCGGTCGATCCGCGCCTGAACGTGATCCTGCCAGATGCCGGCGAGACCGTTGGGGAAGGCGAGGACGACGGCGATGAACAATCCGCCGAGCCCGAACAGCCACAATTCAGGGAAGGATTCCGAGAGGCTGGTCTTGGCGAAGTTGACCAGCAGCGTGCCGTACACCGCTCCCAGGATCGAGAGCCGGCCGCCCACCGCCGTATAGATCACCATCTCGATCGACGGCACGATGCCGACAAAGGACGGCGACATGAAGCCGACCTGCAGCGCGAACATGGCGCCGCCGATCGCGGCGAAGATCGCGGCCACGCAGAAGGCGAATATCTTGAAGTTGGCGACGCTGTATCCGGAGAAGCGAACCCGATCCTCCTTCTCGCGCATCGCGACCAGGATGCGGCCGAGCTTCGAGTGCCGAATGAACTGGGCGATGAAGATACACGCGAACAGGCAGCCCACCTCGATGAAGTAAAGCACGAACTTGGCGTGGTCCGGCCGGATGTCCCACCCCTTCAGGGTCCGCAGGTCGGTCATGCCGTTGATGCCGCCGGTGTAGCCCTGCTGTCCCACGATCAGGATGGTCAGGATCGCGGCGACGGCCTGGGTGATGATGGCGAAATAGGTGCCACCGACGCGGCGTTTGAACATGGCCGCACCGATGATCAGGGCAAAGATGCCCGGCACCAGGATGACGGCGGCAATGGTGAAGGTTAGACTGTGAAAGGGCTTCCAGAAGAACGGCAGCGAGGCGATCTGATTCCAATCCATGAAATCGGGAATGCCGGGGGTCGACTGAATTTTTGTGTTTTCCGGACTCGATGCTTCGAGCTTCAGAAACATCGCCATGCAGTAGCCGCCCAGGCCGAAAAACACCCCCTGCCCCAGGCTGAGAATGCCGCCATATCCCCAGCAGATCACCAGGCCGAGCGCCACGAAGGCGTAGGTGAGGTATTTAGCAACCAGGTTGAGCCGGAAGATATCGAGACAGAGCGGCAGGATCACCACCAGGAACGCGGCGAGCACCAGGATCCCGATAAGCTCCGATCGATTGATAAAGCGGTTGTCGGTCATGGCTTCAGCCCTTTTGTTATTTGCGGACCTTGAGGGCGAAGAGACCCTGCGGCCGCAGCATCAGAATTCCGACAACGGCGAGCAACGTCAGCACCTTTGCCATCGACCCGGACATGAAGAACTCAAGCGTCGATTGCGTCTGCGAGATGCTGAATGCCGATGCGATGGTGCCGATCAGGCTGGCCGCGCCGCCGAACACGACCACCAGGAAGGTATCGACGATGTAGAGCTGGCCCGAGGTCGGCCCGGTCGAGCCGATCATGGTGAAGGCGCTGCCGGCGACGCCGGCGATGCCGCAGCCGAGACCAAAGGTGTAGCGATCAACTTTCTCGGTGTTGATGCCGACCGCGCCGGCCATGATGCGATTCTGCACGACGGCGCGGACCTGGCGGCCCCAGCGCGATTTGTACATGATGTAGGCCACCGCCATGGTGATCAGCACTGTCAATACCATCACGAAGACGCCGTTAATCGGAACCTCGATGCTTTCGGTGACATGCAGGGAGCCGAGCATCCATTGCGGCAGTTCGACGCCGACTTCACGGGCGCCGAAAATCGAACGATAGGCCTGCTGCAGGATAAGACTTAAACCCCACGTGGCGAGCAGCGTATCCAGCGGACGCTTGTAGAGATGCCGAATCAGCGCCCATTCCACGAGCATGCCGAGCGCCCCGGAAGCGCAAAAAGCCAGAATCATCGCGAGGAAGAAATAGCCGCTAAACAAACCCGGAAGATACGACTGGAAGAAATTCGAAGTCATCCAGGTAACGTAGGCGCCGAGGATCATGAACTCGCCATGGGCCATGTTTATGACGCCCATCTGGCCGAAGATGATCGCAAGCCCGAGTGCCATCAGCACGTAGACGGAAAACAGAATCAGGCCGGCGAAACCCTGCATAACGAAGATGGAGCCGAGATCACCAATCGAATAGTCGCCGAGCATCGATGTCCTCCGTCGGGAAAAGTCCCGCGTCGCGAGGAGATTCGCGACGCGGGGGGCTTAAGCGTGGACTGACGATCCACGCCAGGGAGAGGCTTGATCGGGAGAAGCGGGATTAAGGCGCACCCTTACTGGTAGCCCTTCGGGAACGGATCCGGCTCGACCAGGTCGGCGGTTTCGTAGATTAGCTCGAACTGACCATCGAGTTTGGCACGACCGACCCGCGTTTTTGACCAGAGGTGATGATTTTCGTGAATGCGAACGTAACCCTCCGGCGCACCCTTGAATTCGATCCCCGGCGAAGCGGTCGCGATCTTGTCGACATCGAAGCTTCCGGCCTTCTCAGCGGTTAACTTCCACAGCCAAGGGCCGAGATAGGCGGCCTGCGTCACGTCACCGATCACGGTCTTGGTGCCCCACATCTTTTGAAATGCGGGCACAAAGGTTTTGTTGTTCGGATTGTCGAGCGACTCGAAGTATTTCATGCAGGCATAGGCGCCCGCGATGTTCTCGCCGCCGATGCCGTCAATTTCGTCTTCGGTCACAGAGATCGTGAGCAGCGCCTGTTTCGACAGGTCGATACCGGCCGCCTTGAGCTGCTTGTAGAACGCGACGTTCGACCCGCCGACGACGTCGGTGAAGATCACATCGGGCTTGGTCAGCTTGATCTTGTTGATCACCGAGTTGAACTGGGTATTGCCGAGCGGGTAATATTCCTCGCCCACGACCTTGCCCTTCAGCACGTTCTCGACATGCTTGCGCGCGATCTTGTTCGACGTGCGCGGCCAGATGTAGTCCGAACCGATGAAGAAGAACGATTTCGCGCCCTTCTCCTTGGCGATCCAGTTCAGGCCGGCGAGGATCTGCTGCGTCGCTTCCTGGCCGGTGTAGATAACGTTCTTGGACTGCTCGAGACCTTCGTAGAAAGTCGGGTAGTAGAGCATGCCGTTGTATTGTTCGACCACCGGCAGCACGGCCTTTCGGGATGCCGAGGTCCAGCAGCCCATGATCGCCGCGACCTTGTCGTTGACCAGCAGCTTCTTGGCCTTCTCGGCGAAGGTCGGCCAGTCGCTAGCGCCGTCTTCCTGGATGAACTTGATCTTGCGGCCGAGGATGCCGCCGGCGGAGTTGATCTGTTCGATGGCGAGCTTTTCGGCCTCGATCGAACCGGTTTCCGAAATCGCCATCGTGCCGGTGGCCGAATGCAGAATGCCGCAGGTCACTTCAGTATCGGTGACCGCAAGGCCCGTGGTGTTGATCGCGGAGGTTGCCGGCGCTTGCGCAAAAGATGGGCGAGGAAGCATGGTCAAGGCAGGAATCGCCGCCATTCCCATCAGCAGCTTTCGGCGAAAAGCCGACTGCAGCCCCTGTTTGTTGTCGTCTGACATATTTACCCCATTCGTGTTCGAGGACGCGTTATTGGCGGGGTAAGGATCACTGAGATTGTGCAGTGCACAGATACGCAAGATCGCGTATATTGCACCGCAAAATGGCGACGTAGGTTTTGGCCGTGCTTTGCAGGCGCAGGTCTTGGGGTCAGGAGTACCAAAGTGGCAGGGCGACAGCGGATAGACCGCGTCAGGCGCCAATATAATCAATGGGTTGCCAACCAGACACTGGAAGACTACGCGCTGCGCTTCACCGCCAAGAGCGCGCGGCGCTGGTCCGCCGCCCGCGTCGCCAACACCGCTTTGGGCGCGATCTCGTTTCTGGCGCTGGAGGCGATCGGGGGCACGATCACCCTTAACTATGGCGTCACCAACGCCACGGCGGCCATCCTGGTCGTCAGCGTCATCATTTTCTGCTGCGGTTTGCCGATCGCCTACCACGCCGCCAAATGCGGCATCGACATCGATCTGCTGACCCGCGGCGCCGGATTCGGTTACATCGGCTCGACCATCACCTCGCTGATCTACGCCTCCTTCACCTTCATCTTCTTTGCGATCGAGGCGGTGATTCTCGCTACCGCCCTGGAGATGTGCTTAGGAATTCCGCGGCCGCTTGGCTATCTCATCAGCGCCGTTGTCATTATTCCGCTTGTCACGCACGGCATCACCCTGATCAGCCGCTTTCAATTGTGGACGCAGCCGCTGTGGATCATTCTTCACATCCTCCCCTTTGCGGCGATCGCTTACGCCAATCCGCACTCGTTTGTGGAATGGACAAAATTCCCCGGCGAGCACGGCAATCCCGCCGGCCATCTCGATCTGTTGCTGTTCGGCACGGCGGCCTCAGTGGTGTTCTCGCTGGTGGCGCAGATCGGAGAACAGGTCGACTTCCTGCGCTTTCTTCCGCGCGACCGGCGAACCTCGAGGACCTCGTGGTGGATCGCGCTGCTGAGCGCCGGTCCCGGCTGGATCATCCTCGGCGCGCTCAAGCTGTTGGCCGGATCGTTCCTCGCCTTCTTCGCGCTCAGCCATGGCGTCACCGCCGAACATGCCGCCGAGCCCGCGCATATGTATCTCGAAGCCTTTCGCTATGTGCTGTCGCAGCCCGATCTCGCGCTGGCCCTGACCGGCACCTTCGTGATCCTCTCGCAGTTGAAGATCAACGTCACCAATGCCTATGCCGGTTCGATCGCATGGTCGAACTTCTTTTCCCGCCTCACCCATAGCCATCCCGGCCGCGTGGTCTGGCTGGTCTTCAACGTCCTGGTCGCGCTGCTGCTGATGGAAATCGGCGTCTACAAGGCGCTGGAGCAGACGCTGGCGCTTTACTCCAACGTTGCCATCGCCTGGGTGGGTGCGCTGGTCTCCGATCTCGTCGTCAACAAGCCGCTGGGCCTGCGCCCGCAGCAGATGGAGTTCAAGCGCGCGCATCTCTACGACATCAATCCGGTCGGTGTCGGCGCGATGACGATCGCCACCATCGTCTCGATCAGCGCGTTCTATGGCCTATTCGGACCGACCGCGAAGGCGCTGGCGCCGTTCGTCGCGCTGATCGTGGCTTTCGTCACGGCGCCACTGATCGCCTGGGCGACCGACGGCAAATATTACATCGCGCGCAAACCCAAGCGGAGCTGGCAGAATATCGAAGCGATTCAGTGCTGTATCTGTGAACATACCTTCGAGCCCGAGGATATGGCCTCCTGCCCCGCCTATGCCGGCCCGATTTGCTCGCTGTGCTGTTCGCTCGACGCCCGCTGCCACGATCTGTGCAAGCCGCATGCGCGGATCCAGGCGCAGGTGTCGGAGGCCCTCGGCAAACTGCTGCCGCAGCCGATCTATGCACGGATCAATTCGCAGCTTGGCCACTATCTCGGCGTGTTCGCGGTTTCCGCCGGGTTAGTCGGGCTGACGCTTGGCCTGATCTATCTGGAGACGTCGGCGACAGTGCACGCCGATAATCTGCAGCTATCCGACGTGCTTTGGAAGGTCTTCTTCGCGCTGACCATCATCATCGGCGTGGTCGCCTGGCTGTTCGTGCTGGCGCAGCAAAGCCGGCGCGCCGCGGAAGCGGAAACCCGGCGGCAGACCGCGCTCCTGATCCAGGAAATCGACGCGCACAAGCACACCGACGCCGAATTGCAGCGCGCCAAAGAGGTCGCCGAATCGGCCAATCTCGCCAAGAGCCGCTATGTCGTGGGCTTAAGCCACGAACTGCGCTCGCCGCTGAATGCCATCAGCGGCTATGCGCAGTTGCTGGAACAGGACTCGAGCCTATCGGCAAAACCCCGCGATCAGGTGCGCGTGGTACGCCGCAGCGCCGATCATTTGTCGGGCCTGATCGACGGCATTCTCGATATTTCGAAGATCGAGGCCGGCCGGCTGTATTTGTCGCGGGACGAGGTTCGCCTGAGTGATTTCATCGATCAGCTCGTCGGCATGTTCCGCCTGCAGGCAGCCGCCAAGGGCATCGATTTCGTCTTCAAGCGGCCGACGGTGCTACCCGTCGTGGTGTTCGCCGACGAAAAACGCTTGCGCCAGATCCTGATCAATCTGCTGTCGAACGCCATCAAGTTCACACAGAGCGGCAGCGTGCAGTTCGTCGTCCACTATCGCAGTCCCGTCGCCGAGTTCGAAGTGATCGACACCGGCCCCGGAATTCAGGCCACCGACCTCGAACGCATCTTTGGGCCGTTCGAGCGCGGCGCCCTGGGCGTGTCGCAGCCGCAAACCGGAACCGGTCTCGGACTGACGATCAGCCGGCTACTCGCGGGAGTGATGGGCGGCGACATCCGGGTCACCAGCACGGTCGGCGCCGGCAGCACTTTCCGCGTCAAACTGCTGCTGTCGGAGGTCACCAATCCGACGCGGATTGCGCCGGTCGATGCGCCGATTTTCGGCTATCATGGTCCGCGCAGGACCATCCTGATCACCGACGACGATCCGACCCATCGCGATCTCCTGCGCGAGGTGCTGACGCCGCTCGGCTTTATCCTGCTCAGTGCGCCGGATGGACCGGCCTGCCTCACGCTGGCCCAGCATTGCCGGCCCGACCTGTTCCTGCTGGATATCTCGATGTCCGGCATGGACGGCTGGACGGTCGCCGAGACCCTGCGGTCGACCGGCCATCATCAGGCCCGCATCCTGATGGTTTCGGCAAGCGCGCTGGAGGCCCACGGCGCGCCGCTCGCACAGCCGTTCCACGACGGCTATATAATGAAGCCAATCGATATTCCGCGACTATTGGAATTGATCCGCCAGCTTCTCAAGATTGAATGGGAATATGAAACCGATCAAATTGTCGTCCCGCAGTGGAAGCCGGGCACCGGCTCGCGACCGCCGGTGAAGCATATTGAGGAGCTCATCGGTCTTGGGCAATTGGGCTACATTCGCGCGATCCAGGTCAAGCTGGACGAAATCGGAACCGATTACCCTGAGCATGCCGAATTCGTTTCGCAAATGCGCTCTCTGATCGATCGATTCGACCTTGATCAGTACATGGCAACCCTCAAGACCCTGCATAGCTATGGCCACTGAGCCCAAAAAGCGCGACATCGCGCTCGTCGTCGATGATTCACCGGAAACGTTGCGGCTTCTGACTGACGCGCTCGACGGCGCGGGCATGACGGTTATGGTTGCTATGGATGGCGCGGCCGCGATGCGGATCGTAGATCAGATTACGCCTGACATCATACTGCTCGACGCTGTGATGCCTGGCATTGATGGCTTTGAAACATGCCGGCGTCTCAAGCGCGACGCGGGCTTGAGTAATGTGCCGGTCATCTTCATGACCGGGCTGGCGGAGACCGAAGACATCGTGCGCGGCCTTGAGGCGGGCGGCGTCGATTATGTGACGAAACCTGTTGTCATCGAGGAAATGATGGCGCGAATTCGCGTTCATCTCGCCAATGCCCGACTGACCCAGAGCGCCCGCGCGGCTCTCGATGTTTCTGGCCGATTTTTGCTCGCCGTCAACAGGCAGGGCAAGATCATGTGGGCGACACCGCAGGCACAAAAATTATTGTCAGATAATCTCGCCGTCGGCACGAATGATGAGCTCGTGCTGCCCCATCCCATGCTGCAATGGCTTGAGCAGGCCCAGAAAGGTAAAGCCGGATCGAAGACCCAGGCCATGGCGTCATTTCCAAACAATCAGCAGCTTCGGCTGCAATACATGAGCAAACTAGGTCCGAATGAATTTCTGCTCCGCCTGGCAAAGGATTCCAGTACGAATACGCCCGCAGAATTTAGCAGTGAACTTGGATTGACCACCCGTGAAGGCGAAGTACTGTCGTGGTTGAGCAAGGGAAAAACTAATCGGGACATCGCCCAAATCCTAGGTCTCAGTCCAAGAACGGTGGACAAGCATCTCCAACAAATCTACGCGAAACTCGGCGTCGAGAACCGCACCGCAGCGGCGGCCATCGCTACCAGCGCGAGCCGACGCAGTTCATGAACTCACATCGTTCTACCGTTCGAAACGGACCTATTTCCCTTGGCGGTAGTTTTTGCAGAGTAGATCGACCAGCGAAGGCTGGCCATTTAATCCACAGGCCTAGTCGTAGCTACGGGATGTGTATATTGGCGCGCGATGTCCGCTTGGGGGGTCATTTGCATGACGTGTGCGGGCGCGGACTCGACTGTTGGCGCAGGCGGCTGATCGTCGAGTGGCTCACGTTATAGGACCGACCGATGTCCGCAAGCGCCTCTCCTGCTTCCCGGCGAGCGATCGCCTCTCTTCGCTGATGGCCGGTCAGCTTTGGCTTTCGACCAAGAACTACCCCCCTCGCCTTCGCGCGCTCGCGACCCTCGCCGGTCCGCGTCCGGATCAGTTCGCGCTCGAACTCGGCGAGACCGCCAAGGATGGTCAGCATCAATCGACCATGCGCGGTCGTGGTATCAGCCCAGGTATCTCTCAGCGATTTGAACCCCGCCCCTTTTTCGGCGATCGTACCCAGCAGATTGAGGAGATCGCGTGTCGACCTCGCCAATCGATCGAGCCTGGTGACGACCAAAACGTCGCCGTTTGTAAGGCCCGTCATCAAACGTGTTAGTTGCTTGCGGTCTGACCGAGCACCGCTGATTTTCTCCTGAAATATCTTCTCGCATTTTGCTGCTTTCAGCTCGGCCAATTGAGCGGCCAAGGACTGACCGTCGGTGCTTACCCGCGCGTACCCGTAAACCGCCATATCGCTCTCCATTTCGCACATATAATATGCACAACATAAAGCCGCATTTAATGTGGGTCAAGCATTTTGTGCATAAATCATGATTTTTGCACAGCGCCAATTTCGCTAATACCTCGCGGTTCCCGTAGCGAGTCCAAAAACGGAAGTGCCTGCCCTTCCAGGTCATGTCTGCTTTACCCCTCAAAGCAGACATCGCAGGTCGCTGGTTCGACGTCTGCTTTGGTAGAGTCGAGGATGGGCGCGGTAGCTTGGGCCATTCGGCAACGCTCCGTTTCCCATCCCCGCTCATCGAACCGGACGTGCCCGATTAAGGCATCCGGCTCTCCGACCGGTTTCACCGTGAGACCTGCAGCGAGGCCG